>Ga0315277_10001810_pt1 | contig 30352 bp, 29 predicted proteins | sample YL17G05_15_MG_FD_203695 | JGI IMG/M metagenome (GOLD analysis project Ga0315277, IMG submission 203695) | Sediment microbial communities from Yellowstone Lake, YNP, Wyoming, USA - YL17G05_15 | ecosystem: Environmental > Aquatic > Freshwater > Lake > Sediment | place: USA: Wyoming | collected...
TATGTCGGCACTTCTCTCCGATCCCTTCAAAATGAAATCGACAAGCTCTTTATCTTTGTGGGAGAGCGCAAGCAGATTACGCCGGACGATGTCGCCACGGTGGTTGGTGCAACGAAGGGCTACACGATCTTCGAGCTCCAGAACGCTATTGGACGCAAGGACACGAAAGAGGCAATGAAGATCCTCGAGCGGATGCTCGAATCAGGTCAATCACCACAGATGATCATCGTGATGTTGACGCGCTTCTTCAACCAGCTCTGGAAGCTCTCGGATCTCAAGCTGCGGCGCATGCCGGAATCGGAGATCGTCCGGGAGGTCGGCATCGCGCCCTATTTCGTCCGGCAATACATGGAGTTTCACTCACACTTCTCAACCGATCAGATTGAACGCAACTTCAAGGCTCTCCTCGAAGCGGATACGACACTCAAGACGACAAGTCAAGACCCTCACCTGGTGATGGATCTTCTTGTTCTTTCCCTCATCAATCATTCAAACGAAGCAGCACGCACCTCATTGTAGCGCATGCCTAATCAGTTTCTGCTCGCCATCGTTTTCGGCCTGATCGTCGCCGCCATATCGTATTTTGCAAGATTCCTCACGCTCAGCGGCTCCCTTGCTACTTTTGCTCTCGCTGTGGTGGTCTTCGGTATCGGTGGCTGGCAGTGGACTGTCCCCATTTTGACGTTTTTTGTTTCGTCAAGCATCCTCTCGAAGCTCGGCAAGAAAGATAAAGATCAGTTTGATGCTCTGTTTGAGAAATCAGGCACCAGGGACTGGGGACAGGTCGCGGCGAACGGGGGAGTGGCAGGAGCGATCGTCGTTCTCTCCGTCCTTTTTCCGGTCTACGATTTGTACTCATTGTACCTTGGAGCAATTGCTGCCGTCACTGCCGACACTTGGGGAACGGAAATCGGCTTGCTCTCAAAAGGAAAGACTGTGTCGATCCTGACGATGAAACCTGTTCCGCAGGGGACGAGTGGCGGAGTGTCTGAGGATGGTGTTCTTGGAGGTGTTGCCGGCGCCGCGCTCATCGCTCTCTCTGGTTACTTCTGGTATCCTGATCTTCTCACGGCATTTGGAGTGGTGCTTGCCGGTGCGTTGGGAAGTGCTCTTGACAGCGTCCTCGGTGCTTCCCTCCAGGGCCAATATCTCTGCGGCATTTGTGGAAAGACGACGGAGCGAAGAGTACACTGCGCTCGGCCTGCTCAGAGAACTCGCGGGCTCGCGTGGATGAACAATGATGTCGTCAACGGCATATGTGCGGCGGTGGGTGCCGCGGTGGTGTGGCTAGCGGAGATGCTCCGGTAACATTTCGAAGGGTTGAAATTTTCGGAAGGCTCTCATCGAACAGCCCAGATCACGTCTGCAACGGTCTCCCCTTTCCCCTCGAACTTGAATCGGTGAAGCTTGGACGAATCAAAGTTGTCGAGGTACGGCTTGATCAGTGATTCAAGCCAGCCCAATTCTGCTTTCAGCTTCCAGTGCAGTCCATCGGATGCGTAGAGCACAAGGAAGATCCTGTTCTCGAAGTGTTTGCGTCGCTGCTGGCTCTGGTGCGTGTAGAACCACTCAATGAGCTCTCGCGGGTGCTTTTGGCCGAAGTCCAGATCGTGGTTGAAGCCGCGCGGATAGGTGGAGGTCTTGTGGTCGAAGCTGATCTCGCCAATCCTGAAGTCCCTCAGCCGGTCCTTCCCGTCGCGAGCCGCTCGAACACTTGGATGGGAGCAGAAGATCTGTTCGACGCCCTTGGCCGACCAGAAGTTGTACCACCGGTTCAGCGCATACTGAAGGATTTCATTGGCGTGGGGATCCTCCTTGAATCGTGTCTCGACCTCTTTCATGAAGGCGTCGAAGCTGAAGATATGGTAAATGAAATCCGTCCGCTCATCCCATTCGTCGTTTTGCTTCTGTCCCCATTCATAGGCATGCACGTAGCGCTTCTTGAGTTCAAGTTCGCGGGCTTCGAGTGTCACCTTCATAGCTCGTCAACGGGAGAAGTTATGCGTTCTTCTGAAAGATGAAGATATACTCGTGCTTGAAAACGTAAAACCCTCCGGCGAGTGCACGGTACCGCCAGAGCTCTTTCTGGCTGCGCTTACCGAGCGTCTCGTCGAAGTTCTTCACAACAATGCTCTTGAGCTTGTACGTTCTTTTCAGGACTTCGTTCATCACCAGGAAGCCCAGGGGAACCCATTCCCCCTTTTCATATTTGTCGCCGATGACGACGGCGAGAAACCGACCGTCATCCAGCACGGACGTTACACGATCAACAACTGCGCCGAATCGTTCGGCGAATTCTTTCGGCGACTTGGCGTTGGAGAGATCACGCCGGTTCCCGCTGAACCTGATGATGTTGTGGTAGGGAGGATGCAGAATCGCCAACTGGACCGATTTGCTCCCGTGTTTCTTCAGGAGCTCCCGAATGTTTACCTTTGTGCTGTCGCCGATCTCCAGTGCAATCGTCAACCTCGCTCTGTGCGATGGAGCCTTCTCCAACATTGCCGAGGCTTTCTTTGCGACAGAAGGCTGGAGCTCGACGCCCAGGCAATTCCGGCCAAGGCGTTGACATTCCAGCAGAGTCGTCCCGCTGCCTGCAAAAGGGTCGAGTACCCAATCCCCCTTCTTTGTGTACCGCAGCATGAGCTGGTGCGGTATCTGCGGGATGAAGTTTCCCCAGTACCACGCCGAATGCAAGCCCGACGCATCTCGCTTTTGCAGAACCCACATGCTGTCGGTGAGAATGTTATCGTACTCTTTCCAACGATTCAAGTTGATGTCGTTGAATTCCCCGGTATTGACCTCGCCGAGAGCTTTCATTAGGCGGCTGGCGTAGTATCGGGCGCGTTCAGCGGTTTTTGTTTTTTCGATCTGCTGAAGCTCGCCGAGCAAAAACTGACGGGAGACGGAGGACATACTTCTCGCCCGACCGTTTGTGCGGAGCCGGATCTTGTCGTCCGTGCTTGATCCAATTGTCGACATGAGCCGCACAACTTGTCGGCGAAGCTTTCGAACGTCGTGTGCCCTTTCGAGTCTTGAGATCGAGCCGAGAAGATCGAGGCCGTCCGAGCGTCGCGAATTCCCCATGGGGCTCCTGTTTTGTGGCACTAACTCCCTTTCGGATTAAGATACTCATTTCCGAAAAGCTTTGCAAAGCTGGCACGAGGGGGAGACGATACTCTGGCCAGCTTCAGTTCCACTCAAATCAGATATCGCTTCACCGACGACACACGTTGATCTGTATGTTTGAACGACGAAACCGAATCTGTTGACGAAACACGCGTGCTTTCCTTATCGATAGTTTCATCTTGATTTTCCAATGAAAAGCTATAGTTTTAGACCATCCACATCCAACTCCCATTTTCACTTCTAACAATCCCACTATGCTGAATTATGTCTGGATCGCACTCATCGTCATTGGTCTTCTCGTGGCGGTTGGCAATGATGTGAAGGATGAAGTCCAAAACACGTACCGCAACGGTATTCCCCTTGAGGCGACATTCAACGTGCAAAGAGCCCCCACAGCGCAACGCGTGACGTGGGAAGGCGAGCTCATTCTTACGGCAGAAGGCTTCAATCAGTTCTACGGGATCACGACTGTTAGCGGGGAAATTCGTCAACCTGTCAGCATCAGCAAGGCCCCCTCGGGTGAGTCCACTCTCTTGATGGCGATCGGATCTTCAAGTCCGGACCGCTGGAAGGAAATGGCAAAGTCAGCCACAGGCAAAGATGAGCTGATGGGAACTGTCCAGTCGATGAAGTTCTCAGCCGACGGGACAACAGCGGTCGTGCAATTCGTGCTTGAGCCGATTCGGTTTCCAAAGCTCAAAGCCGTAACACAGGCCGCTCTCGACTACGCATCGACCGCGGTGACAATCGCTCTTGGCCTCATCGGCATCATGGCCCTCTGGTTGGGCGTGATGAAGGTCGCGGAAGAAGCGGGGTTGTTGCGGGTCGTCACACGTATGCTTACGCCGATCACCAAACGGCTATTCCCGGATGTCCCGCCGGATCATCCGGCCGTCGGCGCGATGATCATGAACATCGCGGCAAACATGCTTGGTCTCAGCAACGCCGCGACGCCGTTGGGATTGAAGGCGATGGAGGAGTTGAATAAGCTCAACCCGAAGGCCGGCACAGCAACAAATGCGATGGTCACATTTCTGGCCATCAACACCGGAGGCCTGATCATGATTCCGGCAACAGCAATTGCTGTGCGGGCAGCGGCGGGATCGGCAAATCCGGGCATCATCATCGGGACTTCCATCTTCGGGGCGGGGTGTGCAACGGTAGCGGGTGTCCTCGCCGCGAAACTGTTGCAGCGATTGCCTCGGTATAGGAAGGATTTCGAGGCCGAGCCTGAACCGCGAAAGGAGGCGAGCAATGGGTGATATCTTCCGCGCGGTGATCAACGCGATTGCGGTCATTGCGATTCCGCTGATAATGTTTGCCTTCCTCGGTTGGGGGGCGATCAAAAAGGTCAAGGTCTACGAAGTCTTTGTCGAAGGAGCGAAGGACGGCTTCAATACCGCCGTGCGAATCATCCCGTATCTTGTCGCGATGCTCTGCGCGATCGGAATCTTCCGTGCCAGCGGGGCAATGGAGCTCCTCACGACGGTCCTCGCCCCGGCAACGAATCTCATCGGTATGCCGCCGGAGACTCTTCCGATGGCGTTGATGCGCCCGCTCTCCGGCAGCGGCTCGCTCGGAATCATGACCGAACTGATGAAAGTGCACGGGGCAGATTCCTTCATCGGTATTCTCGCCTCAACGATGTACGGCAGTTCAGAAACGACCTTCTACGTTCTCGCGGTCTATTTTGGATGCGTTCAAGTGAAGAACACCCGTCACGCCGTTCCGGCCGGACTGATCGCTGATTTGTTCGGAATGTTGGGCGCAGTGTTTATCTGCCGAATTCTCTTTGGAATCTAACATGCTCTCTCACAGAGAGTTGATGTCGCGCATTGTTGTCACCGTTCTTCTTCTGATTTTCTACGCCACGGTGCTACGGTCCCAATCAACGATGCAACAACCGTCACGTCTCGGGATGCTCAGCCAGCAGCAGACCATCACCGGAGGTGTCGGCGTCACAGTTATTGATGGGAAACCCTATTACCTCTTTCACCTGATGCCGGAGCTTGCCTTTGGAAACGTTGGCGTGGGTCTGGACCTCAACATCCGCGTCGGGAAGGATGGGAAAATCCGGAAGGAGGATTTCAATGAGGTGTACGACTACCTGCGTCTTATCCGCTACGTGCGGTATGGAATGAAGCATGACTCATTGTACGTTCGGGCCGGCGCGTTGGACTACACGCGGCTGGGGCATGGATATATCATGTATATGTATCGCAACAGTGCGAGCTACGATCTGCGCAGGATCGGCATCGAGCTCGATGCGGATTTCGAGAAGTATGGGTTTGAGTCAATGTACAGCGATATCGGCGGCGCAGGCGTCCTTGGCGTGCGAGGATATGTCCGGCCCCTGCAGTATAGCCATGCTGCGGCCATTCCTATCATCGGCGGGCTGGAAACTGGGGTGACATTTGCGTCTGACTTCAGCGCTGATGCGAACAAAACATGGGGTGACGCCATCGGATCCATTCAGAAGACTGATGATGGCGGATCGCTTTCGATCATTGGCGTCGATGCTGGCTTTCCTCTTCTATCCTTGAGCTCGTTACGGTCGACGTTCTATGCGGACTATGCGAAGATCGTGAATTATGGAGGGGGAGCTGCAGTGGGAATTAACGTGGATTTCAGCGGACTCGGACCCGTGACGTTGGCTGCCAAGTACGAACGGCGGTTCGTCGGCGATCAGTTCCTTCCCTCATACTTTGACGCGCTGTACGAGCATGAGCGGTATCAGATTATTGATACAAGCCGGTTCCTGAGCAAAGCGCAAGTGTTGAAAAACGCCCAACCATTCCAGGGATATTACGGCGAGCTCTTGATGAGCATTCTTGGGACGTTCAACATCATCGGCGGATATCAATCGCCGCTTGGTCAACGGAATGCAGGCACCATTCACCTCGAATTGGAGACAGGAAATGCGCTGCCCGGTATCCTGCTCTCCGGTGGTTATGACAAAAAGAACGTTGGCTCAGTTTTCAAAGTTGACAACAACTCGCTCTTCTACGCGCAGATTGGCTACAAGCCGCTGCCCTATTTGGTGGTCTCGATGCTCTATCAGTGGACGTTCACCGAAGAGAAGGAAGAATCAACCGGCCGCGTGGTAGGATACAAAGTGCAGAAGCGTATTGAGCCAAAAGTGGGATTCATCATCAACTTCTAAGAAAAGACCTGTCAGGCTCCTCAAACCTGACAGGTCTGCTGAGGCCTTTTTTGTTGCATTTCTAGGGTTGTGTGGCTATCTTTTTCCCCGCCATATCAGGTCTGCAGCGTGAGAACCATCTTCCGGCTCACCTTTCCCTGCAGTCCTTCCGCTTCCGACACTCTAGAAACCTGATGATGTCCCTTCTCAACAAGCTCGTTGTTTCAGCGATGCCCTTCATACCGAAAGCTGTCGTTGGCCAAGTGGCCAAACGATATATCGCTGGGACGGCTTTGCGGGATGCCGTTCGCGTTGTGAAAGAGCTCAATTCGATGGGTATGATGACTACAATCGACCTGTTGGGTGAAGACGTCAAGGATGCCGGGGAGGCGCACCAGGTACGTGACAACATCATTCCGATTCTCCGAGCGATCAAGGAGAACCAGCTTGACTCTAACATGTCGATCAAACCGACGCAGCTCGGATTGCGAATCGACAAAGAGTGTGGCTACCAGAACATACGCTCGCTTGTTGACGAAGCTCGCAGGCTCGCCAACTTCGTCCGGATCGACATGGAGGATGCGCAAACGACAGACGGCACTCTGGAGATCTATCGGCGACTTCGACGCGAGGGTTTTACGAACACCGGCGTCGTCATCCAGGCGTATCTGCACAGAAGTGAATCCGATGTGCGCGCGCTTGTGAAAGAAGGTGCCAATGTTCGCCTCTGCAAGGGTATCTACAACGAATCACGCTCGATTGCCTACAAAGGCCGGCAGGAGATTCGGGACAACTTCCTCAAGTTGCTCCACATCATCCTTGAAGGTGGCTCATACGCTGGTATTGCCACCCACGACGACTATCTCATTGACGGTGCCTACGACCTCATTCAGAAGCTTGGATTGAAACCCGCACAGTACGAATTTCAGATGTTGCTCGGAGTGCGTGAATCCCGGCGCGATCAAATCGTCCGGGATGGGCATCGACTCCGTGTCTACGCCCCGTACGGTGAGCAGTGGTACGCTTATTCAACACGCCGTTTGAAAGAGAATCCGTACATGGCATGGTACATTACCAAAGCAATTTTCGTTCGTTGATCCAGTTCTCTCAAACACAACAGTAAGGAGACTGCTATGGCAGAAATCAAGAGCGGTGGCGGAACGGAACCACGCTTCAGACCCTTCGTGCCCGTCGAGACCGACATGAGGGAATTCACCGTCCGTGCACTGATCATCGGTTTGGTGATGTGTGTGATCCTGGGAGCGGCGAATGCCTACCTCGGACTCAAGGCAGGTATGACGATTGCTGCTACATATCCGGCAGCCGTCATTGGAATGGCGGTCTTGCGTCTGTACAGAGGCTCAATTCTCGAGGAGAACTTCGCCCGAACTGTCGGGTCGATTGGCGAATCGGTGGCAGCGGGTGCCGTCTTCACGATTCCCGGCTTCGTCATTCTGCAATTGTGGAAATTCGATCCCGGCAACATGCTGACGGAATACCTGACCGCAAGCGCGTTGATGGTGCTCGGTGGCTTGCTCGGCATCATGTTTGTCACGATTCTTCGCCGGGTGATGGTCGAAGATCATACGCTGCCGTTTCCTGAATCCGTTGCGGCGAGCGAAATCCACAAGGCAGGTCAGCGGGGTGCGGGCGCGGCCATGCAGCTCTTCAAGGCAATGGGCGTCGGCGCTCTGGTTAAACTGTTCTCAAGAGCAGACATCGGAACGATGGATGGGCTGGGGGCTTTCTTCTATCGGAACAGCTTTCAGATTCCGGTTGGTAAGCTCAAGGAAAGCCTCGTCCGCCTAGGGTTAACGAAGGATTCCAACGTTGTTCCTGCCGGTGGCGTGACCACGTTTTCTGCCCCGGACATCACGCCGGCATACATCGGTGTGGGATACATCATTGGGCCGGAGTTGGGTGCCCTGAACTTCGCGGGCGGACTCCTGGCCTGGGGGCTCCTCGTACCGCTTCTGGTCTTCTTTCTCGGACCATCGATGATCGATAAGTACACTGCCGCGGATGGTACTCAGGATTGGGCAGCGCTCACAGGTCATCTCTACAGGTTCATCGCGCGTCCAATCGCCGTCGGTGGAATGCTCGTGGGCGCGTGCTACACGCTCTGGCGGATGAGAAAGAACCTGATTCTCGGCATCAAGCGCGGTGTTGCCGATGTGCGGAAGGCGGCATCAGCCGAAGTAACGACTGCGCGCACCGAGCGTGATCTCTCATTCCGCGTCGTGCTCCTGGGAATCGCCGTTGTCTTCATTCTTATGATCGCCCTGTACTTCTACTTCACTCAGGTGATAGGCGGCGCAATCCTCGCTGCTCTGGTGATGCTCGTGACGGGGTTTTTCTTTGCAGCCGTCTCAGGCAACCTTGTTGGCTTGATCGGTTCTTCGAACAACCCCATTTCCGGATTGACCCTGGCCACAACCGTCGTTGCGGCGTTGACGATGGTGGTCGTCGGAGTATCCGGAACTGAGGGAGTCGCGGCGGTCCTTGGGGTGGCGGCGGTCGTCTGCGTCTCGTCTGCTGTCGCGGGCGAGATGCTGCAGGATCTGAAGGTCGGCCACATACTTGGCGGCACACCGTGGAAAATGCAGGTCGGAGACATCATCGGTGTGATCCTTGCCGGTTTGGTCATGTTCTTCCCGCTTTATGTGCTTCATAATTCTGACCTTGCGCAGAATCCGTTGAGCGGTGGATTTGGAAGCGCCAACCTGTCGGCACCTCAGGCAGGTTTGATGGCGGCTCTTTCTCAGGGGATCGTTGGAGGCGAGATGGCGTGGCCCCTCGTAATCGTCGGTATTGCGATGGGGATCTCGATGATCCTCATCAAGGTCAGGAGTCCGATGCTCTTTTCGGTCGGAATGTACCTTCCTCTTGGCACAACGTTCGCGATCTTCGTAGGGGGCGCCATTCGCGGGATCGTGGACCGACGGGTGAAAAAGCGCGCATACAACGACGCTCAGAAAGCGCGCGTGGAGAACGCCGGGATTCTTGCTGCATCCGGACTGATTGCCGGGGAAGCGCTGATCGGGTTGTTCATTGCGGCGGTCGTTTTCATCAAAGATCGCATGGGTGAGGCCCCAGAGTTCTGGGCGTTGACGGCGTTCAACGGCGTTGCTTCGTGGCTGGCCATTCCGTTCTTCGTTGTTCTGGCAGCGTATCTGATCATGGTTCCGATGAGAAAAGCGGGGTCGCCAGATGAGCCGGCACCACCGAGTGCGATGATGTAAGTGAGTCCGTCCGTTAGAGATTGGGCGGGGTGATCCTCTTGTGATCGCCCCGCTCGTTTTGTCGATGGAAGTTCAGTTGGTCCAATCCGTGAAGAAAACTCCGAAAAACGCGAACCTGCTTGATTTTCGCCCAAGGCAGCTGCGAGCGTGGGAGATGGGGAAGGATGGTGGCGTCCAAGTGCTCGTGCCGAAGTTTTACAATCCGCTCCTGGCAAAATGGCTTATGCCGCGCCTGCGCTCCCCGTACATTCGCGTCAAGCTCGATGCCTTCGGGAGCTTTGTCTGGAAACAGTGTGATGGAAAAACGACCGTGGCTGAAATTGCGGATCGCATGAGGGAGGAATTCGGGGAAGGCCTGGGATCGGTCGAGGAGCGGGTTGGGAAGTTCTTGACCATGCTGAGGAAGTCAGATCTTGTAAAGTTAGATAACGATGACGTTGAAGTTACGCACGAATGAAATCGTAAGGAGAAGATCGTATGTCGAACCCCATTGAAGGATTGAAGCCAGAATCTGTGTGGAAGTACTTTGCCGAAATCAGCAAGATTCCACGCGGATCCAAGAACGAAAAGCAAATTGCGGCCTACGTGATGCGGAAGGCTCAGGAACTTGGTCTCGAAGCAAAGCAGGATAGGTTTATGAACGTCGTTGTCCGAAAGCCCGCATCACCAGGTTTCGAAAACCGTCCGACGGTGTGCCTCCAGGGACACCTCGATATGGTCTGTGAGAAGAACAGGGACAAAGTGCACGACTTCGAGAAAGATCCTCTCGAGATGGTGCGTGATGGAAATGTGCTCCGCGCGAATGGCACGACCCTCGGCGCTGATAACGGTGTAGCAGTCGCGACAAATCTCGCCATCATGGAAGACAAATTGCTCGAGCATGGGCCGTTGGAATTCCTCTTCACGGTTGATGAGGAAACCGGACTCACCGGAGCCAGCAATCTGAAGCCCGGATTCGTACAGGGCAAAACGCTGCTCAATCTTGACTCCGAGGAGGAGGGAGCGCTGTATGTTGGATGCTCGGGGGGGAAAAACACGATAGGCACGTGGAGTGCGAAGCTGGAAAACGCTCCGGGAAAGACGAAAGCTGTCAAGGTGCACGTGAAGGGCCTTAAGGGTGGCCACTCCGGGTTGGAAATTGACAAAGGACGGGGGAATTCTCTCAAGATCATTAATCGAGTGCTCCTGGCGCTGAGTGATGTTGGAGCGAGGCTTGCGCACATCGAAGGAGGGAATAAGAGCAACGCTATCCCGCGCGAAGCTGAGGCGATCCTCTACGTTTCGGCCGCGAAAATGAGACAGGCGAAGAAGATCGTCGCTCAGTGCAACTCCACACTCAAAGCCGAGCTTGCCACCGCAGAGCCGGACCTTTCCGTCACTCTGGAAGAGGTCAAGGACGGGAAGAAGGGCAAAGTCCTGAAGACGCACGAGCAGGAAATGTTGCTGAAGACGATCTCTGCGCTTCCGCACGGCGTCATCAAAATGAGTGCTGACATCCCCGGCCTCGTGGAGACCTCAACGAACGTTGCCATCATCAGAATGGAGAAGAACAAGATCGTCCTCACGACGAGCCAGCGGAGCTCGGTCGCGTCAGAAATCCTTGAGATCCTTCATACCGTGCGGTCGGTCTTCGAACTTGGCGGAGCCAAAGCACAGCATACCGAGGGCTACCCGGGGTGGAAACCGAATCTCGAATCCCCGATCCTGAAGCTCGCGAAATCGACGTACCGATCCTTGTACGGAAAAGAGCCTGCCGTTAAGGCTATTCACGCCGGATTGGAGTGCGGCATCATCGGCGAGAAATATCCCGGAATAGACATGGTCTCGTTCGGTCCGACCCTCGAAGGCGTTCACTCGCCGGATGAGAAGATTTACGTCGACACCGTTGAGAAGTTCTGGAAGTTCTTGCTTGCAATCCTGAAGAGCCTCAATTAACAGGGATTGACTTCAGGATAAGCGACGTCGGCAGAAAGACTCGAGATGCGGCCATCAGAGTGGTCGGGCAAAGCGCGGAACGTACCTCTGTGCAGAAGCCATCTCAAAATTACTCACGCAAAGCCGATAAGGCGCGCGCATAGAAAGAATTATGGTAACTATATACGTGTCAGACCCAACTTTTACTTATTGCGTCTTTTGGAACCGAGAAGATAGCCCAAACTGTAAGCGGCCTGAACGTCCTTGTGTCTCCCCGTTCCGGCCTGGCTATCATCAAGAGCGGATGCGTTGGGGTGTGACCCGCGTCCCTCAAAGCTATCATCATAGCCTTGCTCAAATGCACACCCCGCGCACTTGTGCCGTCCAGTTCCTGCTTGGCTATCAGGTAGGTTTTCGAGGTCAGGTAGATAGCGGTGTTCTTTGTTGCAGAGTGCCATGTTAGAGGTTCCCCTTATTAGCCCATGTTTGGAATTGAACCATACTGAAAACATGAAGGAGATTGTTACCCACTTGCTTCCGAATCCATTCCTCGGCCTGTTTCTTGTAACCGCCCCCATCAAGCAACATGATGGTTTTGTGAGGATGGCGCTGTTGAATGTTCAGAATGACATACGGATATTTCTCGTCAACGGAGCCTCCTGTTTGTTGCCATTTCGATTCGATAATTAGGCAATCAGGATGCTTTTCTGGATGATAAACAACGAAGTCGCAATACATATTGGTCTCATAGATGCTCTTACCAATGTAGTATTGCTTTGCGAAGATGGGCTGTTGAAGGTAGGTGGCGGGTTTGAACTTGTCTTTCGGTACTAACTTATACCCCCTTTCAAGGAGTCGGTCTTGAATGAATTTCTCAAGTTGAGTGCCCGTGTATTTCGCGCCGGCTTTCCGCATAGGTCAATAGTTTGTGATGAGCACTTCTTGAACATCACTTCGTCCTTTCGGTTTGCAGTTCACGAGTCTCGGTGCATGAATAATTTCAGTCTTGAACATTGAACCTTTATAAAGCTCATGAATGAACTTCGTATCGGAATTTGACAGCATGATTTTAACGCCTTGCTTGTGCAACCCCTTGATAAATTCAGCCAATGCTTGTTGGTCTTTTCCTATGAAGTCCGACTTAGAATACTTGGTAAAAGAGCCGTTTTCCGTAGGATGGTACGGAGGATCGAAATATACGAAGTCTTCCTTTTCGGGTTTGATATGGTCAAATTCTTGGTAGAGAATCGTCACAGACTGCAAGGCTTTGTTGCATGCGCCCAAGTTTTTCTCCTGAACGATGGTGGGACTAACATAACTTCCTATTGGGACATTGAACTCGCCCTTTCTATTTACGCGCCACAATCCGTTGTAACAGGTCTTGTTCAGGTAGATAAGACGCGCGGCAATCTCAATCGGGTCTTGCAGATTGTGGCGGTCGCGGATCTTATAGTAGTAGTCCTCATTGTGATTGCGTTCGTGTTTCTTCAAAAGGGCAACAAGCTGTGGCAGGTCTTTTTTGATAACGTTATAGGCAAGAACGAGATCGAGATTTGTGTCGGAGAGGACGGCTTTCGTGAGAGATTCAGCAATCTCAAAAAACAACGCGCCTCCGCCGACAAATGGTTCGTAGTACATACCGAATTTTTTGGGTAATCGCTTGACAAGTTCATCAATGATACTGCGTTTTCCACCTACCCACTTCACGAAGGGAAAGGCTTTGTGTCCGTTGGAGACCCGCGCAAGCATTTCTGTCTGGACATCCTTCGTATTGATTCGAGCGAATCTCTCCAATGCTTCTTCCGGTGGCATGTCCAACTGTAATTGGTCTTCGTATTTTCTGGCAGTCTTAGGCATATTTCCGAATCAGTTGTTGGTAGGTCAGGCGTTTTGCATCACAGTTATTCAGAAGAACGTTGAACCGTTCCTCTTCTGTGAACCATCGGGAATTGTAGCGGAAGGAAAACTCGTCCAAGTACCTATTGAGGTGTTTCGCGGAAACGAAATGGTAGATACCGACGATTCCACGCTTCAAGAGAGAGAAGAAACCCTCAACTGTATTTGTATGGCAATCGCCGTTGACGTATTCCCCTGCGGCATGTCGAACGACGTTGTGTTTGTAGAGCCACTTGATTGCGCTGTATGCTCTAAACTCGTCGGACATAACGGAGCTTCCGAGCACAACATTAGTGGTGATGAACGAGCCAATCGTTTGCTGATTGACGTGAGCCGTCGCTGTGGTTTTAAGATAACCTTTTCTTTCGACTATTGCGAGCACCGGTGTCTTAATTTCGACGCTTCTTCCCTCCACTCCTTTAGTCCGTTTCGAGAGATGCTTGTTCTTTTCCTTGCCTCCGATGTAGGTTTCGTCTACCTCAACAATATTCTTGAGGGGCATATTGAACGCTTTCGTTTGGGACGCGTGACGCAGACGGTGAAGAATGAACCAAGCCGTCTTTTGGGTAACGCCGAGGTCTTTGCTCAGCTGGACGGAGGAAATGCCCTTTTTGTGGGACGAAATAAGGTAGATCGCAAGGAACCATTTCTGGAGAGGAATTTTGCTGTCTTCAAAGATGCTCCCGACTTTGGCGGTGAACTTCTTCCGGCAGTCAGCACACTTGTAATGAATCCCGTTGGAGAACGTGAAGACCTTACGGCATCCGCAATGCGGGCAATAGATACCGTCTTTCCAACGCATTGCCTTGAGATGTTTCAGACAGGTCTTCTCGTTGGGAAACTTTTTGAGAAGCTCAACCATGTTACTGAATCGTTTCATCTTCCATACCCTTATTTTGTCCACTATCAATATACGACAAAAAAGCGGGTCAGTCAAATACCTAATATGCTTCTGCGGCGGTAAATCGTTCATTTACAATGTATTACAGCCTGAAAAATATAGTTCAAAGATGTGAATGAAAAAGTGGGTCTCTCAGGTATATAGTTACCAGAATTATATGTTCTTGGCGACCTTTGCGGTTCCGCTCTCTGAATCCCGCTTATGAGCGGAATCCAGGAGCGGGACTTGGCGTGAAACCTTCCTTTCTTCCGGAGGGGTTTTTGAGATAGGTTCTAGTCTCTTCTCCACGCCATGCGGTTGCAGCGAGACACACCCAAGAATAGAAGGAGTTGACGATTGAATACGATTGAATCACGGAAGCCCCAGCCGTCGCTGCTTTTCCGGTGGATGGTTTTGCTCTTCATCAGTCTGTCAATGTTCGGCAATTATTATATCTATGACAGCATCAGTCCGCTCGCAGATGTTTTGAAAGCGCAACTGGGTTTTTCGGATTCGCAGATCGGCCTCCTCAACGGGATCTATAGTTTTCCAAACATCATCATGGTGTTGATTGGAGGGATCATGATCGATAGGATCGGCACACGGAAGTCGGTATTCATCTTCACGGTGCTGATCATGCTTGGTGCACTCGTCACGGCCGTACACGGCAGTATCTACACCATGGCAGCGGGGAGGCTGATCTTTGGTCTCGGTGCCGAATCCATGATCGTGGCGATTACAACAATCATCGCTCGATGGTTCAAAGGCAAGCAGTTGTCTTTTGCTTTTGGAATCAATCTCACTTTAGCCCGCCTGGGATCGTTCATGGCCTTGAATGCTCCTACGTGGGGCAAGAGCCTGTACAATTTCTGGCAGACGCCGCTGTGGGTGACCGTTGCTGCAGGTGTCTTCGCGGTGGTCTGCATTCTTGTGTACTACTTCTTGGATGTCGTTGCCGACCGCAAGTTCGATATGCCGAAGGAAGGGGGACAAGAGAAGATAGAGCTCAAACAGCTCTTCAGTTTTGGTGTTTCATTTTGGTACGTCACCGCACTGTGTGTGACGTTCTACTCTGCAATGTTTCCATTTCAGACGTTTGCAATAAAGTTCTTCCAGGAAGCGCACGGCACAACAAGGGAAGTGGGTGGAAATCTATCAAGTATGTTGACCCTGGCCGCGATGGTTTTCACACCTCTTTTTGGATTGCTCGCGGATAGAATTGGCAAGCGGTCACTCCTAATGATGTTTGGTGCACTTCTCATCATTCCGGTCTATCTCATCATGGCCTACAAGGTTGATCTTGCCACACCATTAGGCATTTCTGGTTCATTGAATCTGAATCTGGATTTCTTTGACATACATTCGGTGATTCCTGCATATCTCGTGATACCAATGTCGATCATGGGAATTGCATTTTCGCTCATCCCCGCAGTCATGTGGCCCTCTGTTGCCTACATCGTCGATCAATCGAAATTAGGAACCGCATATGGTTTGATGACGATGATACAGAACATGGGGTTGTTTGGGTTTAATGTCCTTGTTGGATGGGCCAACGATTTTTCAGCTGCAAGTGCGTCGAATCCTGGCGGCTACGTCCTCGGAATGTGGATCTTCTCGTCCCTGGGTCTCTTTGGTTTGCTTTTCGCGTTCCTGCTCCGTCGAAATGAAACCGGTCCGAATGCGCATGGGCTGGAAACAATCAAGGCCGGACGTAGGGTATGAGGATTTTCGATTTTCAATTGTCGATTGCCAATTTACGGGGGGAGAGCTAAGTGAGACGCAAGACGGGAAACGTGAGAAGGAACGTGGTAAGCTTAGGCATTTTCAATTTCCAATTCCCGATCTGCGATTTCCGAGGGACGAGCTTAAGAAATGAATGCTGAGGAATTAAAGAAGAGGTCAAAACGGATGGCGCTTGATGCCATTGCACTTGTCGAAAGTCTGCCCAAGAATCAAACGACCGAAGTGATTGGAAGACAGTTGATTCGATCTGCTTGCTCGGTCGCGGCGAACTACCGAGCTGCGTGCAGAGCGAGGTCGCGAGCCGATTTCGTCAACAAATTGGGTGTTGTCGAAGAAGAAACAGACGAGACCTTGTTCTGGCTTGAGATGCTTGTCGACTCGGGTCAAGCGAGCTCGGACAACGTTATGCGCGTGGCGAACGAAACGAGAGAACTACTCGCCATCTTTTCGGCGTCCAGGATCACTGCAAGGCGTAATCGCACGTAGGCCATAGAGAGGATGTAGAAGCCATGAAGTCAGGAATTAACTTACTTGCTGTTGTCTTTCCTCAATGGTCAATCGAAAATTGACAATTGACAATCGACAATCGGCAATTGCTCTGAAACCGTCTCACATCTCACCAACACAGTGTTCCATATGATTATCTCTCCTGAACTCTACTCCGCCTCCCTCATCGCCGTCCGCGATTGCATGGGTGTTCAGCCCGGTGAACGGATTCTCGTCGTGACCGATGAGCCGCTGCGGACGATCGGTTACGCCCTGTGGAAAGCGTCAAAAGACCTCGGCAATGAAGTGATGTTGGTGGAAATCCTACCGCGGAAAACCAACGGTGAGGAACCGCCGAAGGAGATCGCCGAGCTGATGAAGATGGTTGACGTCGTGCTCTGCCCGACCTCCAAATCGCTCACTCACACCGACTCACGTCGCGCAGCGAGCGAACGAGGCGTGCGGATCGCCACTCTCCCAGGCGTTACGGAGGAAATCATGATCCGCTGCATGAACGCGGACTACAGCAAAATTGCGCAAAGGACCTTTCATGTGTGCGAAGAGCTGGAGAAGACAAGCGTCGTGCGAGTGAAAGCACCTGCCGGTACGGATGTGGCTCTTCTGATCAAAGGCAGAAAAGCCCATGCCAGCAGCGGATTGTTTCGTGAGAAGGGTCTTTGGGGCAACTTGCCCACCGGAGAAGCGTATCTTGCGCCGTTGGAAGGTCAATCGCAAGGTGTCGTGGTTGTTGACGGCTCCATGGCCAGTGTTGGCATGATTCGTGAACCCATCCGCATTACCGTCAAGGATGGGTACGCGACGGAAATCACCGGCGGTGAGGAGGCCAAGTGCCTCATTGGACTGCTCGAGCCGCACGGCAAAGACGGCCGCAATGTTGCCGAGTTTGGGATCGGAACGAACGACAAGGCAATTCTCACCGGTCTCATCCTCGAGGATGAAAAGGTGATGGGCACCATCCATATCGCCTTCGGCGACAATAAATCCATGGGCGGGACGATCCGTGTTGCCAGCCATCTCGACGGCCTGATCAAACATCCCACCGTCTGGTTCGACGAGCGGAAAGTTATGGAATCCGGCAAGCTCCTCATCTAGCCGCGCATGTTCCTCATCGAACCTAACTCTCACCAAACTCAGAAATCTCCACTTCTTGCTTCTTTCTGTCCTTTCTCTATATTTCGCTGAGGCCAAAGCTCAATCCGCCCGTTACTCTCGCCCGACTGGGCTGTCAACCTGTAGTCTGGATTCACGAAATCAAACGTGGAAACAAACAAGTTTTTAGCTCAGGCGCTCGTTTTCCAAAAACACAAGGAGGCCAAAATGATTGGCAAGATACGACACCCGCTGCGGTTCCTGGGGATTCCTCTTCTCGTCCTTCTGTCGACGATCCACCTCGTTGCGCAGGAGAGCCCCAAAGGATGGACGCCAGAGGTGATGATCAAGTTCAAACGCGTAGGCGGGACGGAGATCTCGGCTGATGGCAGATGGATCGCCTATACAGTCTCAACTCCGATGATGGATGGAGAGAAATCCGAATTCCTGACGCACATTTGGTTAGTCTCCGCTGACGGAAAGGGAAATTCCCAGTTCACGTATGGAGAGAAATCGTGCTCAAATCCCTCATTTTCACCTGACGGAAAGTACCTCGCGTTTACATCCTCCAGAGAGACGACTGCAAAGAACCAGGTCTGGGCGATGAGAATGAGTGGCGGCGAAGCGGAGCAAGTCACAAGTGGGAAGTCCGCGGTCAACGCATTTGCCTGGTCACCGGATTCGCGGCTCATCGCCTACACGATGAGCGACCCGGAATCGGAGCAGGAGGAAAAGGATAAAAAAGAGAAGCGAGACATGGTTGTAGAGGATGCGAACTGGAAATACGCGCATTTGTACACAATCGCCGTTGACAAAGATGCGAAGGGGAACAGAAGAACAAAGAGGCTGACCTCAGGGAGCCTCCACGTCACTTCGTTCGACTGGTCACCCGACGGAAAGACGATCGTTTTTGCTCATCAGGCAACCCCTTCCGTTGATGTTTGGCCAACGACGGATATCTCATCCGTTCCGGCTGACAGCGGCGCGGTCAAATCGTTGATTGCTCGGAAGGGATGGGACGCGAGTCCGAGGTACTCCCCGGATGGGAAGTGGATTGCCTTTGCTTCGGACAATGGTGACACAAAGTGGGCGCGTGCGTACGACCTCTATGTGTTGCCCGCAAGCGGTGGCGAACCGAAGAAGCTCGCAGAGACCCCCGACCGGAGCTTCGGTATCGTCAGCTGGTCTGCTGACAGCAGAGAGGTCTATGTCAGCGAGACCGACCGGACTTCCAACCGCATTTTCGCCGTACCGGCGGGCGGGGGAAAACCCCGTATCCTGACACCGGGAAGTGGCAACTACTCTGGTGCATCGTTCGCAGCCGATGGCAGCACGATGGCGTTCATCCATCAAACCTCGGAAGTCGCTCCGGACGTGTACGTGACGAGCACGAAGAAATTCGAGCCAAAGAGACTTACATCGGTGAATGCAGATTTCCCGAACCTCCCGATAGGAAAGACCGTGGTGGTGAAATGGAAATCAAAAGAGGGGTGGGAAATTGAAGGTCTGCTGACGTACCCTGTCAACTATCAGGAAGGGAAACGCTATCCGCTCATTGTGAATATCCACGGCGGACCCGCCGGTGTATTCACGGAAGTATTCACGGCGTCCGGGAATGTCTATCCGATGCAGGCATTCGCCCAAGAGGGGTACGCGATCTTGCGACCGAACCCGCGCGGAAGCAGTGGATATGGGGGTGAATTCCGTCGGGCCAACATCAACGACTGGGGTTTCGGCGATTTTGACGATGACCAAGCGGGCGTCGACAAGGTCATCGAGATGGGTGTGGCGCATCCTGACAGTCTGGTCATCTGCGGATGGAGTTACGGTGGCTATATGACGTCGTTTACTGTGACGAAAACGAAGCGATACAAGGCGGCAAGCGTCGGAGCAGGTGTGACGGATCTTGTGAGCTTCACGGGAACCTCGGACATCCTGAGCTTCCTCCCCTCATATTTTGGCGGGGAATTTTGGGAGAGATTAGAGACATTCACAAAGCATTCGGCGGTGTTCAACATCAAAGGGGTCTCGACGCCAACGCAGGTTATCCATGGGCTGAGCGATGTCCGCGTACCGCCGTCGCAAGGGTATGAGTTCTACAACGCGCTCAAGCGTCAGGGTTGTCCAACGGAGATGATCGTGTATCCTCGAACGCCGCACGGCCCGCAGGAGCCGAAGTTCATTCAGGACATCGGTGAACGAATGATCGCCTGGTTCAACAAGCATCTTGGCAGAAGCGGTGTGGTGAAGGCTGTCGGCGGTAAGTGAACGAATCCTTATCCGCCCAACCTCCCTTTCTCCCGATGGGACAGCGGGGAGGCGGGGTGGGATTGAGGACTCAACAAGACACGCACGTGAACTCAAAGCTCGTCATCACCTCGCGACTCAGTATCCCGATGTCCGAGATCGAGTTCCGGACTTCGCGCAGCAGCGGGCCCGGTGGACAGAACGTCAACAAACTCGAAACGCGTGTCGAGCTGCTGTATGATGTCGAGCGCTCATCGAGCCTGACCGACGAGCAGCGGGATCTTTTGTTCTCGCGTCTCAAGTCCAACATCGATAAGGAAGGAGTGCTTCGAGTTGTCTCGCAGGAATCGCGCAGTCAATGGAAGAACAAGCAGGAGGCGATTGAGAAATTCGTCCAGCTCCTCCGAGATGCCCTGAAACCACGCAAGATCCGGCGCAAGACGACGGCAACGCCGCACTCACGCGAGAAACGCTTGATGGAAAAGAAGTGTGTGAGCGAGAAGAAGAGGATGAGGAGGAGTCCTCACGACTGAAGGAGATTAGTGTGATCGATCAACCTACGGATAGTCTGAAGGGGAACCCGTTCAAACGAAGACGAGTGTGGTGGATTGAGCCGGGTGCCATCATCTTGATGCTCGTCCTTCTGACCATCGGAGTTGCTCTCGAATATGAGGTGTACCACCTTCGGTACACGAATGTCCTTATCATTTTCGGGGTCTTCTGGCTGATTCTGATGAGCCTGGCTCTGATGCTTTACAAGCGATCTCAATATGAGGTGGGGAGCTATAGCGACCGATCAGTTGTAGACAAGACGAAGGAGGATCTCGACCGGCACCGGCGGGAGACGCTGCAAAAGTTTCATGCGACGGAATCAGAGATTCTGAATCGGGGTGAGAAAACGACCGTGCTTGATGCGTGGCGACTTGAGCCTGTGTACCGAGATCGCCATCGGTATTTCTCCCAGATCGAGCTCTCCGAGATTGATCCCGCGAGCAGAGAATTCCGCCTGCGCATTCAGGTTGGCGAGGATGTCGGAGCAAAAGCCGATGTCGGCCGGTTGAAGACGAGCCTGCTGGCAGATATCCTTCAGTTTCTCAAGCTCATGTCGCGGGATTCCGACCTTGAAGCCATCGCGCGGTTCTTCGAGACGATCATCCTTGAAATCTATTCGCTGAAAACGGATGAGCTGAACCGGGATGTGCCGTACTCGTTCTTGAGCCTTGAGATGAAAAAATCCAATCTCCTCAAGGTTGCGTCGGGTGGGAGAGTCACGTTGGACCAGCTTCGGAAAATGTGCGATGTCCGGTTCGACTCCGGAAGGCCGATCGAGCCGCATCGCGGCCTTGAAGCCCACGGATCCAGAGGTGCAAAATGACCGACTCAATGCATCAGGGACTTGGCCGGCACTACCTTACGTATTGCCGACGGCGGTTGTTGAAAGAGTATCTGCCGCGAATTCAGCGCTGCTTGAACGAACTCTCGGAGGAAGATGTCTGGTGGCGGGCGCACGAGGCGAACAACAGCGTGGGGAATCTCCTCCTTCATCTCTCCGGAAACGTTCGGCAGTGGATCATCTCCGGAGTCGGAGGTGCGGCAGACATGCGCAATCGGCCGCAGGAGTTTGCCGAGCGTGACCGCGTTCCAAAGGATGCTCTTCTCAAAAAGCTTGAGTCCACGCTGTTGGAAGCGGACAAAGTCCTCGAGCAGTTCGATGTCTCGAAGCTGATGGAGGTTCGGCATATCCAGAAGTACGACGTCACCTGCCTCGATGCCATCTCGCACGTTATAGAACACCTAGCCCAACACCTCGGCCAGATCATCTACATCACCAAGCTTCGCACTGGAAAGGATCTGAAATTCTACGATCTCTAACTGGACAGATTCCTGCAGACTTGGAGACTTCCATTGGTGCAGATTCCCGAAATCTTGCAGATTTTGGGAGTCTCTATCCAGAACTGTTGAAACTTCCGAAGGCGAATTGTCGTAGTCAGACGTGTCAACATGTGTCTGACAAGGAGGTTAGCATAATGTCAAAAATGACAAGAGCTTTGGCCGTCGTCATACTCAGTGTCGTTAGCATTTGGGTTCTGGAGGCTCAGGATACCAAAGAGGTGCGAAAATCCGGTCCACTCAGCGCCGACGGTACCGTGCATATCGACACGTACAAGGGGAGCATCACTGTTACAGCGTGGGACAAGTCTGAATTCGAGGTTTATGCCAGAATTGAGTCGGATGAATCGGACCGGTACGCGGAGGAGAAAGTCCAGGATACGGAAATCCGGATCGACGCGAGCTCCTCGTCGGTTCGCATCAAGACCGACTATGATCGTGTGAATCGACGGCACCACAGCTTCTGGGATCTCTTTGGTGGAGAATCCGGCAACCTTCCGCTTGTTCATTACACCATCAAGATGCCGCGCACTGCTCGTCTCGTCATCAAGGACTACAAGTCGAAGACTTCTGTCGCTGATCTTCGGTCGGATGCCGAAATCGAGACCTACAAAGGCAGCGTCGAAGTGACCAATCACGACGGATCGATGACCCTCGAGACATATAAAGGTGAGGTATGGGTCGGCTTCGCAAACTTGGCGCGCAATAGCCGGTTCGAGACCTACAAAGGAGAGATAGAAGTGAAGCTGCCGAAGGGAAAGGGTTTCGACGTTGACGCCGAGATCGGCCGACGTGCACGTTTTGAATCTGACTTTAATCTTGACGGAAAGTACCGTGGCAGTAGGCACCGCGACTATGACATTCGTACTTCGGTAAACGGTGGTGGACCTACTCTCCGGCTGAAGACGGAGAAAGGGACCGTCCGCTTGGCGGAACGGTGATGCAAGAGAAAGCATGTCCAAGGAGAAATCATGAAGCGCCTCTATCGATCTGGTACCGACAAGAAGATTGCAGGAATCTGCGGAGGGATGGGCGAATATCTGGACGTCGATCCGACCGTTGTCAGACTTGTCACGATAATCCTGGCGCTGGCAACAGGATTGATTCCGATGACCATCGGCTATATCATTGCGTGGTTCATCATTCCCGAGGCCCCGCGAACATCGCCTCAATAATGTTGGACCTGTTGAGTTTTACCTCCAACAGGAAACTTCTGGTGTGTGTTGAGATGTTATAGGTGATGATTCGTCCGATCACTTATCAACCATCACACCAGGAGTTGTCATGCTACGATCCGCAAGTCTCTTCGCTGCTTTAGCCCTCACCTTCGTTACTCTCGAACTCTTTGCTCAGCCAAAGGAGAAGCCCACAGTGCAATCCAAAGGAGTCCATAGCTTCACGATGAAAACCATTGACGGGAAGGAGAAATCGCTGTCAGAATACAGCGGAAATGTTTTGCTGGTGGTGAATGTTGCCTCGTTCTGCGGCTACACGCCTCAGTACAAAGACCTCGAAGAGGTGTACCGCAAGTACAGGAGCCAGGGCTTTCGCATCCTCGCCTTTCCGGCGAACAACTTCGGTCAGCAAGAACCGGGTTCGGACAAGGAGATCAAGGAGTTCTGTGAAACGAAATACAGCGTCACATTTGATCTCTTCTCGAAGATCAGCGTCAAGGGTGAAGACCAACATCCACTGTATCAGTACATCACGATAGAGTCTCCATTCCCGGGTGAGGTGAAATGGAACTTTCAGAAATACCTTGTCGACAAGAGGGGCGAAATCGTAGCGATGTTCCCCTCACGCGTCAAACCGACAGACAAGGGCGTCGTTGAAAAAATCGAGTCGTTGCTCAAGGACAAATCCTAAGGATTCGAGGCGGATCGTTCCACGACAGACAGCACTTTGTGCGAGGCGACGATTCTGCGCCAAGCGCGCACCAGCCTGTGGTTGAGAATCGCCGCTTTGAATATTCAATCCTCAGGAGCGTCGCTTCTGGGCATTTTTGTTTCGGGTTGATCCCCCCAACGCTCACCAGAGTCGTGACCCACCTAATGTCTCTGCAGGTTTGATCCACTCGTGAAGCAACCACGACTCAACGGGTAGCGGGTCCGATCAAGCCGGTCTGTCCTTCTCATGAACGTAATTTGTTGTATATTCTTGCGACATAAGGTCTCGGAGGAGATTCCATGAAGATTAGCATTGTCGGTTCCGGATTTGTGGGGAGTGCAACGGCGTATGCCATGGTGCTGCGGAGGGTCGCCAGCGAAATCGTGCTGGTCGACGTGAATCCGACGCTTGCACGGGCACAAGCGGAGGACATCCTCCACGCCACGCCGTTTTCCAATCCTGTGCAGATTTCAGCCGGCGACTACCCAGACCTCGCTGGAAGTTCGGTCGTCGTGCTCGCGTGCGGCGCGAACCAACGGCCCGGGGAAACCCGTCTGCAGCTTCTGGAGCGGAATGCGAAGATCTTCGAGCAGGTCACTGCCAAAGTTGTTCGGCATGCGCCCGAGGCAATTCTGCTGGTGGCATCCAATCCAGTCGACGTTATGACGCACGTTGTGATGGCGGTCGGCGGTCTTCCACCAGGTCGCGTGATCGGGTCGGGCACGATTCTCGACACCGCACGGTTTCGGGTGCTACTTGGGGAGCATTTCGGTATCTCGTCCCAATCCGTCCACACCTACGTGTTGGGTGAGCACGGCGACTCGGAAGTGCTCATCTGGTCGAGTGCGAAGATCGGTGGACTTCCGCTTCCGGAATTTGCGGAACAGACCGGCAAGCAATTGACGGCTGAAACCAAGGCATCGATTGAGGACGGGGTACGCCGCGCGGCCTATAGGATCATTGAGGGCAAAGGGGCGACTTACTACGGTATCGGTGCTGGACTTGCGCGCATTGCCCAGGCCGTCCGTGATGACGAGCGTGCGGTGTTGACGGTGTCGAACGTCGGCCTCAAGGGAGACGAAGGAGTGTGTCTCTCATTGCCGCGCGTCATTAGTGGAGTCGGGATCACGTCAACCCTTCAGCCTTCACTCTCGGCGGAAGAACACGAAGCCTTGAGCAGAAGCGCAGACATCCTGCGTAATGCGGCGATTCAGATTGGGTATTGACAGAGCACGCTGTGGGCGCATCACAGGAGAGCGGCAGATTGGTGTGCAGGATAACGAAGATGACATAGCTAAGAGGGCGAGGCGGCGCCGGAGGCTTTACCTTTGAGCAGCCGGCGGCTGATGAATAAGGTGGTGAAGATGATGAGAGATTTTGGATGAAGTGTTTCGGATTTCAGGGAATCTGGATCCCAATCTCTCGATGTCTCTGTAGGTTTATTCATACAAAGTCATCCACGGAAAGATAATGTCCGCGCTTCGCAAACTCTACATTCGTTTCAAATTGCTGCTCCCCGATCCCATTCGAGATGCGCTGAGTGGCATCAATCAGCGGTTTTTCGCGAGACGGACGCTGCAGCGAAGGTACGGAGGTTGGTTTGAGGTTGACTGGCGCAAGAAATTTCGCGCGCTCTCTGATGAAGAGTGGAAACGCGCATACGATCAGGCGTGGAGCCATCGAGCGAACGATTGTGTGGAGGAAACCGATGCGGCGATGATTCTTGCCGCTTTGGGCGATCGAGGGACAGTGCTCGAGGTTGGGGCTGGCATCGGGACGCTGGCAATTCGGCTGGCCAAGGAGGGCTTCCACGTCACCGGATTGGATGTGAGCACAGAGGCTCTTCAACGAGCGCGAGAACGGGCAAAGCAAGAGGGTGCTTCCGTTGAGTGGAAAGAGGGATTTGCCGAAGCATTGCCGCTTCCGGACAAGTCATTTGACTATGTGACGTGCTGCCACACGCTCGAACACGTGAAGGACCTCGAAAAGGCAGTTGGTGAACTCAAGCGAGTCGCCAGGAAAAAGATTGTCGTCCTGATCCCAAAGCAGAAGTACCGTCTCTACGCCGAGAATTATCACACCCAGTTTTTCGAGCGACAGGAGCAACTCAGTGACATATTCGGCCTCGCACACTTCGAATGCTCGGAGATCGATTGCCTTGACCACAAGAACGAATTTCAGGGAAAAGCGTTTCTCTACGTTGGACATCTCTCCTGATCTCATCGAATGAACCTCGTCATCCCACTGCATCATCCGACACCGGACGCGGAGGAGTTCATCGACATCCTGATGGGTCGGAAGCGTCAGGTTCGGACCCCGCTCGTCGAATACATCGTCGACGATGTCGTCATGAAGCCGATTATAGAAGAGCTTCTTGGAGGGCGTTGGGTGCCGTATGGCCTGGATCGCGACTCCCAGAGGGCATATCTCGACAACTTCATCGAGTTCTGGCACAGAATGGGGTACGATTTCGTGCGGTTCGAGCAGAGTCTAAGTTTCGTGGAACCGAAGCTCGTGATAGAAGACACTGCTCCCGGGTCGACAAAAGCCCGTGAATGGGCGGATGAACATCACGGCGCGTTGAAAAGTTGGGAGGATTTCGAGCGGTTCCGATGGCCGAAGGTTGAGGAGTTCGACTTCTTTCCGTTTGAGTATCTCAATTCTCACCTTCCCGAAGGCATGGGACTCATCAGCTCGCACGGCGGCGGGATCTTTGAGCATCTCACGTGGATTATGTCGCTCGAGGGCTTTTGTGGCACGCTGGTCAGCGACCCGACGCTGGTCAAAGCCGTTGCAGATAAGCTGGGCGAACTCATGACTGACTTCTATCGACACTTGCTCGACCTGGATCGTCTCGTAGCGGTTTTCCCCGGCGACGACATGGGCTACAACGTCGGGACGATTGTCTCGCCTTCGGACCTCAAAGAATATTTCCTTCCGTGGCACAGGCGCTTTGCCACGATGGTGCATGAGCGGGGGCTGCCGTACTTGCTGCACTCTTGCGGCAACCTGGAGAAGATCACGGAGGATCTCATCGACGATGTGAAGATCGATGGCAAGCACTCGTTTGAGAACAACATCATCCCTGTCCAGGACTTCCAAGCCAAGTATGGAGACCGTATTGGAGTGTTGGGGGGACTGGATCTCAACATACTCGGCGCCTCTTCTCCGGAGGAAGTCAGAAAGCAAACCCGATTCTTGATCGAGACCTGTGGCTCACGAGGCCGGTACGCCGTAGGTTCCGGCAACTCCATACCGAGCTACATTCCCGCTCAAAACTACCTTGCCATGGTGGATGAGGCAGCCAAAGCTTCTTTCACCCCATCGTTGACCCAGCGACTGCATTCGTAGTGCGCGCTCTGTCCGGCTCTGCCTGCCGAGCTAGGCTCACCTTCGTTCCTTCTCAAAACTGGCAAAATGAGAAGGAGCTCTCCATTACGACAAACCTCGATGCGAAGGGATCTTCGTGCGGTAATTGACTTTGGGAACGCGTTGAGGTAATTTGCTGATCGTGCGATCAGTGCGCTCACCCCTCGGAGATTGTGCTGATGTCCACCACCGACCGTAAGCGTGATTCAGATGAATCACTGCAGGAGGAGGTCGCCCGCCTCAGACGCGCCGTCGAAGAGCTCTCCGTGCTGAATGACCTCGCGCGGAGTATCGGAGCCTCCCTCGATTCCCAACAAGTGATGCGGACGATCGTCCAGCGGTCGCTACACGCCGTTCAGGCCGAGCAGGGCGTCATCACGCTGGTCGGCAGCGATCCGGTGTCAGACACCACGACGCTCATCCGCACGCAGCTCAGCACCAGCGAACATCCCAAATTCCATCTCGACCGGGCGCTTCTTGGCTGGATGTATCTCAACACGAAGCCCCTTCTCGTGAATGACCCGCAGCACGACGAGCGGTTCCGCGGAGTTCACTTTGATGCTTCCATCCGCTCCATCCTCTGCGTGCCTCTGGTAGTGAAATCGGCGCTGAAAGGTGTTCTGACCGCGTACAACAAGAAAGACCAGCAGGGATTCACGCCCGAAGATGAACGATTGCTGGCGATCATCGCAGCACAATCCGCTCAAGTCGTCGAGAACGCTCGCCTGTATGAAGAAGAGAGGCTTTACATCAAGATGAAGGAGGAGTTGAGACTTGCCTCCAGAATTCAATCCGATCTCCTTCCAAAAGAGCGTCCGCAGATTCCGGGCTATGACATTGCCGCAACGACGATCCCTGCCGAACAGGTTGGCGGCGACTACTACGATTTCATCTGTTGCCATCAGAACCGACTTGTGGTGTGTTTGGGTGATGTTTCCGGAAAAGGCTTGCCGGCATCTCTCTTGATGGCAAATCTCCAAGCGACGCTTCGAGGGCAGGCTCTTCTCACTCCAATTCCTAAAGAGTGCTTGGCGCGCGCTAATCGCCTTCTGTTCAACAGCACAAGTCCGGAAAAGTTCGCAACGCTTTTCTACGCTGTTCTGGACCTCGAACGCCAGAGCTTCTGCTATTCCAACGCTGGCCACGAGCGCCCAATGTTGGTGAAAGCAAACGGCGAAGCGTTGCGGCTCTGCACGGGTGGACTTCCTCTCGGAATGGTTGACGAGTGGGTCTACGAAGATGAGTGCGTGGATTTTCACTCGGGCGATTTGCTCGTGGTCTTTTCCGACGGCATCGGCGAAACAGTAGATGAGCAAGGTGAGCATTTCGGAGACGAGCGCGCTCTCGAGGTTGTCAAAGCGAATGCACATCTCTCCGCAGGCGGACTCATGGAGAGAATTCTCGATGCTGTTCGCACTTACAGCGGCAATTCCTTGCAGTCGGATGACAGGACCCTCGTTGTTGTGAAGAGAATGTAGAGTCGGATCCGCCTACCGTGGTCGGCGAGGTTTGCAATCCGACGACTGATTGACCAAGAGTAGAATCGGGTGGAGAAGAATCTCTCCAGAGTAAAATGACCGTGAAATGCCGAACAACTACGCAGAGACGACTCGGCGCTCTCGGTGCCCTGTTGTTTTGCGCCTTGCTTCACGCCTGCAGCCCCTCAACGGAAAGTCAACCCGGTGTTGTGGAGGAAAGTTACCTTCACATACGGCCAAGCTGGTCTTGCGACGGCAAAACCATCGCGTTTACCTCGATGATCCAAAACGCTGTTGGCGTGTACCTGGTTGATTCGTCTGGAGCAAACGTCCGCCGGCTCGTCGAAGGCGAAGGAGTTGGCATAACATGGTCTCCGGATAGCAAACGGCTGTGTTTCTCCCGCGCGGGCAGCTTGCACACAGTAAAGGCAAATGGTGACAGCCTCACTCGGCTCAACACGTACATCGGGTCCATAAGGCCGTCGTGGTCGCCGGATGGAGGGCGAATCGCGTTTGTTCAACGCGACCCTCCCGACCTGAGCGGTATCTGGTCATACGACGTTCGCACAGAGACGGCTTCGCAGCTCGTGAGCTTTGGAGACTATCCGTCTTGGAATCCCTCGGGCAATGAGATTGTGGTGCTCGACGCGCAGGTTGACCCGGTATCGGGCGGCCTCATCTACAGGTTTCTGGCTATTGATGCAGTGAGTGTCTCCGTTCGCACCATTAATACCTTCGGCTCAGGAGCCGATTGCGGCTTCTGCTCGGTCAACCCGCAGGGGACTGCAATTGTCTACGGACTTAAGCCTCTGAATGACCTTGCGCAGGTTTGGAAGTTCGATATCGTGACGAATCGGCACGTGAGGCTGACGGATGACGGCGGCGACTACCCGGCCTGGAATCCGGACGGGAAGATGATCGTCTACACGCGAACGACAGCAGGGGATGGTGGCCTCTGGATCATGAATGCGGATGGAAGCGGCAAGCGGAGGCTGACGAAGCCGTAGTGGCCTCACACCCTCACCCCCGCCTGAACGCCGCCCGCTCGAACGACGGAGTCGGGCGAGCAGGCGGGCAGGCTCAGTCCCTCTCCCACTGGTGGGAGAGGGATGTCGCCGACGAAGTCGGAGACAGAGTGAGGGTGATAGGTTGAGAACAGATTTGAGACTACTATGATTGACAAGACTGTCGGTCATTATAAGATTCTCGAGAGGCTGGGCGAAGGAGGCATGGGTGTTGTCTACAAGGCCGAGGACACCAAGCTTGAGCGCGCCGTTGCTTTGAAATTCCTCTTAATTCATTTCCTTTTCATGATGATCCGGAGGTGTCAAAATGAAAAAGCAAAATGCATTTAATGCCGATGTTCTCTTGAGCATGATCAGTCTGCTCTTCGTTCTTCAGTTTGGGGCAGTTCCAGTCTCGTATTCGGGCGTCCAAGACAGACCGGAAAAGAAAAATGAAAAGGCGAGACTGGTTTCGACCGGCCCCGACATCATTCTCTACAACGCTCGTGTACGGACCATGGATAGCAGCAAACCGAGTGCCGAAGCGATCGCCATCAAGGCGAATCGTTTGCAGGCGGTTGGAACCGACGCCGAGATCCTCGCTCTTCAAACAACCGGCACACAAATGATTGACCTTGGAGGTCGCACCGTCGTGCCCGGCCTGATCGACAACCATAGCCACCGACTGTGTAATGCGTTTTGGAACGATGGACCTGAAGGATTAGTGCGAGCCGCAAAGGAAGCGGCGGAAGAAGGATACACGACCGTTCATGAATTGTATGGTGATCCCGGGTTTGTCGATGCGGTTGCGGCCCTTGTGCCGGAAAACAGATTGGCAGTCCGCATCAACTGTTACGTCCCATACAACACGAATGCCGGCGAGGATCTCACCGATTGGAAGCTCTTCCCTTACACAGAGAAGAAAGACACGCTCCTGC
>Ga0315277_10001812_pt1 | contig 30335 bp, 27 predicted proteins | sample YL17G05_15_MG_FD_203695 | JGI IMG/M metagenome (GOLD analysis project Ga0315277, IMG submission 203695) | Sediment microbial communities from Yellowstone Lake, YNP, Wyoming, USA - YL17G05_15 | ecosystem: Environmental > Aquatic > Freshwater > Lake > Sediment | place: USA: Wyoming | collected...
GGCCTTTTCAATATCTTTGATACAGCCGACGTCAAAGGGCTTAATGACCAGCGACGCCGCTTCCGGGCAGGCAATGGCCGCAAGCTGCCGCAGCGGCGTGGGCGTGCCGTAGTATTCCACCATTAAATGTTCCACCAGCCCCGCCGAAGCCCGGCCGGTGCGAAGACCGCGAAGCTCATTGCGAAGAATCTCCACCGTCTTTTCCATGTTCTTCTCGTGCCCGGCGAGTATCGCTTTAGCAGACATAATTTTCACTCCGTCAAAGAAATTCTATTCCAGCGGGTCTGCGGCTCAGACCCGATTATTCGCAAATCATTGTGCCGACTTTTTCGCCGTGGAAGGCCCGTGTAATATTGCCCTCCATAAAGATATTCAACACCACAATCGGGATTTTGTTTTCCCAGCACAGGCTCACCGCCGCGGGGTCCATCACTTTGAGATTCCGCTGCAGCACCTCGTGATAGGTCAGTTTCTCAATCATTTTGGCCTTGGGATTTTTCTTCGGGTCGTCGGTATAAACGCCGTCAACCTTGGTGGCCTTAATCATCAGGTCGGCGCCGAGTTCCGAGGCCCGCAGCGCAGCGCAGGTATCGGTCGAAAAAAAGGGGTTTCCCGTCCCGCCGGCCAGAATAATGACCCGTCCTTTTTCAAGATGACGCACAGCTCTTCGGCGGATAAATGGCTCGCAAATCGCCGAAACCGCAATTGCGCTTAAGACCCGCGTCGGTTGCCCCAGTCGCTCCAGTGTTTCCTGTAATGCGCAGGCGTTGATGACGGTCGCCAGCATCCCCATATAGTCGGCGGTCGTGCGGGGAATATGGCTGGCTTGGGAGAAACTGGCCCCGCGGATGAAGTTTCCTCCCCCAACGACGATAGCCACCTGCGGGCCTAATTTGCAGGTGCGGGTGATGCGCTCGGCGATGGATTCCAGCGCTTCTCCTTCGATGCCGAATCCGCCCGGCTTGCAGAAACTCTCGCCGGACAGTTTCAAAAGCACGCGTTTATACTGCGTTGATTTACCCATAATAGCCGTCCCTGCAAATCAGTTTATGGTCTATAGAAAAAAACTCTTGTCCTTAAAACAGTTATGAGGTAATAACTATGAACTATCAGCTATTCACTATAAACTCTTCAATAAAAAAGGCAGCGTTTCCGTTGCCTTTGATTATACCAGAGTCTTCAGCCGATTTCAAACCGGACAAAGCGTTTTATTTTTGCCGTTCCGCCGGCGGTCTTGGCCGCCTGCGTCAGGGCCTCCGAGACGGTTTTGCTGTCGTCCTTGACAAACGGCTGGTCCACCAGGCAGTTTTCCTTGAAGAACTTGGCCATCTTGCCATCGACAATTTTCTCAATCATATTGGCGGGCTTGTCCTTGACCTGCTCGGCGGCGATTTCCCGCTCACGCGCCACAACCGCAGGTTCCACCGAGCCGCGGTCCACGGCCACGGGATTCATCGCGGTAACGTGCATCGCGATTTCGTCGGCGACGGTCTTGACGGCTTTGGCCGCATTGTCGTCGGAAGTCTCTATCTCCACCAGCGTACCGACCTTGCTGGTGAAATGCACATAGGAACCGATAACGCCGGGGCCACTCAGCCGATAACGGACATAACTGCCAACCTGCGTCTTTTCGCCGGTTTTACTGACCAGCTCGGTAATTAAATCACTGATTTTCCTGCCGTCCACCGCAACATCCGTCAGGGCGTCTGCGCCTTTGTCAGCCGATGCGGCTAAAGCACAGCGGGCCAGTTTTTCACAGGCCGAGACAAAATCATCGTTCTTGGCCACAAAGTCCGTCTCGCAGCACAGCGTCGCCAGCGCCGCGACCCTGCCGTCGGGACTGACGGACTTGATGACCCGGCCTTCGGAAGTCTCTTTATCCGCACGCTTGGCCATCGTGACAAGCCCTTTTTTGCGAAGCAAATCCAGCGCTTTTTCCATATCGCCGCCGCTCTCTTCAAGGGCCTTTTTGCAGTCCATCATCCCCTGTCCGCTGATTTTTCGCAGTTTCACTACCGCCGAGGCGGGTATTCCCGTCATAGTCAATCACTCCCACATTATCTTTCAGAAAATCCCCCGACCGCCACTTCGGCTGCGCTCCCTTCGATTTCACTCAGGGTGAACAGGACACGCAGCGCTCGGGGCTAAACTTATTGTGTCGTTCCCTCATTGTGCCGTTTCGGTCTGAGTCGGCTCGGAAACACCGCTTCTCTGGGCAGCCGGTTCGGATTCACCGGCGCTGGCCAGCACCCGACGACGGGAACGCGGCCGCGCATGACGAGGCGGGGCTGCGCCTTCCTCGGCCTTAACCATCGTCTTGCCTTCCACGCAGGCCTGGGCCAATTCATTGAGTATAATCTCGATAGCCTTGAGTGAGTCGTCGTTGGCCGGGATAGCAACATCCACCGCATCCGGGTCGGCGTCCGTATCAATCAGGCCGACGGTGCTGATGCCCAGTTTCCTCGCTTCGCGAAGCGCGATATATTCCCTGCGGACATCGACAACGACCACCGCACCGGGAAGACGATTCATTTTACGGATACCGCTGAGGTTTTCGGTAATCTTTTTGAGTTCGCGTTTGAGGCGGGAACCCTGCTTTTTGCTCTCGGCTTCCATCCGGCCATCGGCCTGCATCGCCTCCAGCTCTTCCAGCCGCTGTACCCGGGAGCGAATCGTGCGGAAATTGGTGAGCGTTCCGCCCAGCCAGCGATGGGAGACATAGTGCATTGTGCAGGCCTCGGCGGCCTGCTGCACGGATTTCTGGGCCTGCCGCTTGGTGCCGACAAAAACCACATCCTTGCCGGAAGCGACAATATTGGCTATTAATTTCCTGGCGACCAAAATTCCCTTGAGTGTTTCCTTGACATTGATGACGTGAATCATACCGCGCTTGCCGAAGATATAGGGTTCCATTTTGGGATTCCAGCGGCTGACGGCATGACCGAAGTGCACGCCCGCACTGATGAGTTCGCGGGCCAGTTCCTTATTCACAGAAACTTACCTCCAATTTGTAAACGGTTTTTTCGTTATCATCCAACGTGAAAATTCCGGTTCTCGCGAGGCCATAGTGCCACAATAATCGCTTATGGCCTAACCTTGCTAACCGAACCAAACCCGTTGGATATCCGCCTACGCCGGCGGATAAGAGCTTTGTAGAGTACTCAATACCTTTATCTGTGTCAAGATTTTTTCAGCAACATAACCACGATAAAAATATAGACATACTCATAATAGACATTAAAGATGCAATTTTGACTTATACAACAAGAAATCTCTTGCCCCCAAAGGACAAGGATGTGTTCCCTGAGAATTTCACCCTGCCAATTTACAAAACCGCCGCGACGGCGATAATCAGCCATATCAGGCAGCCAATCAGAAATTTTGTCGTCGTCCCGACAACCACGCCAACGCCGGCGCCAAGACCGCTTTTGACGGATTTATCGTGAGCTTTGCCGCTCAAACACTCCACGCCCCAGGTTGCCAACCCCGCCCCCACACAAGCCCCCAAAAGCGTTCCCAGAACAGGCACAGGAATCAAAAACGTCCCAAATAGCGCCCCGCAAATCATCCCGCCGATGGCGGCTAATGCGCCGGCCCACCCGGCCCCGGCTTTTTTGGCTGAGCCGGCGCCGGCGAAAAATTCGACCGCCTCACCGACCAAAGCAAGCAGCGCAACGACGACCAGAACCGCAACGCCGAAAATCCCATCCTCCCATCGCCACCATCCAAACAAGACAGTGGTGATGACCATTAGCCAATTGCCCGGCAGCGCAAACAAGACCCCCGTCAGCCAGCAGGCGTTCAAAATCAACAGAAAAACCAGATATACATAAATCATACCGGCAACCTCATACCTGCGAAATTTTACGCCCCGCCGACCATTGCCCCCAACGGCGCCATAGTGTAGCCATCCCCGTCAGGGCGTGAAAGAAAATCTCTCAATTCATTTCCATCGACTCCCCGCAGGTCTGCGGAGGACTTGTCTTGTATTTTTCTTTTACATCGTTAGCAATTGTTTTGAGTCTGTTCTTGCAGCCATTGCATAGCGGTCTCTTTTCATCTTTTTCAATCGCCGGCTAAATATGGCAAATCAATCTCGTCGAAAATTTGTTTTGTCAAATTTTCTGATACGGCCACATTGCCACTCTGCTCTATGAAAGCTTTTATAAATTCTTTTTGTAATTCTTTTAAATATATCTCATATTCCTGAACGGCTTTTTTTACTACCGTTTCACTTCGCGGCACTTTAATAACAAACTCATTCTTCTTTTTCGCATAGACAATAAATTTCCCTCTCTCTTCGCTGCTAACTTCCATAAAACTGTCGCCGCTTTCAAGACATATCTGCTGCTTGCCGAAGAAATTTTCGCCCAGCCTTAATTTATCCGCAGGCACATCCATTTCCTCATATTCTACCTGCGACCAGCCCTTTTTCATAAATCCGTCTGGAAATCTCTTTACCCCGCCAGAAAGAATCTCTTCCGCTATTTCCTCTTTCAGTTTCCCTAAATCCTGCTCAACACGTTTCTTTTTCTGCTTTGTACGCAATTTGGGAATTGAATGACGTTCTTCTATTAACTCATTTACCGATGCACAGACTTTTTTGTAATCTTCTTCATCAAGACTTAAACATCTGAATATTGCTTTTTCAAAATTAATTCTGTTCTTTCGCTTTATATCTTCATCAAAGGGCAATACCGGATGTTTGCCTAATTTCCGGAAGTTCTGAATAATTTCATCTATAGTACTTTTAGGCAAGTTTTCAAAACCATTAAAAGGCAAGGGTAATATTAAAATTTCTGGCCCATATGTTGTAAGCAGACCATCTCCAAGATTTATCCTGCCATAAATTTCAGAAAATAAAGCCGTCAATACAGAATTCAAAAAGGCGCATCCAAATTCGCTGTATTTCTTTTCTATGAATTCGCCGACAAAAACAACATCTCCAACAGGTAAATTATTTTTATTTACTGGGGTATAATGTCTTCTATCTCTGAATCGTAAAACAAGAAAATCGGACACCTTGTTTTCGGCAAGAGAATACCAATTGTTCCTGCCCTGTACTGACGGCACATCCGACCATTTAGGCCCTCCTTCTCCTGCTGTTTGGCTTTCACCCCATTTTATGTATTTCAAAGCGTTTGTCCCCAACAGTTCTTTTTTGCTTTTGTTACACATAAATACTTTGCAGGATAATTTTTCTTCCGACACAAAAATGTTAGGAATTTCTTTTGTGGAAATTATAACCGGCTTCAAAAATTCCTTTTCTATGCCCCAGTGTTCTATCTGCTCATCGGTCAAATAGAAAAATTCATTTATACCGGTCTTTATTCCAAACCTTATATCCGCTACTTTTTCTAACGGCACAAATTTATCCGCGCACTTTTTCATAACCTCAAAATATATATCCGGCGCACGCAGATATTTACCCCACTTGACTGTTTGTTTTAACTCATACACCGCATCTTTCAAATCCCCCTGTTTTATAATCCGCATCCTTATATCTTCATCCTCATAAGATATAATCTCCGGCTCTTTGACATATTCAGATTCTATCTTTTCAAACTTTTTGCACCTTTTATCTGTCACCTGACCATTCGCGCAAATCCCGTCTATCCTGTCAACAAACTGCTCAAGTCTTATCCATCTTGCCTGTGCGTCAATCAACGCATCTTGCGGAAATAATTCTTTTAGCGGTTTTTTAAACTTTACAAAACGCGATAAGTTTTCACTGTTTGCCTTTATATCATCCGACCGCTCAAGAATAGTAAAAACAGTATTTACTGCTGACTGCTCAAACCAAGGCTCACATCTGCTTTCACATATCGCAACAATTTTAAACTTATTCAAAAAGAATCTCTGCAATTCATACCCGTACTCCGCGTCCAACCACACATTGGCAGTAACAAACCCCATTCTGCCGCCTTCTTTTAAATGCGCAGCAGCATGGAAAAACATATATGCGTAAATATCTGCCTGTCCCGACAATTGTAGTTCGTGGACAGTTTTATTATTGGCGCCTTGAGTTTTTTTATTGAAAAGTTCAGTGTAGGTCTCTTGCCAGCTTGCAGACAAGACCGTTTCTAACTTTTTCTTGTATCCTTTTTCAACCTTTTCTATTAACTCCTGCCTTATAAACGGGAAATTTCCGACGATCGCATCGAATTTTGGTATTTTTACCTTTACTCTTTCCTGAATTTTAGCGCCTTTTTTGGGCGGCGGAAATTCGTACTCGTCCCCGACCTTTACATCAAAAAAATCTTTCCTCAAAACGCGCGGGAAATTCAGATAATCTCCGAAATTCTGTCTGCAAAGGTTTATTGTCGCAAGTTCCGCCGGAAATCCTGCTATGTCAAATCCCCATATCTGATTTAAAAGCTCGTGATGGGCTTTTGGTCCGTATTGTTTGAGTCTGTTATAACTGCGGATAAGAAAAGTCCCTGTTCCGCAGGTCGGGTCCATTACATAATCGTCTTTACCCCTCACACAAAAAGCTACAATCAAATCAACAAGATTTTCTGGCGTAAAATACTGCCCTAAAGTGTGCCTTGCCTCCTGCGGTATTACATCCTCAAAAACTTTTCCTATAACGTCTAACGGTGCAAGCTCAAAAGACCAGTGGGTTAGGTTCTCTGTAAGTTCGATTACGATATCAATTGTTTGATGCGATAGTTCTATCTCGTCCGTAATATCTGGCTCGAATATCGCCTGATAGTCAACCTCAAGTGCCTTTTGGAAATAATTTCTTAATTGCTGCGTTGCCTGTTTGTAATTGTTTTTCGTCAGTTCAAATTTCGGCAGTTCAAGTCTGCTCCGTCTCAAACTGACATAAAACAGAATTTTCCCGATTATCCTGTAAGCAATCTGTTGGCTTAAAACCTTCCAGTATTCGTCATCATATCTGCTGATGCCTTGTTTGGCTGCCCACGCCTTAAGTTTTACCTCAAAAGTTTTGCTGCTTCTTTGCCGGTGCAAATCTTTTAATAGCAGAACGCTCATCTTGTCGCTTGCGTTTGATACTATTCCTACAAAAACCGTTGTATCCGCAATATGCAGATTAACTTTTTCATCATCATATAAACGGTGTAAATCAAGCAGTAAGCGAACGCACATATCCTCAAGCAATAGCGCCTTGTCAGGGTCGCGTATGTCGTTTACATCTGTTATTCTGTGGTCGGTTCTTTCATATTTTTTGTATTGCTCTGTAACCGTTGCTCTGCTCTTTTCTGGTGTTTGCCAGATTATTGCAGTTTGCATATTCCACGTTACAAAGTATTTTGCCTTTATCGTTTGGGCTTTTTCAACAGCATCTTTTAATAACGCACTATCTCTAATGTCTGTTTCGGGTGTTTTTAGTTCCCATCCACAAAAAGGCTCTCTGCATTCAAAATCTAATGTCAGCAATACATCGGGAAATCTTGTTGTTGGCAAGCCGTATAAACCCGGGTCATTTATTGCATTTTTAAAAGGCAAACCCCCGTGGTCAATTTGTTTTTTTATCCAGGAAATTACTTGGCCTTGAAATTCTCTCTCGTTTGCTTTGGTCTTTGCCATTGTCCTTTCTTATTACGCCGAAAAATATATGCCCCAAATTATACATTCCCCTTCTCCATTTTTCCAACCCCATTTTCCACCCGTTTTTTACTTGTATCGCTCGGATCGGCGGGCGGATGAGAATGGGCCAACAAGAGCTCGTCGGAATCCTGCCCGCCGCAAGCCGAGTGGACAGGAAAAAAAACGTCTCCACTCTTCCCCTCCTAAATGGAAAATTAAAAATGGAATATTGTCCCAATTTGTGGTATAATATTAGACCGTGTGAAACGCATTTTTCACACCCTGTCGCGTCGTAGCGCAGCGAAGACGGAAAGAAAGGAGCTTGCAGTCATAAAGTTAGTCATATCATAAGACAGCTCACAGATGGCGGTTTGTGAGCGGTGATAAGCTGATTATTCTCCTGTTGTGTCGTGATTTCACGTCCTGTGGTTTTGTTCTGCGCATCGCGCGCAAAACGTGTTTTAAAATACCCCTCGTTTGTATGCGTTTTGTATCACTTTGTCGTCGTTTCTCAGCGCTTTGTGGTGAGCTTGTCGAACCATTTTGAGCATTCTCACCTTCATTTTTCACCCAAAAACGAAGATTTGAATTTTTCGCGTTTTCCCCCTTCCGCACCTGATTTTCCGCAACCCATTATACAAAAATGACTAAAAGAAAACTCTTGTCTCCTTGTCCTCTTTACCATTTTTTTTCAAAAACACCCCCAAATTTCATCGTAGAGATTATTTGTCGAGAATTTTTCGTATTTTGCCCCTGTTAATACGATTTTGTTCCGTGGCGGAATATTATAACAACTCTCGACGGCGAAGTTTATATTCAATCAGCTTTTCCCGCTTTGTCCGGGCCCTTTCCAACAGCTTTTCGATGGCTTTGGCGTCCCGGGCGGCAACCGCTTTTTTCATCAGCGTCAACTGCCGTATTAGCCGGTCGATGCCAGGGGTGATATTGTAGCTATTCGTCAGCAAAATATCCGTCCACACATCCGCCGGCCCGGAGGCCAGACGAGACGTATCAATAAACCCCCTGCCGGCAAACTTCATATCCTCAAAATCGCTGGCGTTGACCAGGGCGACGGCGGCAATATGCGACAGATGGCTAATCAGGCCATAAATTCGGTCGTGCTTTATTGGATTCAGCGTCTCAACTTTACATCCGAGGGCGGTCCAAAATGATTTCAATAACCCCACAGCCTGTCTGTGGGTTTTTGGTGTTTGAGTCAAGATACACAGGGCCGCAGCCAACAGGTCGTCGCGGGCGTATTCTACACCCCGTTTTTCCGAGCCGGCAATAGGATGGGAGCCGACAAAATAAACATGACTGGGCAGTGTCTTTTGAGCCCATTGATGAACAAGGGTCTTGGTGGATCCCACATCTGTAACGATACACCCGCTTTTCAAAAACGGCTTAATTTGACGAAAATAGGCCTCAAAAGTCATTATCGGCGTTGCCAATATCACAATATCCGCCTTCGTGACGGCCTGGTCGAGCGTCTCGGCTATCTTATTGGAGACATCAAGCCGACGGGCTTTTTTGCGGGTGGACTCCCGATGGCTGAAACCAACAACCAAAACATTCGGAAACGCACGCATTACTGCCATTGTAATGCTGGCCCCCAAAAGCCCCATTCCAATTACACAGACCTTCTTCAACTCGTTTATCTTGAACATCTTAAGAAATTCTCCATAGGACCATCGAATCTTCAAGAAAGTACATCCAACAGACTGCTGTGTCAAATTTTTTCTTTCTTTGGCTGGAAAGAATTGTTATAGTGTAGGGATAAAATCTCACATTTACGGAGATAATGTGTCTTGTAATCATTTCTGTCGCATCCTTGGAGTGGGCAGAATTTTTTTACATTAGGACGTACGAGGAATATAATGCCAGCTATGCCTGTTATAGATACGAAACTCACCGTGACAGTCTATTTGCCATTTGAGGATGAGGTCGCTCGACTCGACCGGCAGATAGAGGAACTGCACCAGCAGGACCAGTCCATGCAGGGGCCTAACGCCCCAGAGATTCGCCGGCTCCAGAAAGAGCAGACCCGGCTCCTGCAGGAAATCTACTCCAGCCTGACGCCCTGGCAGACGGTGCAGGTCTCCCGCCATCCCCAGCGGCCTCTGCTCACCGATTACCTGAACCTGATGTTCAAGGATGTCCGCCAGCTCCACGGCGACCGCTGCTTTGGCGACGATAAGGCGATTATCACCGCGCTGGGACAAATCGGGCGTGAAAAGGTAATGGTCATCGGCCAGAATAAAGGCAAAGACATCAAGGAAAAAGTCGCCTGCAACTTCGGCTGTGCCAATCCCGAAGGCTATCGCAAGGCCCTGGCCAAAATGAAGCTGGCCGAAAAATTCGGCCTGCCTATTATTACGCTCATTGACACGCCCGGCGCCCATCCCGGCATCGGAGCCGAGGAACGCGGACAGGCACAGGCCATCGCCGTCAACCTGATGGAAATGTCACGGCTGCGCGTGCCCATCATCTGTGTCGTTATCGGCGAAGGCGGTTCCGGCGGCGCGCTGGGTATCGGCGTCGGCGATAAACTGGCGATGCTGCAATACTCGTATTACTCGGTCATTTCGCCCGAAGGCTGCGCGGCGATTCTCTGGCACGACGGCTCTCGGGCCCCACAGGCTGCCGAAGCCTTGAAGCTCACCGCTAAAGATTTGCAAAACCTGAAACTCATCGACACAGTGATCGCCGAACCTCTCGGCGGCGCACATCGCAACGTCCACGATACGATTTACAACGTCGAACAGTTCATCCTTAAATCGCTGACGGAATTAAAGCGAATCAAAACCGATACGCTGCTGGAAAGACGATATCAGAAACTCCGTTCCTTCGGCTCCGCCTGCGTCGAGCTTTCCCAATTAAAACCTCAAGCGATGGATATGGCCATCCCCCAAAGACTCTCCGCCAAAGCACAAATCGAACAGGCCGCAGAATCGCCCGTCGAAACGCGATAAATCTTTCCCCTGTTCTACCGCTCTATGTTTCGACCGCTACCCACCACGACGGAGTTGAGACGTCCTATATCGGCATCCAGTATCCAGGAACTGGGTTAAGTGGCGAAATTGGGTTCTGCTCCTGTAGGTAAAGGTTTTGCCAACCCGATGGTTGATTTATCATGGCCCAAGCTGACAATGCGCCAAGGGCTGCATCACGCTCATGATCGGAAGCATTGGCAACCCGCTCATTAAAGTATTGTCCAAGATTGTTGAGAGTGATCGCTTTAACTGGGTTGTCAGCCTTCGCGATGCCCAGCAACCAAAGTATCGCCTTGGGGTGGGATTCCGTAACAGGAAGGTCTTGACATTGGAGACGCACAATCATAGCAGCCATAACACCTTGAACAAGGCAGGCCCCCCTTAATGAGTTTACCGCCATGACAGTTGCACTTTTTCCTCCACGCGCGGTTATTTGTTTGCGGATTACGCAATCGATTTGTCGATCTCCGTCTGAACGCCAGAAGAGGGGCGCATCAATTCCTACCGCAATCACTTTCGCCTTTATCTGTTGTACCGCTTTCTGTGCCGCAGTTGTAGCACCCTCCGCGTGTTTTTCGATACCACAAGCAACTATGGTTAATGGCAAAGCCGATCCCTGAACGAGACACCAGCCAAAGGCTCCAACACCGCCGGGGTCAAATCCCAGATACGTATGCGTGCACATAAAACGCTCCTCAAAGTACGAGTTCGGCAATTCAGTCGCCAGTTTGAACCGTATCTTTGAACAGTCGATCGGGAGAACAGAAGACAGCAGGTGAGCCGGATGGCATTATCTACTGCTCATCTGTTCAAATGCTCTCCTGCTCTATTTTTCGGGCAGACTGTCCGAAAAATCGGGGTGACTGGATTCGAACCAGCGGCCTCCTGGACCCAAACCAGGCGCTCTAATCCAAACTGAGCTACACCCCGCATTCCAAACTTTAACTATACCTATTTCCTCCAAAAAAACAAGCTCAGCTTTCTAACTCTGAAAATCGGGTTCAAACAAACCCGCCTGAACACTGATTTGAGGTTTTGAAATGTGGCAGGATTCTGAAACTATATCATTGTTCTTACAGCCGCAGATATGGACTGAAATGCCAAACCGCTGCGCTATGTTTTTAACTTTCGCATAACCTTCGCTTCGCAATGTGCAGGGAAGCGCCAAGCCGGTTGAATTACAGATTCCAATTTTGATCCTGTTGCCCGTTTTATAGGGGTCGAGAATTTTTGCAAGTACTCTCTTGTCGGAGATATTCGATTCCAAACTTTTCCTGATTGCCGGCCGCAAAAAAAGATAGCTGACAGCCAGTCGTTTTACCCCTGCATTTGCGATTTCGCCGCAGAGATCTTCTATTTGCGTCTCAGAATCTGTCAACCCATATATTAAAGGGTCCGCCCGAACAGCGACATCCACATTCAGTCCGGTCAGCGCTTTTACATTTTCAATCCTGTCGGCCACAGAGGCTGCGCCGGGTTCGAGAATTTTTCTTATTCCATCATCCGTGCAGGTAATGCCAATCTGTCCGGATACAATGTTCCCATGCCTTGAAAACAAATTTAAAAATCTTTCCTGTATTTTTCCTTTGGTGACAAATTGTACTCCGACATTTTTATTCAGCAGCAGTTCCATTAATGCAAAAGAGCAATCGAGGATTCCCTTTATAGGCTGGAACGGATCGCATGACGGACAAAAATAGACCGCATAAGGCGGCTTACGCTTACGAACCAATTCCGTCAACAGCTTTTCCAGAAGGCTGCTGTAAACGGTCATCGTGTTATCCCCCGGATAGCCGGAATATCCTTTAGAATAACAGTAAACACAATTATGTGAACATCCTGCCGAGATATTAATCGTAGGGATTTTAGCCAGACACGGCAATGAAGAAGGCGTCAGTACCTGAGATTTTTTTTCGACCCATAACAGTTTCATTTCAGCAACTTCCCCGGCAACATCTGCTTATATTTCTCGCCGATGGTACAAATCACTCACCTTTGTCGATTCCAAGGTGGTAATTCATGGTGTTCTTGAACAAACAGATCGAGCAATTCATTTTCAATCCTTCTGACGCTATCTTCAGGATGAATGCTCCAAGCTATTTCGACATTGTGGTAATCTTCCATATTTAGAAATTGATGTAGCCGTTGACTTGTGAATTGGGTTGGTCCCGGTTTGATATAAAACTTCAGTCTCTGCCGTAGTGTGCTTTTGCAACTGCCTATGTATAATATGTCAGTTTCACCTTTTAACCTGCCAAATTGGTTTTTATGTCGAAACACATAAAGGCCGGGCTGAGATGGAAATTGCTCGAAAGAGGTTGCCCACGGTTGCCACGCAGTGAATTTTAATGATTCAAAAACTGAATGGGTTGAGTCCATATCGTCTCTCATTATGGTTTTAAGTTTTGTCTGGCTTATTCGATAAAATATTGCTTATTCGTAGCTACCTTAAAATTACTCAGATAAAAATTGCTGCTTTCGATCAGTCAGAACAATTTGTCTGTATAACTAAGCTTTTTACGGACATTTTCATCATAATTTGCCATGTTGTCTAATATAGCATGTCCTATGTTTTTTATACAATCGTTTTTGAAACGATTAAAATATTTCCTCTGCCGTAAATTAAATCACGGATTTCTTTCGACTCCGTTCAGGACAGATACACCCTGTGGCTTTAATATGTCGCCCTGCGAACTGGGAGAATTATTCTCAACCAGGATGGTTGAGCTACGTTAATTTTATAATTCTTGCGTTTGGGGTCGGAAATTGATATACTTCCACGGACAATGTGCCGGTCTATAGACGAGAGACAAGAGTCAAGAGATAAGGGTTCATAGTGGATAGCAAGAGTCGTGTACAATGAAAAAACTTCTCACCGCAGCGCAGATAGCACAAGTCCTTGGTCAAATGCTTGAAAAAATTCTGCCGGATGTGCCAAAAGACAAAAACTTCGCCGTTATCGGCATTCGCAGCCGGGGAGAAATCCTGGCCCAGCGGCTCAGTACCGCCCTTTCCAAAAAAGTCGGCTGGGAGATTCCGTGCGGGACGCTGGATATATCGCTGTACCGGGATGATTTCAATACGCCGCAGGCTGCGGCTCAAGTCAAAGTGCAGACGACGGAAATCCCTTTCTCCATCGACCGCAAGTTCATTCTGCTGGTGGATGACGTGCTGCATACGGGCCGGTCGGTGCGGGCGGCGATGGATGCGCTGACGGATTTGGGAAGGCCGAAAAAGGTGCGGCTGGCGGTGCTGATTGACCGCGGTAACCAGGAATTGCCCATCCGGGCTGATTACGTTGGCATCTGTACGGATGTGCCGCTGGAGCAGTTCGTCAAGGTCTATCTGACCGAAAGCGACGGGAAGGAAGAAGTAGTGGTTGAAAAAAGTTCGTAGTTCATAGAACGGAGCGTATGGATACGAAATTTCAATGGCGGCATAAACACCTCATCGGGCTGGCGGAGTTGAGCCGGCAGGAAATCGAATTTATTCTCGACACGGCCAAGGGCTTTGAAGAATTCAGCACGCGCTCCGTCAAAAAAGCCCCGACGCTGCGCGGCAAGGTTGTGGTCAATATGTTCTTCGAGGACAGCACGCGGACGCGCAACAGCTTTACGCTGGCGGCCAACCGGCTCAGCGCCGACGTGATTGAATTTACCAAAACCTCCAGTTCGGTCAATAAAGGCGAAACGCTGATTGACACGGCCCGCAATCTTGAGGCGATGGGCGTGGATATTGTGGTCATCCGGCACAGTGCGGGCGGCGCGCCGAAACTGCTCAGTCGAAGCATCAACGCCTGCGTGGTCAACGCCGGCGACGGTTTTCACGAACATCCGACCCAGGCGCTGCTGGACGCTTATACCATTCGACAAGTCAGAGGCTCTCTGGATGGTTTGACGGTGGGCATCGTCGGCGATATTGCGCATTCGCGGGTGGCGCGGAGCAATATCTATGCGATGACCAAGCTGGGAGCCAAAGTGATACTCATCGGGCCGCCGACGCTGATGCCGGGCGGAATCAGCCAACTGGGCGTGCGCGTCTCGCATAACCTCGATGAAGTGCTTGAAGAGCTGGACGTTATCAATATGCTGCGCATCCAGTTTGAACGGCTGGGCGGCAACCTCTTCCCGTCGGTGCGGGAGTATTCGCACTTCTTCGGCCTGACCGTTGACCGAATGAAACGCGCCAAAAAGGACATTCTGGTGATGCATCCGGGGCCGATTAACCGCGGCGTGGAGATCGAATCGGAAGTGGCCGACGGCCCCAACAGCGTTATCCTGCGGCAGGTCGCCAACGGCCTTGCGGTACGGATGGCGGCGCTGTTTCTCGTCAACCAGGCGGCGGCATTACAAAGTTAAAATTAAAACCCAAAACCGAAAAAGTTCATAATTCGTAGTTCTCAGACAATATGACGACGAGAATACTGATTAAAAACGGGCGGCTGATTGACCCGGCCAATAACGTGGACCGGGTGACGGATGTGCTGATTGAGGGCGACCGCGTGTCGCATATCGGGCCGGTCAACGCATGCGATGCACAGGTCATCAATGCTTCGGGCAAAATCGTCTCGCCAGGTCTGATTGACCTGCACGTGCACTTCCGCGAGCCGGGGGACGAAGAAGAAGAAACCATCGCATCCGGCTCGGCTGCGGCGGTGGCCGGCGGGTTTACTTCCGTCGTCTGTATGCCCAATACCAACCCGGCCGTCGATGAGGCCACGGCGGTGGAGTACGTCCATCGTATGGGCAGACAGGCCCGCAAAACTTATATCTATGTGATGGGGGCCATCACCAAGGAACGGGCGGGCAAAGAACTGGCGGAAATCGGTCTGATGAGCCAGGCCGGCGCTATCGGCTTCACCGACGACGGCGACGGTGTGCAGGATGCCTCGATGATGCTGCGGGCAATGAAATATGTCTCGATGTTCGACCGGGTCATTTGTCAGCACTGCCAGGATGATACGCTGGCCGGACCCGGCGTAATGAACGCGGGCTACTGCTCCACCGTGCTGGGGCTTCCGGGAATCGACCCGCTGGCCGAAGAAATGATGCTCTGGCGGGATATACAGCTCGTGCGAAAATGCAGCTGCCGATACCACGCACAGCATATTTCCACCGCCGGGTCGGTCAAAATTATCCGTGAGGCCAAACAGGCGGAACTGCCGGTCAGTTGCGAAGTATCGCCGCACCATCTGCTGCTGACGGAGGATAGGGTCTGCGACTACGACACGAATTACAAGGTCAACCCGCCGCTGCGAACGCAGGCGGATATCGAGGCGCTGCGACAGGCCGTAAAGGAAGGGTTGATTGACGCACTGGCGACCGACCACGCGCCGCATCTGCGAAGCGAAAAGGAGCTGGAATTCCTGGCCGCTCCCTTCGGCATCGCCAGCCTCGAATGTGCCCTGCCGCTGTACGTCAAGGCGCTGATTGAGCCGGGGGTCATAGATTGGCCGGCAATGCTGGCAATGCTGACCCATCGGCCGGCTAAAGTGCTGGACGTGGAAAAGGGCCGACTGGGCGTAGGCGACCGGGCGGACGTAACCATTATCGACCCTAATGCCGAGTGGACCATCGACGCGGAAAAATTCGTCTCTAAGAGCCGAAACTGCCCCTATCACGGCTGGAAAGTCAAAGGCAAAGTCGTCGGCACCATCGTCGCCGGCGAAATTCGCTGCTCGGCGGCGTAAAAAAGAATCCCTCCATGCCATTTTTGATTGACGGATATAACCTGCTAAGAGCGGTGCAAAAACAACTCGAACAGCCTGAGTTTGCCGAGGCTGAGTTGTGTCTATTGCTGCGCGAGTTTCTGCGGCGCGCCCGGCAGCGGGGAACGATTGTATTTGACGGCATCGGGCCGCGGCAGAAAGAACACTTACAGGGGGCGGGGGCACTTCAGATTGTTTTCTCCGGACGGGCTATCGAAGCCGATGCGGTCATTGAACGATTGATTGCGGAAAATACCGCGCCGAAACGATTGGCCGTTGTCAGCAGCGACCGGCGGATTCTGTCAGCGGCCAAACGCCGAAAGTGCCCCGGCGTAAAAGTCCTGGATTTCTGGCGGCAGGTTTGTCTGACTGTGGAAAAGGAAACGCCCATTCGAGAACCCCAAGAAAAACAACGCGGCATCAGTCCCGCGGAAACGGAACTATGGCTTCAGAAATTTGGGCTGGGAAAAAAACGAAGCTCATTACAAAAGTCCTGATGGGTATGGATTTCTTATGAATAAAAACAGCCATAAACTCAACCTGGATTATCTGACGGATAACATCGCCCGGCATATGCACCGACGGTTTGTCCGGCTGCGGGCCGATTGGAACGTCTCCGGAGCCATTGAATCACTGCAAAAACAGGACCTCAGTGAACAAATTGTCTATCTGTACGTGGTTGATGACGAGGACCATCTGCTCGGCGTGGTTCCGGTGCGGAATCTGCTCTCGAGCGGGCCGGAAATGCAAATCCGCGACCGAATGACTCGAAACGTGATTACAATCTCCACAGATGCGACATTACAGCAGGCGGGGGATATTTTGCTGAAATATAAATTACTCGCCGTGCCGGTGGTGGACGAACAGAACCGAATCGTCGGAGTGGTCGATTTGAATCATTTTACGGAAGATACGTTATCCATCAGCCGAAAATCCCAGTTGGACAGCATCTTTCAACTGCTGGGTCTGCATATCAGCCTCGGTCGGCAGGCGTCGGCGTGGATGATGTTTCGGGAACGGTTCCCGTGGCTGCTGTGGAATATCGCCAGCGGGATTCTGTGCGCTCTGATCGCCAGCCGGTACGAACTGCTGATACAGGAGATTGTTCTTCTGGCGATGTTTATGACGGTGGTACTGGCGCTGGGCGAAAGCGTAAGTATGCAGGCAATGACTATCACTGTGCAGCGGCTGTCGGCGCGGAAATTTCAGTGGTCATCGGTGATGTCTTCATTGCAGCGAGAACTGTCGGCGGCGGGACTGATGGCGGTCGGCTGCGCGATCCTCCTGTCCGCGGCGGCAATGGCCTGGAAAGGACACTGGATACAGGCTGTCGCAGTAGGCGCCAGCGTAATCCTGTCCATCCTGACAGCCTGTATTCTGGGGGTTCTGGTCCCATCGCTGATTCGCGCGTTGCGAATCGACCCGAAAGTAGCCGCCGGTCCGATTGCCCTGGCTTGTACCGATGTATGTACTCTGCTGTACTACTTTAACATGATGAACATCATCGCCGGTTAGTTCCAAAATGAAAAATCAAAATCGCAAACGACTCAAAGGACCGAAGAATTTCCCGGAGGACGGATCAAAATACAACCCTGTGCAGTTTTTTCCTATATGGTCATATATCGTTCAAAAGGTCCGATAATATTTCTGCCCTGTCTTATTTTGAACCCGTCCGATGGGAATCCGGCAAAAGTCTGATTAAACAGGTCTTTTGTGCCGACAAAATAGAATAAAACCCGATTTACGGATACGACTGTATAAAATCAGGCGATATCAAAATATCGAAAAGCATTTGAAAAGCCGACCAGCCGGGTTTATATTGAATTATTATCCATCATCAAGTTGTTAAAATTGAAGAATACTTCTTTATGGCAAAAAATAAAATACTTATAGCTCTTATTCTCCTGTTATGTGCAGCGATATTTGCCCTGGTCATCGCAGGCGAAAACACCCCAAAAGCGGGCAAGCCCCCCGTTTCAAACGAACCCAATCGACCGGAAAACACCTCTGCGCAGAGCCAGACCAAACCGGACTCTTCCGAGGAAGAAAACCCTCTGGATCTGCCCAAAGAATCCCCCCTGCCGGCATTGTACAAGGCCTGTGAAGCCGTTTTTGGGCAGTATGTCAACGATAACGGAGACGTCAATTACTCGCTGCTTCGCCGAAAACGATCCGAACTGTATAACGCCGTCAAGATTCTCGAGACCGTACACCCCGCCCAGATTCTGGCGATGAGCGATGCGGAAAAACAGGCCTTCTGGATCAATGCCTATAACCTGTGTACCCTCAAACTGATTATCGACAACTACCCCATCGAGCCCAAATGGTATATGATTTTATACCCCGACAACAGCATTATGCAGATATCCAATCCGTGGACGAAGAACTATTTCAAGATTCAGGGGCTGGAATACAATCTGTATGAAATCGAACGGGAACTGCTGCTGGGACGGTTTAAGGACCCGCGCATCTGCTTTACACTGAGCTACGCCAGCCGGGGCGGGGCATTTTCACGCAAAGAACCCTATCGCGCCGAAACGCTCAATGAACAGCTCGACGAGCAGGTGCGAAAATACCTATCCAGCCCGCGGGGTCTGAGATGGGACAAGTCCAACAACTTCCTCTATGTTTCCACCCTGTTCAATATGTACCGCGACATCTTTCTGGAGTCCAAATACGCCGAGATTAAAAAATTCCGCCATCGCAAAGATGAAGAAAGAGTATGGCTGAATTTTTTGGTGGATTATCTACCCCCGGAACAAAAAAATCTGCTGGAAACCACAGACTACACATTCAAGTTCATTGATTATAACTGGAACCTCAACGAGTTTTCCACGCCATAAATGGCGGAGCAAAATTTACTTTTCCGTGATAAAAGTGATTTTCTTCGCCCCCAGACGGTACAGCACATCATAGACCTTGACCACATAATCCCATTGGACGGCATTATCGCAATGCAGTTCAACACCCTGTTCGACAAGATTATATGACGAAGCGACAGCCGGAAACCGTCTGCTCAACTCGGCCAGATTCGCGTCGATTGCACCGGGGTGCAGAATGATTTTGTCCGCTTCGGCGAGAATGACTTCGCATCCATTGTCCGCCGCTTTGATGCGGATGGATAACGGTCCTTTGGATACGGGCTGCGGCGCACCGACGGCAGGTTTTGGCAAAGCCACGTTCAGATGCGATTCGGGCTGTCTGAATCTGGCGGTGAGAACAAAAAAAGTCAGCAGCAGAAAAATAACGTCAATCATCGCCGTCATCCGAAGTCCCATACCGGGGCTTCCGCGGCGTTTTAATCCCGTCATCACACGACCGGCCAGGCCGCTTTGTGATACCTGCTGTCGCATACGGCTCCGCAAAACCTTAAACCGACGCAGATTTGACCGCCGTCGGTTTGACTATGTCATATTGCCCGGCGCCCTGATGCAAGGCGCGAAGGTTCGTTTCGATCATCACGGGGTTTTTGCCGCCGAACAACTCCCGCATCCCCCGTTCAACATTTTCCATCCGCAACAGCTTTGTGTGCCCAATAAACGCGCCCAGCGCCGCCATATTGGCGCTTCTGATGTTGCCCAGAGAACGGGCGATTTGGGTGGCGGGAAGCCGGATCTGCGTCAGGTCTTTTCGACAAACAGCCCGCTGGATAATGGAGGTATTAACCAGAATCAGGCCGCCGGGGACGACGTCGTTTTCAAACTTGTCCAGCGACTGCTGGTTAAGAATAATCGCATGGTCGGGCGTTTCGACAAATGGACAGGCGATTTCCTCATCGCTGATTACCACGGTGGCGCTGGCGGTTCCGCCGCGCATTTCCGGGCCGTAGGCCACCATCCCCGTGACATTTTTACCCTCAATCATACAGGCCCGCGCAAGGACATTGCCCATCGCTACAATGCCCTGACCGCCAAAACCCGCAATGATGATTCTTGTTTCGTTCATTTGATTATCGGTGGGCTAAGAGCCCACCCTACCAAAAATTTACTTATCCTTGAACACACCCAAGGGGAATACCTTTTTCATTTCCTCGTTGACGAACTTGACCGCCTCTTCGGGCGACAGTTTCCAGTCCGTTGGACACATCGAAAGCACTTCCACCAGCGAAAAGCCCTTATCGGCCAGTTGATTCTCAAACGCTTTCTTAATCGCCCGTTTGGCCTGGATGACATCTTTTGGCGTACTGACCGCCACGCGCTCCAGATAACAGACGCCGTCAAGACTGCTGAGCAATTCGCAGACACGAAGGGGCGCGCCTTCGGCATTTTTGCCGCGGCCTTTGGGGGTGGTGGTGCTGTACTGGCCGAGCATCGTCGTGGGGGCCATTTGGCCGCCGGTCATTCCATAAATAGCATTGTTAATGAAAATGACGGTAATGTTTTCGCCGCGATTGGCGGTATGAATGGTCTCGGCGGTGCCGATGGCCGCCAGGTCGCCGTCGCCCTGATAGGTAAAAACCACACGGTCCGGCAGCATCCGCTTAATGCCGGTCGCCACCGCGGGACAGCGGCCATGAGCGCATTCAATAATATCAAATTTCATATAATCATAAAACAATACCGCACAACCTACCGGAGCGGTCGCAATCGTTTTCTCGCGGACGCCCAGCTCGTCAATGACCTCGGCCACCAAACGATGGGTGATGCCGTGTCCGCAGCCGGGACAATAATGGGTGTGCGCTTCATAGAGAGTTTCGGGGCGATGAAATTCCATATTTACTGTCCGGCTCCTTTCGAATATCGGAGCATCTGTTCGATTTTTTCGAGGATGACTTCCTGTGTCGGATACCAGCCGCCGCCTTTGCCGAGAAATTCCACGGGCCGTTTGCATTCTATCGCCAGTTTGACGTCCTCGATAAACTGGCCCTGGCTCATTTCCACAACCAGAAATTGCTTCGCGGTCCGGGCCGCTTTCAAAAACGCCTTCTTAGGGAAAGGCCACAGACTGATGGGCCGAATGAGGCCGGCTTTGATTCCTTTCCCGCGGGCCGCCTTGACGGCGCCTTTGGCGATACGGCCGGGAATTCCGTACGCGGATACAATAATGTCGGCGTCGGCAACCTCGTACTCCTCACAAAGCCGGACGGCCTGCTCAATTTTTCGATACTTGGCCTGTAATTGTTCGTTGTGGGTCACCAATCCCAACTCGGGTTTGAGAATCAGCGTTTTAATCACACGGGGCGCACGATCCTTGCAGCCGTCGAGAACATAATCCTTGGAGGGGATGTTCAAAATTGGGCTGTACGGTTTCATCTCGACAGGTTCGGCCATTTGTCCGAGAATGCCGTCGCCCAGAATCATCGCGGGATTGCGCCAATAATCGGCGTAGTCAAAGGCGTTCATCATCAATTCATACGCTTCCTGCAGGGTTGACGGAGCCAAAACGATAAGCCGATAGTCGCCGTGTCCGCCGCCCTTGACGGCCTGAAAATAATCGCTTTGCGAAGCTCGGATATTACCCAGACCGGGGCCGCCCCGCTGGATATTGACAATCACACAGGGCAATTCTGCGGCGGCGATATAACTGATGCCTTCCTGTTTGAGACTGATGCCGGGCGAGGATGAGCTGGTCATACATCGTGCACCCGCTGCCGAGGCTCCAAACAGCATATTAATCGCGGCCAGCTCGCTTTCAGCCTGGATAAACACGCCGCCGACCTGCGGCAATCTCCAGGACATATATTCCGGGATTTCATTTTGCGGCGTGATCGGATAGCCGGCGTAAAATCGGCACCCCGCCCGCACGGCCGCTTCGGCCAGCAATTCATTTCCCTTCAGCAGAATCCTTTCAGTCATCGCTGCCAGCCTTTCCTGAAGGTCTATCCTGTTGTGATGTTTTTTCCACAGTGGAATCCGACGACTCGCCGGTGATTTCAATCGCCACATCCGGACACATCCGAAAACAGATTCCGCAGGCATTACACGCCGCAGCGTCAATCAGCTCCACATACGGATTGCCCTGGGTATTCAATTTCTGTGACAGTCGTAAATTCCCCTGCGGGCAAAACAGTACACACAGTCCGCACCCTTTGCAGCGTTCGATGTCGAATGAAATTCGCGAATCCTTTTTACGGCTCATATTCAACCTGATTTCAAAGAAGAAATATACGCCCACCGCTGGGGTTCGTCAATATAAATACCCCCCCCTTTTATTGTGGACAAACTGCTGCCTGATATGGCGCAATGATACGTCTTGTCCGTGGACTTTCCCAACAGAAAATTGTGATATTTTCGATTGTCCCTGTTTTTTGTATTTCTCCACAGAAACAAAAAAGCCAGAACCGACTTGCGGTATCTGGCTTCGGAGGAGGGTGATGAGAAGAATTAATAAAACTCGCTTTTTCGGGCCTTTATCCGTTAAGCCGTCAAGCAAGATTATTTCCGCTATGGACTTTTCACATCTAAGAATTCTCTTGGACGTTTTCCGCCGTTTGCGGGCAGATTCCCTCCCCTCACTCCATTATTAAAAATACCTTCCTGTTGAGAAATGTCAAGAAATTCTTTCACAAAATGTTGTTTTCCCACGGGCGAATGTAAAGAGAGTAATCTCCGGGCGGCTGTTGAAACGGATGGCAGCGCCGCTGGCGGCGGCACCACGGCAGGTATAGCCGAGCATATTTTCGTACCGCCATAGCCCCTCTTTTATCGGACGCGGCACGGATGCGCCGGAAACAATGGAAACGCCGCCGGGCAGACAGATTTGGCCGCCGTGGGTATGGCCGGAAAGACACATATCAAAACCGGCCTCGGCGCCCCGCTTATACATCTCCGGCGAATGCGACAACAATACCTTACAGTCGCCGGCGGGAATCCCTTTGGCCGCCTCATCCAAATCCTCAGCATGGAAATAATGGCAATCATCCACGCCGGCAAACCAGAGCTTCTGTCCATTGCGTTCCAGACAGAAATTCTCATTCAACAATATCCTTACGCCAAGCGAATCGAGCAACTGGGCAATTTTATAAAAATCATGGTTGCCAAGAACACCCAAAACCGGAGATTTCTTCACCAGCCCTGCGGCGATGCGCTCCATCTGGCGGCAGGCCTTGTCGGTCAGATAATGCCAAAAACAACTGTCGCCGCCAAAAACACACAGGTCATATTGCAGCGGCTGTATCATATCCAGCACCTTCTGCGGCAAATGGTCAAACCGCTCGATATGCAAATCGGAAATCCACAATAAACGAAAATCCTCAAACGCCTGCGGTAACCGGGACACTTCCAAACGCACCTGTTCCAACTGAATATCCGTTGCATTGCGATAGCCGCGAGGGAATAATCCGACGGCCTTGACCAGAAATTCGACGACCGAATTAAGAAAGTTGAAATTTTCCCAATGAAATATCCCCAGCCAGCCGCGTTTGACGGCGTGCTGCCGGCCTTCGTGTTCCACTTGATAACGGTTTGGATGGATAGGTTTCATTCTTTCTTCGTTCCCAAATTTGGAAATCGGGGAGATTGTAAATTGTAAATCGGCAATTGTAAATTGTAAAAAGCCGGGACTTCGGGTATAGTGAAGTGATTATGAATACGGTCAAATTCCACCTTAAGAATTTCGGCTGTCAAATGAACAAGCTGGATTCGGGATTGCTTTTCAGCGCCCTGTCCAGTCGGGGATTTATACACACGGATAAGGCCGCCGAGGCGGATGTGGTCATTATCAACACCTGCTCGGTTCGCCGGCACGCTGAGGATAGAGTTCTGTCGCATCTGGGACATCTCAAGCATCTCAAAAAGACACGGCCGGAAATGCTGGTGGCGGTCATCGGCTGTATGGCACAGCGACTGGGTGAACAACTGCTCAAACACGATGCGGTGGATATTGTGGCCGGCCCCGGACAACTGGCACAGATACCGACGCTGATTGAAGAAGCTCTCGAAAAGCGTCAAAACCAACTGGCTGTTAGTGAACACATCCGCCAGCCGGACACCGTCGAACATCAGCAAATCCTCGATGAATTCGAAGTCCAATACGATTCGGATGAAAACCATATCAAATCCCAGGCCTATATCCGTGCGATGCGGGGATGTAATAACTTTTGCAGCTATTGTATTGTGCCGTATGTCCGCGGGCCGGAGATTTCACGTCCGCCTCAGATGATTCTTGAACAGGCAAAAAAATTGGCCCAGCGGGGCATTCGACAAATCACACTGCTGGGGCAAAACGTCAACGCCTACTGTTATGAGCAAGGCGATAAGACGTGGACGCTGGCAGACCTGCTGGAAAAAATAAGCGATATAGAAAATGTCCGCTGGGCACGGTTTATTACCAGTCATCCGGGCAAATTCGACGATTCAATTTTGCAAGTGATGGCGGATTTACCCAAGGTCTGCCCGTATCTGCATATTCCGGCCCAGAGCGGCTCCGACCGGATATTGGCGGCAATGAATCGCGGATATACGTCGGCGTACTATCTGGCGTTGATAGATAAAGCCAGAGCAATCGTGCCGGATATCGCCATCGCTGGCGATTTTATTGTGGGTTTCCCCGGCGAGACAGAAGAAGATTTTGCCGCGACGATGGATTTGGTTCGCAGGGTACGGTATAAAAATTGTTTTATCTTCCAATACTCGCCGAGGCCGGGAACACGGGCCGAACAGAAAATGACAGACGATGTTCCGGATGAGGTCAAACAGCGGCGAAACGAGGAACTGCTGGAGCTGGTCAACCAAATCGCTAAACAGGACAACCAGCGATTCATCGACAGAACCGTCGAAGTGCTGGTCGAAGGCCCCAGCAAAATGGCGCATCGCAACGCGACGGAAAATCAGAATCACATCCAGCTCATCGGCAGAACAGCTCACGATTATATTGTCATCTTCAACGGCCCTCGGACGCTGGCCGGTAAATTCGTTCACGTAAAAATTACAGACGCGTCGGCGATAACGCTGTTCGGGCAAATCGCATAAAAACAATTACGGCGTTTCAAGGCCGTGAGAGGCCATCAATTCTCCATTATAGAAAATTTCCGCAACAGGGCCGTCGGCGACAATGCAACTGTTATCCATTACCACCGCCCTGTCGGCGACCGCCGCGGCAAAACGCATATCACATGTGGCGATAATCAGCGTCTGCGAAAGTTCACGCAGCAGTCGCACCAGATTATTGCGATTGCGGGGGTCGAGACCGCCGTCGGGTTCGTCAAACGTGATGATTTTTGGCGACATTGAAAGAACCGTCGCAACTGCCGCGGCGCGCTTCTGGCCGGCGGATAAATGATGCGGCGTCTTATGGGCCATCGCCTCAAGACCGACTTTTCGCAGCGAATCTTCGACACGACGCTTCACCTCTTCCGCGCCAAGCCCCATATTCAGCGGTCCAAAAGCGACATCCTCATATAACGTCGGCATAAAAAGCTGGTCGTCCGGATTTTCCATACAGCAGCCCAGCAGCATCCGGATTTTTTTGACATTGGCCGGGCAAACCTCTATGCCGTCAATCAGAATTTTTCCTGTGCCGCGGACAAAACCTCCCATCGCCAGCAATAAAGTCGATTTGCCGGCGCCGTTGGGGCCGACCAAAACCACTTTCTGTCCGTGTTCAATGGTCAGATTTATCTGCCGTAAAGCCTTCGTGCCATCCGGCCAGGAGTAAGAAAAATTTTGTATTTCCACCGCAAAATTCATTCTCGGCTTCCAAAAACATCACATAAATATATGCCTGACCCAGCCGTGCAGCAAAACGCACACTGCCAGAAAACCCAACAGAAAAATAATATCCCGCAGCACAATCCGCGTATGACGCAGCGAGTGAAACGTCCCCGTAAAGCCGCGGGACTGCATCGCAATGTGAATTCGCTGCGAGGTCTCAATACTGCGAATAAACAGACTTCCCGTCATCGCTGCGGCGATTTTCATTTCCCGCCGAAATCCCAGCGGATGAAATTTCCTGGCCGAGCGGGCCAGAAGTATGTGATGTACCTGATCCACCAGAACAAACAAATAACGATATAAAAACCCAAGCTGCATCACCAGCACGTCTGGAAAACGCATCCATTGAAGACCCGCCAGCAAATCCGCAAATCGCGTCGTTCCCACCAGCGCAAACAGCGTCAGCATCGTAACGACGAATTTGGCCAGAATGGTAAAACACCGCAGCCAGCCGCCGGTCAGCCAGAACGATATTTTCCCAAAAACCACCGGATATGGCGTTTTGTCATACAGCGGACAACTCAGCGCCAAAACCAGCACAAAGGGACTGACCATCAAAATCCGGCGCAGAACAAACCACAGCGGGATACCCGCCCAGACCAATACGGCAAACGGCGCAACGGCATAACAGACCACTACCGCCGGATGGTCTCTGGGCAGCGAAAGTACCAATATCGTATAGACCACCGCGGCCAGAAATTTAACCCGGCTGTCGAGATGGTGGAAGAAACTGTCGCCATCGGCATATTTGTCTAAATAAGCGTGATGCATAAAAAAGGCAAAAGGTAAAGGGTAAAGGGTAAAAGGAAAAAGTAAATTCGCATCATCAAGCCGCTGTTTTTGTCGGGCCCAGGAGTTTAGCAGAGAGCCAAATCAAACCCATACAAACCATTGAGCCGACGATACCGGCCAGGCTGGTCCAGCCCGCCGAGACGGGATGTTCTTCGGACGCGCCACGAGTGGTATAGTCAGGCATCAGAGCAATTTTGCTGTGCAATTCATCCGCCGATTTTATCCGCGGGTCATCATTGGCAATCAGCGGCTTGAAATCCGGTTGTTCAGGCCGCTCCAGATAACTCCATTCCAGACCGTCGGGCTTGCTGCTGGCCAATAAAGAAAAACCAGCCGCGGTAATAACGGTTATCACGACCAGACTTAGTATCGCCGTTTTGCGACTGAACATCCCTTCGCCTGTCATCCCCTCAATCAAATCGGGCCGCACGGCGGTCAGATAACTTAAAATTGCCACGGTAATCAGGCCTTCCATTACTCCGACCAGCAGATGCACGCCGGCCATCGTGGCCAGAAATGTCCCGACCGGAACCAGCAGAACCTTTGAGATAATTGCTTCAACGACTACCAGCGCCGACCCCGCCTCAGCGGCAAAGACGCAGGCGACGATGGCCGCGATAAACAGACGAACTTTGTTTTTTCGCTCGCTTACAATGGTACGGTAAACAAAGTACCCAACATAGCTGGGAACAATCGCGATATTGACAATATTGCACCCAATAGCCAGGAGGCCGCCGTCCTGAAACAGCAGGCACTGGATGATGACTACGGAGGACAACACAACCGCCGCCAGATGCGGCCCAACAAGCATCACCGCCAAAAAAACGGCCCCGATTAAATGACCGCTGGTGCCGGGCATCATCGGAAGCTGAAAATTGACCATCTGCGCGGCAAAGACAAACGCACCAAGCACACCCATTAAAGCTACTTTCTCCGATGTCAGCTCCTGCCGGACTTTTTTGCAAATCCATCCCAATCCCGTTCCGGCAACAGCCATCGCCCCCGTCGCGACAGGTACTGAAAGTAATTCATTCGCCATGTGCATAAGAAAATCCTCTGTTTTTCTCTTCCGCCATTCGGCGGGTTCCACATTTTTTATTTTTGATTTTTAACTTTTTATTTTTTTAAAAGACCATTTGCGCCCGCAAGCCGAAAACAACGGCATCTTTGGGCTGACGTTCATTATCGGCGGATGACGGATTGGCTACATACTGAATCGACGGAGTTAATGTCATCCACCGCGTTATTTCCATATTGTAAAAAGTCTCAAAAACGGTTTCGGAATCCTCTCAGCGAGGAGCAACTGCGGCAATTATTTGTTTTGCCATTCTCGACTCCCTTCCCAAAAATGGTGCGCATAAATTTTATAAATATGCGCATAAAATAGACTTTGTCTTTCCTCTTGTCAAGCAAAAATTTTCTGATTATCATCGAATAAAATTTATCTGGAGAATGATATGTCTAAAATAGAACGGATCGGCGTTTCGGTGGCCGACAACCTGCTCAGGCAATTCGACCGCCTGATTGAACAAAAAGGATATGCCAACCGCTCAGAAGCCATTCGGGACTTGATCCGGGAAAGTCTGGCCCAGGAACAACTAAAAAACCCGGCGTCGGAAGCGGTAGCGGGAATCTTCCTGGTGTATGACCACCATACGATGGGACTGAACCGCAAACTCAACGAAATGCAGCACAGCCAATTCTTCCACGTCATCGCTTCGACGCATATCCATCTGGACCATCATAACTGTCTGGAAGTGATTATTCTGAGGGGAAAAACCGGCCAAATCAAGAAACTGGCCGACAGTCTGGCCTGCGTAAAAGGTGTCAGGAACAGCCGCGTCAACCTGATGACCTGCTGAACAACGATATTTCGACAGGAATAGTATTCGACCAGCGACAACTCTTAATCACTTAAAATAAAAAGGCCCTGCCTTGTGAGCAGGGCCTTTTAAGGTTAACAGTTGATGCCGAAAGCAGCAAGATACGCCTGACTTGTCCGCTTTTTTAAGGAGACCCTTGGGTCTCGAACAGACAGAATCCTTTAGAAAGGAGGTGATCCAGCCGCAGGTTCCCCTACGGCTACCTTGTTACGACTTAGTGCCAGTCACCGAACTTACCGTCGGCAGGCGTCTCCTTGCGGTTGACAACCCGACTTCGGGTACTCCCGGCTCCCATCACTTGACGGGCGGTGTGTACAAGGCTCAGGAACACATTCACCGCGTCGTGGCTGATACGCGATTACTAGCGATTCCGACTTCATGCAGGCGAATTGCCAGCCTGCAATCTGAACTGGGGCGACTTTTTTGCGATTGGCTCCACCTCGCGGTCTCGCGTCGCTCTGTAGCCGCCATTGTAGCACGTGTGAGGCCCTGGGTATAAAGGCCATGAGGACTTGACGTCGTCCCCACCTTCCTCCGGTTTAACACCGGCAGTCCCGTTAGAGTTCCCGGCATGACCCGCTGGTAACTAACGGCAGGGGTTTCGCTCGTTAAAGGACTTAACCCGACATCTCACGACACGAGCTGACGACAGCCATGCAGCACCTGTGTACGTTTCACCCGAAGGCAGCCCGTCCTGTTTCCAGGGGGGCATCCATACATGTCAAACCCAGGTAAGGTTCTGCGCGTTGCTTCGAATTAATCCACATGCTCCACCGCTTGTGTGAGCCCCCGTCAATTCCTTTGAGTTTTAGCCTTGCGACCGTACTCCCCAGGCGGTCAACTTAACACTTTCGCTTCGGCTGTAAAAATGTCAGAACCTCTACAACCTAGTTGACATCGTTTAAGGCGTGGACTACCAGGGTATCTAATCCTGTTTGCTCCCCACGCTTTCGTGCCTGAGCGTCAGGACAAGCCCAGTGTGCTGTCTTCACCTTCGGCGTTCCTCTTGATATCTACGCATTCCACCGCTCCACCAAGAGTTCCACACACCCCTGCTTGCCTCAAGAAACGCAGTTTGCCCAGCCATTCCCCGGTTAAGCCGGGGGTTTTCACAAGACACTTACGTTTCCGCCTGCGCACCCTTTAAGCCCAGTGATTTCGAATAACGCTTGTCACCTTCGTATTACCGCGACTGCTGGCACGAAGTTAGTCGTGACTTCCTTCGGGGCTGATCAACCTTACGGCTTTCTTGCCCCTGACAATAGTTTACATTCCGAAGAACTTCATCCTATACGCGGCGTCGCTGGGTCAGGCTTTCGCCCATTGCCCAATATTCGTTACTGCAGCCCTCCGTGGAGGTCCGGGCAGTGTCTCAGTCCCGATGTGGCGGGTCAACCTCTCAGTCCCGCTACCCGTCGTCGCCTTGGTGAGCCGTTACCTCGCCAACAAGCTGATAGGAGATAGGCCGCTCCCAGGCCGATGAATCTTTGATCAGCAATCCTGCAATCGCTGATATCATCCGGTATTACCGTTCCTTTCGGAACGCTATCCCGAAGCCTGGAGTACGTTACCTGTCTATTCCGCACCCTTTCGCCACTATACGATTTTTCGGTTACCCAATTAACCGTATCGTTCGACTTGCATGTCTTAGCCACGCCGCCAGCGTTCATTCTGAGCCAGGATCAAACTCTTCAATTTGATTTACTGACTTCCATCTTTGCAGATGGCTATCTACTCGAAAGAACCAACTTAAAAA
>Ga0315277_10001813_pt1 | contig 30326 bp, 25 predicted proteins | sample YL17G05_15_MG_FD_203695 | JGI IMG/M metagenome (GOLD analysis project Ga0315277, IMG submission 203695) | Sediment microbial communities from Yellowstone Lake, YNP, Wyoming, USA - YL17G05_15 | ecosystem: Environmental > Aquatic > Freshwater > Lake > Sediment | place: USA: Wyoming | collected...
GTGTTGGTGCCGTCGGTCACGACGAAGCGCGTGACGCCGTCCGCGCCCGACTGGATGGAGCCATCCACCACTGTCGCCCCCAGCCGTATCTTGTCGCCGTAGGCGGTGTCGCCCTTGGCCTTCAACTCGGCCAGCGTCATGTAGTACACGGAGCCCCCGCGTACACCGATGTAGATGAGGGCGCCGACGGCCGCCACTACGATGAGAGCGGCGATAAGAAAGCGCCTCCGCCGGAAGAAGGCAGTTTGGGGTAGCGCAGGAGTCATCTCAAACGGCGGCCTCCACGACGGTCGCCGCCGAGCTGGCAGCGCCGCGAAGCGTGGACTCTTTCGCCATCGTTATCCTCTCCGGCGGGGTTGCGCGTCAAGAGCACATCGGCTATCGCCGAAAGTAACTAGTTGAGAAGCCGAAGGTCGCGGTCCTGACCTATGATCGGGGCAGACTCGCTCACCGGGTCACGCTAGGTTTCCGTATGCGCAAAGTCGCCGCCTCTGAACGCCGATAATGACGGGGGGACTGAGAGGACCATGTTCTTCCGCGGCCGCTCCAAGGACGTCAAGGAGCCCGGCCACGAAGCCAGGGACAGCCCGGAGGCCGTTCTCCTCGACGAGGCCACCGGGCTCTACAAGACCTGGTACTTCGAGCGCCAGGTGCACGAGGAGGTGCAGAGGTGCGCCCGATACGGGCGTGCCTTCGCCGTGATCTTCTGGGAGCCACGCCTCCTGCCCGGCGAGGTGCTCGAGGACGAGACCATCGCCCGCATAGGGGTCGTCATCAAGGACGGTCTGCGCCAGACGGACCTGGCGGCCCAGCTCGAGCGCACCCGCTTCGCCGCCCTGCTAATAGAGTCCGAACACAACACGGCGCGGACGGTCGCCTACCGAATGAAGGCTTCGCTATCGTCACGGGTGCGCGGCGGCCCGGGCACCTGGCGCACGGGCGTGGCCGTCTTCCCCGACGACGGCGTAGACGTGGCCAGTCTCTTCCAGGTGGCCACCCGCAAGCTCTCCGAAGACGTAAGCGTGGCGGTGTAGCATCGACCGCCGTGCTACCGCCGGCGGTGGGCGCTAGCGGAAGGGGTAGAGAGGAAGGCCTCGTACGTCCAGGTCGAAGGCGAGGACGCGCCCGCCAGCGGAGTCCGTCACAAAGAGCGTCTTGCCCTGTGGCCCGCCGAAGCAGCAGTTGGTAGGCATCGAACCCTCGCCGCAGGGGTAGCTCCCCACACGGCGGCCATCGCCGTCGAACACCTGAACCTCACGGGCCAGCGTGGCGGCCACGTAGAGCCGGCCCTGCTCGTCAAAGCAGAGGCCATCAGGCAGGCCAGGCTCGGTACGACAGAACTCCTGGGGCTCGCTCAGGGCGCCGCCCCGCACTCGGTACAGCAGCACCCGCTGGCGGAAGGTCTCGGCCACGTACAGCTCACGGCGGTCCGGCCCGAAGGCGAGGCCGTTGATGAAGGCGGGGCCCTCCGCCAGGAGCTGCGGTGCGCCCTCGATCTCCATGGCGTAGAGGCGACCCGGACTTGTATTCTCGCCGGTGGCGGGGCCGCGGGGGTCCGTGAAGTACAGGCGGCCGTCCGGCCCGAAGCACAGGTCGTTGGGCGCATCGAGACCCTCTGCGACGTGGGTCACCTCTCCACCCACGACGCGCTGAATCCCAGGCACGGCCGGCGCCGGAGCTCGCTCTCCCATTCCGAAGATGCCACCGTTCTGCGCTACGTAGAAAACGCCGCCTTCGCCCTCCGTGAGGCCGTTGGGGCCGCCTCCCGTCTGAGCCACAACCCTCGCACCACCAGCCTCGACCTCATAGATGCAGCCGTGACTGATCGAGGTCACGAGGAGACGGCCGTCGCTGGTCCATACTGGCCCTTCGGTGAAGCCGAGCTTAGTGCCGATGACGCGAGGCTCCATCACGGAGGCCATTGTAGCCCCCTGCACGCTAGCCGGCGAGCCTCAGTAGCCTTGAACCTCCGAAGGCCAGGCTTCAGCCTGGTTGACGTGCCAGCCTAAAGGCTGGCCTTCGGGATCTGTCCCTACGGTCTGTATTGCATCTGTGAGAATCTGTGGCAAGGCAGATGGTTTGTGACCCCACCGGCCGACAGCTTGACAAAGGGCGCAGGGAAGGCCGCATGATACGCAGCGCGCGTAGCGGCAAACCCGGACAGAGCATACGGCAGAAAGGGGGCTGCACGGACAACCATGACCGCGCCATTCATCGGCTATCACGCCGCCCACGAGCAGTTCACCGCCTCGGAACTGGTGCGCTTCGCCCCGATGGCCGAGGAGGCAGGCTTCGACGGCCTGTGGGTGACCGACCACTTCCACCCCTGGCAGGACAATCAGGGCCACGCCGGCCATGCCTGGATCACCCTGGCCGCCATCGGCCAGCGAACGCAGCGGCTGCTCCTGGGCACCGGCGTCACCTGCCCCACCTATCGATTCCACCCGGCCGAGGTCGCCCACGCCTTCGCTACCCTGGCCGTGCTTCACCCCGGCAGGATCTTCCTCGGCGTGGGCATCGGCGAGGCCATCAACGAGTACCCCTTCGCCGGCTACGGGCCCTACCGCGAGCGCGTCGCCCGCCTGGTCGAGGCCATCGATCTGATCCGCCAGCTCTGGTCAGGAGAGTGGGTCGACTTCGAGGGGCGCTACTTCCGGGCCAAAGGGGCGAAGCTGTATGACAAGCCTCCGCAGCCCATCCCCATCTACGTCGCCGCCTTCGGACCGAAGAGCGCCCGCATGGCCGGTGAGCGTGGCGACGGCTGGGTCACCAATGCCGAGGTCCTCGTCTGGCTCCCGCACTGCTATCAGGCGTTCCAGGACGGGGCGAGGGCGGCGGGCAAAGACCCCGAGAGGATGCCGAGGCTGGCGGAGCTGATCGTCATCGCCGGCGAGCGGGCCGAAGCCCTGGAGGCGGCGCGCCTCTGGCAGTTCGCCGCCATCCCCTTCGAGGCGCTGGGCATCCCCGACCCGCGGGAGGTGCAGCGCCTGGCCGAGGAACGCTCATCGCCGGAGCAGATCGTGCCGCGCTGGGTCGTCAGCCCGGAGCCCGAGGCCCACATCGAGGCCATCCGCTGGCTGGCCGGACACGGGGCGACCCACGTCTTCATCCACGCTCCGCAGCCCGACCAGCCACGCCTCATCCGCTTCTACGGCGAGCACGTGATCCCCGCCGTCAAGCGGGGGTAGGCGACGGGCTTTTTGCTGACACCCGTCCGAAGAGGCGAGCGTGGAAGTGTACGGGGCAGACATTCAAGTGCCCCTTGGCTGCCCTTTCCACCGCCCTCTGCGGCTACACGGAGTCGCCCACAGGCCTTAGGCCGGTGAGCCGGTCAAGGTCCGCGACAAGTTCGAACGTGTCAATCACGAGCTTCTGTGCCTCCTCGTGCCGCACGCGTCGCTTGCCCTTCGAGCCCTGCTTGTAGATGCTGGGCACCAGCGCATCCAATTCCACAAGCCGCGCCTTCGTCTTCTCATCCTTCGCCCGACTATGGTGGTAGTCGATGAAGGCTCTTAGCCGGTTCACCTCTTTCTCGCCCTTCATGTCCAACGCGCGGCCTGCCAACCCTGAATGATATGAGTCACCCTTTGCCTGCCAAAGTGAGCGACCCAAGGCAAGTATGACGTTGCGGCATATGAGGGCAGACCCCGCCCAGAGAGCCGGGTTAGGGCTCCTCAGGGCTTCAAGGGCACCAGCAAGTTCCTGCCCCACGCTGCTCTTGAGAGCGTCTAGGGTGTCAATGACGATTCGATAATCGACTCCCAGCAGAGCCTGGTTCTCGCACTCGGCCAAGGCCCAACCATGGATACGAGACATGTACTCATAGAGGTAGTTGCGAACGCGCCACAGTACCCGTTCTCTCTCGTCCTTGCTGACGCCCTGTCGAAGCGCCAACTCCGGCTCAACAAGACCGGCATCGATGAGCCCCTGCATGCGTGGCCAGGTCTCAACACTGCGCTCTATCTCCGCAATGCTCTGGCAGGCTACCGTGTCGCGTTTCGGGAGGCCTTCCTCGTTCAGTTGCCGTTGGACATCGTCGAAGGTCAAATGCCGGGATTCTGCTACCTTGTGAAGCACCCCGAATAGGCGGTAGCCTGACCTGTCGTCCTTGTCTTCGAGAGGATACGTCTTCAGCGGTACGTCTAGGGCACCGTACATCTCAGATTGAAGCCAGAAAGCGTGGATGCGGCTGCCGTAGTCGTCCACGACGGCCTTGGCTTGGGGTAAGACATCGCTCAGTCGGTCCCCGCGCTCAAGGCGCTCGAGAACTGCGTGCGCAGCGTCGCGGATACGTTCTACCTTTGGCTGGACAGGCATAGGCGTCCTCCGGATTCCTCCAAGTGCCTCGACTCAGGTATAGAACGCGTGTTTTGCTGAGTATACGTCGCGCGTCCGAAGGGCGTCAACGGGTGGTACAGAGTGGGTGAAGGCACAGGGTTCGATCCTTCGGCTACATCCCCCTCCTCCGCTTCGCCTTGTTAGCCAGGCAGCCCACCAGCATGTGCCGGCCCAGCCTGTCGGACGCGGTGCAGAAGGCCTTGTTGAGATGCCCTCCTCATCCGCTCGTGGTTCGACAGGCTCACCACGAGCGGAACTGCACAGCCATTCGATCCCGCTCACCCTGAGCCTGTCGAAGGGCGGGGGTAGAGCGTCTATCAACAGACCCGGAACGCCCGTCCCTGCTGACCGACGCGCTCGCTGAGCCGGCCAACTCCGAAGGCCAGGCTTACCTGCCCGCCGACCCGCCTGTCCGGCAGGCAGGCAGGTGGGAGCCTGGCCTTCAGCGTCGTCGGTCTCCCGTCGAGCGCTAGGGCGGCGTCGTAGCGGTGGGCGCGGTGGTAGCGGTAGCCGTGGCTGTCGGCGTGGGCGTGGCGGTAGCCGTCCGAGTGGCCGTCGGCGTGCGAGTGGGGGTGGATGTGCGGGTGGCAGTGCGGGTAGGCGTGGCCGTCCGTGTCGGCGTCAGCGTGGGTGTGCGGGTGACGGTGCCGGTGGGCGTGACTGTGGGCGACAATGTGGCGGTGGGCGTCGCCTTCCTGGTCAGCTCGAAGCTCTGTATCTCCCAGACGTTCACGGCGTTGTCGTCGTACTCCACGTCCCTCTTGACCACCAGGGTGTTGTAGCCGGGCGCGACGACGATGAACGTGGCTGGCCCGGTGGCCGGAATGCGGTCCCCCTTCGTGGCGTCGAAGCGGTAGAGGCCGCTGTCGCCGGTGACCTTCGCGTTCGCCACGCCCTGGCTATCGACGCAGATGACGCTGGCGCCCTCGACGGGCTCGCCCGTCTCGGCGTCGGTCACCACTCCCCAGGCGCACCCTGTGACGAGCAGCGCCAGCCCCGCAAGCACCACGATCCAGCCGACACCTCTTGTCTTCATGACTGACCCTCCCCCCTTTGGCGGGCTACGTCCCCCGTATCCGCTTCCGCTTGTGCGCCACGTAGTCCACCAGGATGTACTGGCCCAGCCGGTCGGGGGTGGTGTAGAAGACCCGCCCCCTGTTGATCTTCGCCATCTGGTCGACGAATTCCTTCAGGTAATAGTTCCGGTCCAGCATGAAGGTGTTGATGACGATCCCCTTCTCCGTGCACCGCTTCACTTCCTTCAGGGTCTCGCGGATCGTGATGGGGCTGGGCGGGTAGGCGAAGTAGGAGCGGCCCCGCTCCAGGTGCGCCGTCGGCTCCCCGTCCGAGATCATGATGATCTGGCGCGTGCTCCCCGTGTGCCTGCTCAGGAGCCGCTGCGCCAGCATGAAGGCGTGGTGCATGTTCGTGCCCAGCACCGACTCGTCCCAGCGCACGTAGGGGAGCTCCTCCGCCTTCAGCTCCCGGGCGTAGGCGGAGAAGCCGATGATGTAGAGGCTGTCGCCGCTGAACTGGCTGCGGATGAGGTTGTTGAGGGCCAGGGCGACCTTCTTGGCGGCCTGGAAGCTGCCCCGCAGGGCCATCGACCACGACAGGTCCACCATCATCACGGTGGCCGTCTGGGTGAGCTGCTCAGTCCGGTAGACGTGGAAGTCGTCCTTGTCGAGACGGACGGGCACCGACGGCCCCTCCCGGAAGATGGAGTTCATGACCGTCTCTTGCAGGTGCAGGTGGAAGGCGTCGCCGAACTCGTACTTCTTCGTGTCATCGGCCCGGTCGCCGCCGGTGCCGGTATCGCGCACCAGGTGCTTGCCGAAGCTGTCCTCCTTGAGCTGGGAATATATCTCGGCGAGGGCCTTCTGCCCGATCTTGCGCACGCCGCGCGGCGTCAACTCCCAGGTGTGGCCGCGACGGCGAATGTAGCCCGCCTCCTCCAGGATCTCCAGGAAGCGGCGTAGCTGCTCCAGGGTCTCGTGGGCCTCGTCGCCCAGGACCTCGCGTAGCTTTTCGGCATCGATGTCGTCGACGTTGCCGCCGTACTGGGTGCGCTCCAGTTGGCGCTCCAGCTCGTCCATGGACTGCATGCGCTCCATGAGGCGCATGGCCGCCGAGAGGTCCAGCTCCTCGTCGCCGCGGAAGGGATACTGGCTGCGCAGGTCCCGCATGGGGTAGAGAAGCTCCAGGACGGCGGACAGCTCCGACAGCTCGGCCTGGAGATCGGGGTCTCCCACCTTGTCCATGAGCAGGTCCTGGAGCTGCTGCCGCATCTCGGCCGGCAGGCTGTCCAGGAGGTTCTGCATCTGGGCCGCCTGGTGTTGCATCTGAGCGACGAGCTCCTCCAGGCTCTGGGGCGGGTTGGGCCCGAAGAGGTCGCCGTACTGCTCCATGAACCGGTCGAAGTCCGGCTCGCCGCCGGCCAGTTTCTCGGACAGCATCTGGTTCAGGTCGCGAACCATCTGCTTCATCCGCTCCATGTCCTCGGGCGAGAGGCCGGCGATCTGGTCGTGGAGGTCCTTGAAGAAGGTCTCGGTCATGGCCTTCTTCAGCATCTCCATGAGCTCCTGGAACTTGTGCTGGGCCTCCGGGTCCATGAACTCGTAGTTCTGGAGCTCTTTGACCTGCCCGCCGACGTCCGGCGGCAGGCCCTCGAGGAAGCTCTGCTTGCGCTGGACGATGTTGCGCAGCATCTCGGCGAACTGGCGGTCGGCGCCGGGGTCCTGGGCCGTCGAAGGCGCCCCGGCGGCCACGGCCTCCTGACCCTCAGCCTGAGGCTGGCCCATCTCCTCGCCGAGCCGGCGCTGGGCCTCCTCCAGGCGGCGGCTCAGGGTCGCCCTCTCTATCCGCAGGACCTCGTCCAGGCGCTGACGGATGTCCTCGAAGACAGAGCTCAGGTTGTAGCGATCGAGGGTCTGGCGCCGCTGCTGGCGAAGCTGCTGGAGGAGGTCGCGCAGGCCCTGAAGACGCTGGCCCAGGGGGTTGCGCATGCCCCGCTGGAGGAGGTTGCGCAGGGCATGCTGAAGGTCCCCGAAGTTCATCAGGTCGTCGGTGAGGGACTCCAGAACCTCATCGGGGTCCAGGGGTGGGATCTCCTGCGTCCCGTCCCACTCCGAGTAGCGATAGGCGACCACTACGTCAATCCTCCGGTTTCCAGAGGTCCTCCTCCCATCTTTGCGTACGAGGATGCCAGACGAACATGCGCTCACGGAGGTCGTCTTGGACTTCCAGCCTGGCTTGAACTACCGGGAGCCATTCATCGGGAGTGTAGACTCTTGGCGCTTCCCTGGTCAGGATACCGGCGTGTCCTGTCTGTACTACGTTCAAAATCCTCAACGTCGTCCAAAGCCTGTGCAAGTACCGGAAATCACTGGCGTCGAACGTGAGCAGGATTCTCCCGTCCGTAAGGGCTTGTCGGAAGTGCCAAACGTCTGTCCTGCTTTTCCCTCCGATGTCTGGCCCAAAGACCACATCGTGTCCAAAGGCACGGAGTCGTTGGACGAAGCTCCCAGCCAAGTTTTCGTCCACATAGAGGCGAGCCACAACTAGACCCCTTCGGCCTCCTCGCTAAGCCTTCGGTCAATCGTTTCTCTATCCTGCTGGTAGTACCACTTCGCGGCTTCGACGTCTTCGCGCTGCAACACCTGTCCGTAGTGCTTCAACAACGTGTCTACATCCTCGTCGCACAACCGTAGCCAGTTGATGACCATCCACACCTTAATACCTGCATCGCCTACTCGAACATTCAGCGGACTCGGGTAGACCGGGGGATTGTATACACCCACCACCCAAGCTTTCCCCCGACCAGCCAACGGCGCGTCTTCGACAATCTCGACCTTGCCATCGGGGTAGTAGTAAGTGTACGTCTGGCGAACGGCTTGTTTAACCACGGTACTGCATCCTTCCTCCCACCCTGTCCTTGTTCAGGCGCTTGTTGAGGTGGAGGCCCTCCAGGATGAACTCCACCGCCGAGGCCACCAGGGCAGGCGTAGCCTCGGGGCAGACCTTCGTCACCGCCCGCTCCAGGCCGGGCAGGCCGCGGGCCATCTTCACGTAGGCAGCGGAGGCCAGAGTATCGGACACCTCGACGGAGAGGCCGGCCTTGAAGCGGGTCACGACCTCGTCCAGCTCCACGACGTTGAAGTGGCGGTTGAAGACGGCCAGCACCGCCCCCTGGATCAGCTTCTCCAGGATCTGCTCCTCCCGGCCGTCCTCCACCGTCTCGAACTCCACCTTGCCGCTGATGGCGGGGATGACGTAGGGCAGGTCGCTGATGCGCGGCACGACCATCTTCTCGTCCAGGCGGATGGCGCGACGGAGGGCGTTGGCCAGCAGGCTCTCGTAGTCGGCGATGGAGGCGCGGACGGAGACGCCGGAGCGCTGGTTGACGTCCGGGCTGCGCCGGGCCAGGCGGGTAATCTCGGCCACGATCTCCTTCATGTACTCGGGCACGCTCACCTCGTGCTCTACGTCGTCGAACCGGTGGCGCTCCTGCTCCATGATGTCGATCTCGTGCTCGACGCGGCGGGGGTAGTGGGTGCGGATCTGAGCGCCGTAGCGGTCCTTGAGCGGCGTGATGATGCGACCGCGATTGGTGTAGTCCTCCGGGTTGGCGCTGGCCACCACGTAGACGTCCAGGGGCATACGGATGCGGTAGCCCCGGATCTGCACGTCCCGTTCCTCCATGATGTTGAAGAGGCCCACCTGGATACGCTCCGCCAGGTCTGGGAGCTCGTTGATGCAGAAGATGCCGCGGTTGGTGCGCGGGATCAGGCCGTAGTGGATGGTGAGCTCGTCCGACAGGTAGCGGCCCTCCGCCACCTTGATTGGGTCCACCTCGCCGATGAGGTCGGCGATGGTGATGTCGGGGGTCGCCAGCTTCTCGCCGTAGCGCTGGTCGGGCGTGAGCCAGGTGATCTTGAGGCCGTCGCCCTCCTCGGCCACACGATCGCGGCAGCTCCTGCAGATAGGCCGGAACGGGTTGTCGTTGATCTCGCAGCCGGCGACGGCCGGCACTCCGTCGTCCAGGAGGTCCACCAGAGAGCGGATGAGGCGGGACTTGGCTTGCCCCCGCTCGCCCAGGAAAATGATGTCCTGGCCGGAGAGAATAGCGTTCTCCAACTGGGGGATGACCGATTCCTCATAGCCCACGATGCCGGGGAAGAGCCTCTCGCTCCGCCGGATCTTCTTGATAAGGTTGGCGCGCATCTCCTCTTTTACGGTGACCAGCTTGTACCCGGAGGCGCGCAGTTGCTTTAGGGTGCCAGGTTTACGAGCCACGACCTCTTCTCCAGCCTCTCTCCACACTGAGCCCGTCCCGGAGAAGCCACGATGCACTAGCCCCTGGCGCTTGTCGTTCCCAGGGACTCCAGGAAACGGGCCAGCTCGTCGCGCCGAAAATGGGGGATATCCCGCCGCTCACCCCGCTCGTCTATTATAACCCCTTCCGTGCCCTCTATCAGGCGCCCCAGGCAGGCCGCCGAGATCTCAGATTCAGAAAGGGCAGCCCGCACCCGCTCGCAGTCCGCCTCGGCGACGGCGATGAGCAGGGAGCCGGAGGCCAGGAGCCCCAGAGGGTCGAGCGCCAGCGCCCGGCAGAGCTGCTCCGTCTCCGGCAGTACCGTCACCGCCTCCGCCTGCACCTCCGCCACCAGACCCGAGGCCGCAGCCACCTCGTGGAGGGCCGTGGCCAGGCCGCCCTCCGTCGGGTCGTGCATAGCGTGCACGGGCGCCGTGTCGCAGGCCAGGAGGGCTTCTCGCACGACGCTGATGCCAGGGCGGTCCAGGAGGGCGCGCGCTCTCTCCAGGGAGGCCTCCCCGAAGCCGCGACGCTGCAGGTGGTCGGCGGCGTCGCGCGCCAGGAGAGCCGTCCCCTCGATGGCGATGCCCTTGGTGAGGATGAGGTGGTCCCCCGACCGGGCGCCATCGTTCCGCACGATGCGACCGGCGGCCGCCTCCGCCAGCATGGCGCCGGCCACGATCGGCCGGTCCAGGCCGTAGGTCACCTCCGTGTGCCCACCGACCAGCGTCACGCCGAGCGCCTCGCAGGCCGACTCGATCTGGGCGAAGACCTCCTCCGCGAGGGTCTCCGGCGCCCCCTGAGGGAGAAGGATAGTGGCCAGGAACCAGGCCGGGCGGGCTCCCATGCAGGCCACGTCGTTGGCGTTGACGTGCACGGCGTACCAGCCGATGCGGTCGGTGGCGAAGGTGACGGGGTCGGCCTTGGCGACCAGAACTCGGTCCCCCAGGTCGATGAGGGCGGCGTCCTCGCCCAGGGTCGGGCCGAGCAGCACCCGCGGGTCGCGCCGGACGACGCGGCTCAGCAGCCGGGCCAGCAGTTCGGCAGGCAGCTTGCCGGTAAGTAGCGGCATAGTCGGCCAGAGTTTACCGCGATTTCACGCGCGCCGCACGATAGGAGATGAAGAGTGGCTGGTTCATCATCGATGCGGGAATCCTCGACCCCCGCCTTAAGGCGGGGGCATAGGTTCGCCTCTTGATGCCCCAGCGTTATGGCCATTGATGCTCTACTTCGACAAGGCTCGTCCTTCGACCCTTCGGCTTCGCTCAGGGCAGGCAAGCTCAGGACGAGCGGAGCTTGTTCGCTCATGGTGAGCCTGTCGAACCATGAGCAGGGCTCTTCTCGTCTCGCAGAGTTTACCGCCATTTCGCCTGTGATGGGCGCGCGCTTTACAGGCTGAGAGCCATGCTGGACATCGACCGTGGTGCTCGAGGCGGCCGCCAGCAAGGGCGGTTCGTCCTACTGCGCGTCCTCCTCAGGCGTTGGGTCGTATACTGCGCTAGGAGAGGACATTCGTGGCAGCCAGAGCCCTCATCCTGATCGCCGACGACGAGGAGCCCATCCGCCAGTTGGCCAGCCTCTACCTGGAGAAGGAGGGCTTCCAGGTGGCCTGCGCCGCCGACGGGCCGGAAGCCATCGAACTGGCGCACCGCCAGAGGCCGGCAGTTCCACCAGCGACAGGCGAGGATGAGTGAAGCGCGTGGTGCTAGGACACCACGCGCTTCACTTCCCTCCAGAACTCCCCGCACCACACGGTGCCGAGAACCTGCCTGCCGGCAGGCAGGGACCACGCCGGAAGACTAGGCGGCCATCTCGCTCAGGCTATGGGAGGCTCCGGCCGTGACGGGGATGTCCCGGCCCTCCTCGGCCGCAGGCTCGCGCATGGACACTGTCTGCACGTAGCCGCACTGGAGGCAGACCAGGTCGGAGCCCGTGAGATCGTACTCGGGGAAGAGGTCACCGCGGCACCTGGGGCATCCCTTGAGCCTGATGCTGAGCCTTCGCACTGCCCTCTCCTACCCTGGGTCCGCCGGCTCCCAACCCTCGCCCCCGGTCATCCGCCCGCATGCTCCCTGGGGCGCGACCGGGGCGATCCCCACAGGAAACAGTCCACCGGTTCAGCGGCAGAGTAGGTGGGGCGCCCCTGGGAATTAAGGGCCACCTATCCCCTCTTGAGCCCTCCAAAGGGCTCAGCGAGGCAGACTCGTCCGGAGGCCAAATGGCTACACGTCGAGGGGTACGGCGGCCCGTTTGTCCTGGGCCTTTTGGCGCACATTATAGGTCACATGGCACGCGCCGGCTAGTAACCGATGACGGGGCCGAAGGTCACCCACTGGCCACCCTCGGCCCTGGCGAGGCGCACGCCCTCCACGCCCCGGCGGTCGCCGTCGCCGAACGTGATCGGCACCTCGCACACGGAGCAGGTGAAGTTGCGAACCTGTTCCGCCGCTCTCAGCAGAGACTCTCGCGTCAGGTCCCTGCCGGCCCGCTCGAGCACCTCCACCGTTAGCTCAGCCACCGACTGGCCGTAGACGGTGAAGTTATTGGCCTCGATGCCATGGCTTTCCATGATCTCCAGGTGCTTCTGAAGGCCCGGATGATCGCGCTGCGTGAGGGGCACGAGGTAGGTGGTGGTGACGGTGCCATTCACCACGTCCTCCCCCACCTGCTCGCTGGCCTCCTGGGTGAGGCGGAAGATCGCGGGGTCAGCTACCGCCCCCGCCACCACCACAGGCACGTCCCAGCCAAGGACGGTGCGGGCATAGACGAGGGCGTTCGCGAAAGGGACGGGCGTCGCGTAGATGGCCAGGACATCGGGATTGGCGCCCTTGAGCCGCGTCACCTGGGCGCCCAAATCGCTGGTGGTGCTCTCGAAGGTCTCTCGCGCCACGACCTCGGCGGCTGTGCCGATGCCAGCGCGCAGGCCCTTCTCGCCGTCAAGACCGAAGTCATCGTTCTGGAGCAACAAGCCCACCCGCTGGCCCGGGAAGTTCTCCGCTATGTACCGGCCGAGGATGGTGCCTTCCATGAGGTAGTCCGGGTTGTAGCCAAACCGGGTTCTGGCCGCCGGCTCCGTGAACTTGCGGGCGCCGGTAGCAGGGAAGAGGTCGGGGACGCCGCTCTCCTCCAGATAACGATACACGGCGCTGTGCTGGGCAGTCCCGAAACCGTTGAGAATGGCGAAGACTCCATCTCGCTCCACGAGCTGCCGGACCACGTCAGCAGCCTGGGCTGGGTCATAGGCATCGTCACCCACCTCAAGACTGATCTTGCGTCCGTGGACGCCTCCCCGGGTCTCGTTGACGTAGTCGAAGTAGGCCTGAATGGCGGGGGCGATGCTGGTGCCGTAGACTGCCGCCACCCCAGTGATCGGCATGTGAGTGCCGAACAGGACTTCCGTGTCCGTGACGCCGGGAACACGTTCCTCATCGACGGAAGAAGTCTCCCTCCCACAGGCCACGAGGAGCAGGGCCACCCCGAGAACAAGAAGGGACGAAAGCCGATAGTACGGTCGCATCGGTCTCTGTCTCTCAAAGAGCCAAGAGCATAAAGATCGCCATCTCGCCCGGGTGGGTCTCCTCGCGCGTGCGGTGCACGGCTGCGGAGGTGCCCGGCACGATGATGGCGCAGATGTCACCCGCAGACCGACCCCGTAGGAGCTGCGGGCCTCTATTCTCCCTTCGTTAGTAGCCTAGATAAGAGCGCCGTACGTCCTCGTTCTCGCGAAGGCTCTCGCTCGTGTCGGACAGGGCCACGACCCCGGTCTCCAGCACGTAGCCGAACTGGGCGATGCCCAGAGCGAGGCGCGCGTTCTGTTCCACCAGTAGGACCGTGACCCCCTCACCGTTGATGGCCCGGATAATCTTGAAGATCTCACGGGTAACCAGAGGGGCCAGTCCCAGAGAGGGCTCGTCCAGCAGGAGAAGGCGGGGGCGGGCCATGAGGGCACGCCCGATGGCGAGCATCTGCTGCTCGCCGCCACTGAGGGTGAGCGCCGTTTGCTTCCGCCTCTCGGCGAGAACGGGGAAGTAGTCGTAGACGAGCTGCATGTCCTTCTTAATGCCGCCGCCGTCGCGGCGGGTGTAGGCGCCCAGGCGCAGGTTCTCCTCCACGCTCAGCTCGCCGAAGATCAGACGCCCCTCGGGCACCTGGGATATCCCCTTCTGGACGATGTTTTCTGGCGGAAGGTGGTCAATCCGCTGCCCCATGAACTCGATACTGCCCCGCGAGATGCGCACCAGGCCAGAGATGGCACGAAGGGTAGAGCTCTTGCCTGCCCCGTTTGCCCCCAGGATGGAGACTATGCCTCCTTCTGGAACATGCAGGGAAATCCCTCGCAGGGCCACCACCGGGCCATAGGAAGCAAAGATTTCGTTAACTTTGAGCATCTTCTGCACGCTCTCCCAAATAGGCCTCGATGACCGCGGGGTCCTTCTGCACCTGGGCAGGGCTGCCCTCGGCGATCTTGCGGCCGAAGTCCAAGACGCAGACCCGCTCCGATATGTCCATTACCAGCCCCATGTGGTGCTCGACCAGCAGGACGGTGACAGCCAGATCGTCGCGGATGAGACGGATGAGGTCGCCCAGAGCGCCCAGCTCCTCGTGGCTAAGACCGCTAGCCGGTTCGTCCAAGAGGAGAAGGCGCGGACGGGAGACCAGGGCGCGGGCCATCTCCACTCGCTTCTGGAGCGCGAAGGGAAGGGCGGCGGCGGGCACGTCCCGTAGCTTGTCCAGGCCCATGAAGGCGAGGATCTCCTCTCCCCGCCGTTGTGCCAGTTTCTCCTCCCGTATGACCGTGGGCCAGCGGAACGCGCAGGCCAGCAGGTTGGAGCCCAGCAGCATGTGCTGGCCCACAAGCAGGTTCTCCATCACGGTCATGGAGCGAAAGAGCTCTACGTTCTGGAAGGTGCGCGTGATGCCCGCCCTCACCACGTCGTGGGGGCGCATGTGGAGAATGTTCCGCTCCTCGAAGACGATGGAGCCTCGGTCGGGCTCATAGACACGGCTGATGCAGTTGAAGATGGTGGTCTTGCCAGCGCCGTTGGGCCCAATGAGGCCCACGATCTCCTTCGGCCTGACATCGAAGGAGACACCATCGAGGGCAACGATACCGCCGAAGTGGATGGAAATGTCTCGAACTTGGAGCTGAACCCCATCGGCGCTGACCATGACGCCTCCGCTGCCGAAGGGCGACACCCGCCGCCCCGGCTGAATTCCTGCTGACGAATCGCATAATAGAACGCCGGCACGCTGTGTTCAAGTCGGCAGCGGGCTAAAGTCCCAGAACCTTGATGGAATGAGCACCCAGGAAGGCCAGTGTTATGCCGCGGAGGACCTTGCCGACGAAAACCGCACCCATGAAGCGCCCAAAGGGCATGCGCACTGCCCCAGCCGTGAGCCCTGCGATCTCGAAGACGGGGTTGGGGATGACAGAGAGGACAAACAGAGTAAGCATGCCAAAGCGGCCCATCAGCCGGTCGATGACGGAGATAGCCCGCTCCACCAGTCGCCTCGTCCAGCGAGGTCCAGGCACGGTGCGGCCGGCTGCCATCTGCCCGCCGTACATGCCCGCGATGTACGCCGTGATCTCCCCCAACGCCATGCCGGAACCGCCGGCAAGACCTACCAGCACCGGGTTCTGGACCTTGCCCTGATCGAGAATGAGGATCTGGCCCAGGGCCGTGAGGCCGGGCACGGGGATGAAGACGGTGACGGTGCTGGCCAGGTTGGCCACGAACACGCCAGCGTACCCCAGCCCTCCCAGACTCTGCTCGTCCAGGTTTATCCACTCCGGCAGGATGAGGAGGAGGACGGACGGGCCCAGTACGGCAAACAGGACCAGAAGGCCCAGGCCGATGCGTGTCTTACGGCCCTTGGGAATCCATCGGCTCAGCGCCGGCGGCAGGACCGCCTCCAGCGACGTGTCCGCCGGGGTAGTGCTGGCCCGCGAAGGGTCCGAGCTGGTATCCAAGAAAAAGGCCCTATCTATTCGCACGGCCCGCTCGGCGGGCCGTCACCCAGCACATCATACAACCTTTGCGCCGGCGGTCGCCCTTATAATGGCCAACGATGGACGGTAGCGGATGAACGCAGCCAGCGAAGAGACACAACGGGCCGGCCTGCTCTCGGAGCCGCAGTTCTGGCGCCTTCTGCGCGCCAAGCTGGCCGCGCAGTTAGGCCAGAACATCATTCTCTACACCGTTCTTATCGTGGTGGTGGAGCGGACAGAGTCCAGCATGCAGAGCACCCTGCTGGTGCTCTCGATGACTCTTCCCTCAGTGATCCTGGGGGTGCCAGCCGGCCTCGTCGTCGACTGGCTGCCGAAGCGGGCCTTACTCCTGATGGTGGGCCTAGTGCGGGCCGGCGTCTGCCTGGCCCTGCTCCAGTACGGCGCCAGCCTTCGCGACATCTACCTGCTGGTGTTCCTCTTCGCCGCCGTGGGCCAGCTCCAGGGCCCCGCCGAGAGCGCCGGGCTCCCCGGCCTGGTGGGCCGAGGCCGCCTGGGCTCGGCCAACGCCTACCTCATCCTCGTCATCCTGGCCGCCCAGGTGGCAGGCATGGTGATTATCGCGCCTGCCTTCCTGAAGACGGTAGGCGAGGATCCGCTCTACGTGCTTTCCGGCGTCCTCCTCGTGCTTGGGGGCATAACCTATGCCCGGACCTCGGGCTTGGGCGCGCCGGCGGATCAGGAGGAGACACCACCGCCCGAAGTCGAGGCACCGCGGCGTATCGGACTCTGGGCCGGGCTGGAGGTGATCCGCAGCGACAGGACCATCTACCTGGCCATGGTAGAGCTGACCCTGGCCGCCTTCCTCATGAAGTCCCTGGTAGTCCTCACACCCCACTACACCCGCGACATCCTTCACCTGGCGCCGTCCAACTCCGTGTTCATAGCCACTCCGTCCGCCGTGGGCGCCCTGATGGGGCTGGCGCTTGTGCCTCTCCTGGCCTGGTTCATCAGCCCCGGGCGCCTGGTGACCGCGGGCCTCGTTGTCTTCATCGCCGGGCTGGTAGGGCTGGGCTACGTCTACTTCGCGGCCGATGCCGTCCAGGAGCACCTGCGCCTGAACCTGTCGGGGATCGAGGACAGGCTGGGTATCTCCTCCGTGGTGAGCATGACCATGCTCCTGGCCGTACCCCTGGGTCTCGCCTTCACCGTGGTGAGCGTGGGAGCGCGCACCGTCTTCAACCGCCGCTCGCCGCCGGAACTCCAGGGCCGCGTATTCGCCACCCAGTCCGCCGTGGCAGACCTGGCGTCAATACCGCCGTTGCTGGCTGTCGGCGCCGTCGCCGACCTGATAGGAGTGCGCGTGGTGCTCCTGGTGACGGCCGGTCTCTGTGCCCTGGTGGCAGTGGCGGCCCGCCTGACACCTCCAGCCCAGCGACGCCCCGGCCCACCCGGACGGGCAGCCGCCGGGCCGCCGCCGGAGGGTGGCATCGCCAGAGAGCACTAGCCCCAGGGGCAGCCTCGAGGGGCACCCGTAAGCCAGCCGGTCGAAGCCAGCAGCTTCAAACTGCACGGGCTACCACTCGTGCCGATCAAGAGAATGAGGGGACATCTCGGTCGTAGGGGCGAAGCTTTAGCTCCGCCCCAGGGCCGACCTTCCGCCAGAGGCGGACCCGCCTGCGGCGGGAAAGGTTGGCCTCCACGAGGTCTGTCTCCCTGTCTGGCACGGTAAGGGGAGACAAGCACATATCTTCACTAACGCCATGAATCAGTAGGCTGCCTTCTCCCGCCAGGGAACCTTTTTCTCCCTTCCGGCGTCTGAAGAGCAGAACACTGGGAGGAAAGCCATGAGATACGCCAGATTCGCCATCGCACCCCTTGTCTTCGCTGTTGTCCTTCTGCTCGGGTTCGGATCCGGCTGCTCCGACACCGAGTCGGCCATCGACGGCTACGTGGCCCTGGTGCCCCGCATCCTGCGCATCGGCGAACGCGAGGCCGTCTCCCTGACGCTGTTCAGCGGCGACAAGTTGGCCTCCGGACCAGCCAAGGTCAGGCTGCTCCAGAACGGCCGCGAGGTGCTGACCCAGAGCGCCGAGCTCCAGGGCAAGGGCACCATCGAGTTCGAGGTGCCGCGGCTGCCCGAGGGTGACTACGAGATTGAGGTCCGCGGCGAGGGCTTCAGTGACAAGGCCAGCGTGCGGGTCGAGGAGGGCTCGCTCCTCTTCCTGGAGACCGACAAGCCCATCTACAAGCCGGGCCAGACCCTCCACGTGCGCCTCATCTCCCTCGACTCGGAGCTCAAGCCCATGCCGGTGGAGGCGACGGTGGACCTCCAGGACGCCAAGGGCACCAAGGTCTTCAAGAAGACCGTCCAGACCGACGAGTACGGTATGGCCACCCTCGATGTCCCCATCTCGGAGGAGCCCAACCTGGGCGTCTGGAAGGTCAGCGCCCAGGCCGGCGAGCGCAGCGCCGAGCTGGACGTGCGCGTCGAGGAGTACGTCCTGCCCAAGTACGAGGTGACGGTGGAGCTGCCCAAGGAGTGGTTCCTCGTCGACGAGCCCATCACGGGCAAGGTGCGCGCCACCTACAGCTACGGCAAGCCGGTGCGGGGCACACTCCGCATCGAGGCCCAGCGCTACGTGGGCCAGTGGGAGAAGTTCGCCAGCTACTCCACCGACATCGACGGCGAGGCGGATTTCGAACTCCCCGCCGTCGAGTACGTGGCCGGCGTGCCGGAAGAGCGCGGGATGGGCAACGTTACCCTGGAGATCACGGTAGAGGAGCGCGCCACCGGCTACGAGGAGAAGACCACCCGTCTCCTCACCGTCTCCGAGTCGCCGGTCAGCGTCCAGCTTATCCCAGAGAGCACGGCCTTCAAGCCGTCGCTGCCCTTCACCTTCCTCGTCGTCACCGAGACCCCCGACAACAAGCCAGCGGAGTCGCAGGTGAGCGTAGACGTCACCTACCTCAACGACAAGCTGGAGGAGATAGAGCACAAGAGTGAGCGGGTGCAGACGGACAGCGGGCTGGCAATGCTCACAATCACCCCGCCCGAGGAGGCGGTGGCCCTGATGGCGGAGGCGACCACCCCCGAAGGCGCCTACACCTTCGTCGCCCTCGATGCCGCCTACTCGCCGTCCGGCAACTTTATCCACATCGAGCAGGCGAGCGAGGGCGCGCTGAAGGTGGGCGACAAGGCGTCCTTCAAGGTGCACTCGACGCGTGAGGCCGCCAACTTCTACTACGAGGTCGTCTCCCGCGGCCGCGTGGTCTTCAGCGACTTCTCCCGCTCCAGCGACATCTCCTTCAGTACGACGCCGCTGATGGCCCCGGCCTCCCGCCTCCTCGTTTATCAGATCCTGCCCAACAGCGAGGTGGCTGCCGACTACATCCCCTTCGACGTGGAGGGGGACTTCCCCCACAGCGTGTCGGTGGCCTTCAGCCAGGAGCAGGTCGAGCCCGGCGACGCCCTGGATGTCCTGGTGCAGACCCAGGGGCCGGCCAAGGTGGGCCTGGTGGCCGTCGACCGTTCTGTGTTCATCCTGGCCGAGAACCGCCTCAACCTCCAGCAGGTCTTTGACGAGCTGGAACGTCTCTACATGGAGCCTCAGGCGGAGCTTCACGAGGCCACTCCCTACGAGGGGGTCACCACCCGCGGCGCCCAGGAGACCTTCGAGGACGCCGGCCTGCTGGTGCTCAGCAACAAGAAGGTCCCTGAGGGCAAGGAGTACAAGTCCCAGTTCAAGATGTTCGGGGGAGAGGAGGGCATCGCTCTGGAGGCGGCGCCCCGGGACGCGGCGGGCGCCGTGCCAGCGCCGAGCGCAACGACCGCGAACGCCGCCGGCCTGGCCGAGGTGCAGCGCATCCGCCAGTATTTCCCGGAGACCTGGATCTGGACAGACATCATGACCGATGCCCAGGGCCGGGCCACCCTGCCGGTGGAGGCGCCCGACAGCATCACCACCTGGGTCCTGCGCGCCGTCGCCCTGTCCCAGGAGCAGGGCCTGGGTGTCGCCGAGGGCGAGCTTACCGTCCTCCAGCCCTTCTTCATCCAGGTGGACCTCCCCTACTCGGCGGTCCGGGGCGAAGAGTTCCCCGTCAAGGTGGCGCTCTACAACTACCTCGATCAGCCCCAGGAGTTCCAGGTGGAGATGGAGAAGGCCGGCTGGTTCGAGGCCCTGGGCGACCCGCCAGTGGCGGGCGGCTCGCTGACCGTCGGCCCCAACGATGTCGGCAGCATCGCGTTCACCATCCGGCCCAGCGAACTGGGCGTACAGGAGATCAAGGTGACGGCCCGCAGCCCTCAGGCCGCCGACGCCGTCGTCAAGAACCTCACCATCGTCCCCGAAGGCGTGGAGCGAGAGGTGGTGGAGAACGCCGTCCTCTCGGCGGGCAAGTCAGTGACCCTGGGCGGCGCCGTGCCGCCGCTCGTGGTCGAGGGTTCGGCGCGGGCCTACCTGGCCCTGACCGGCAGCTTCCTCACCCAGACCATCGAGGGCCTGGACCAGCTCCTCCAGATGCCCTTCGGCTGCGGCGAGCAGAACATGCTCCTCTTCGCCCCCGACGTGTTTATCGCCCGCTACCTGAAGGAGACCAGCCAGCTCAAGCCGGAGGTCATGGCCAAGGCCGAGAAGCTGATGATCACCGGCTACCAGCGCGAGCTCACCTACCGGCGAAGCGACGGCAGCTTCTCCGCCTTCGGGGAGAGCGACGACGAGGGCAGCCTCTGGCTCACCGCCTTCGTGCTCAAGACCTTCGCCCAGGCCCGAGACCTCATGTTCATCGACGAGGACGTCCTGAACAAGGCCAGGGAGTGGATCGGCGAGCAGCAGCGGCCGGACGGCTCCTTCGAGGCCGTGGGCTTCGTCCACCACGAGGACATGATGGGCGGCGTCCAGGGCAAGACGGCCCTCACCGCCTACGTCGCCATCGCCCTCATGGAGGCCGGCGAGACCTCCGCTTCGGCAAAGGCCATCGACTACCTGGAGGGCGAGCTAGCCGGCATCGACGACCCCTACACCATGGCCATCGTGGCCTACGCTCTGGAGCTGGCCGAGAGCCCCTCCCGCGACCAGGCCCACGACCAGCTCATGGCGATGGCCGAAGAGGACGACGACGGCCTCCACTGGGGCGGCGACGAGCCCATTCCCTTGCAGGAGCAGCCGGAGCCGATGCCCATGCCGGAGATGTCCCCGCAGGTGCCGCAGAGCACCGTCATCGAGGCCACGGGCTACGCCACCCTGGCTCTCAACACCCACGGCGACCGCCTGAACGCCTCGCGGGCCGCCCGCTGGCTGGTCACCCGTCGCAACGCCTACGGCGGTTTCGGCTCCACCCAGGACACGGTAGTTGCCCTCCAGGCACTCACTGAGCACGCGGCCGGGGCGGCCACCGACGTGGACCTGACGGTCACCGTGGAGGCCGGTGGCCAGAGCCAGCAGGTCACCATCAACGCCGGCAACTTCGACGTGCTCCAGGTGGTGGACGTACCGGCCGGCACCCAGGCGACGGTCCGCGCCGAGGGCCGCGGCGAGGTGGTGGTGCAGCACGTTACCCGCTTCAACCTGCCCCAGGCCGAGGAGCAGGGAGAAGTCTTCGAGATAGACGTGGACTATGGCACCGACCAGGTGGAGGTGAACGACACCATCACCGTGGACGCCAGGGTGACGTTCAACCCGCCGGAGCCGATGAAAGCGGGCATGGTGGTCGTGGACATCGCCGTGCCCACCGGCTTCGAGCCCGTGCGCGAGTCCATCGAGGAGGCCGTGGCTGCGGAGCCCCAGATGAAGCGGTTCGACGTGGCCGGTCGCAAGGTCATCTTCTACATCGAGGACATGGAGCCCGGCGACAGCATCTCCTTCAGCTTCCAGGCGCGGGCCCTCTACCCGGTCAAGGCCAAGGGCGTCGCCTCACAGGCCTACTCCTACTACAACCCCCAGTGGCGAGGCGAGACCCTCGGCGGCGAGATTTCGGTGTCGGGCGGCGGAGAATAGAAGACGCCACCTCATCGCACCCGTAGGGGCGCAGCATGCTGCGCCCCTACCACCCAGCCCAGGGGCCGACCTGAAGGTCGGCCCCTACGCGTTTGCCATCGCTCCAGTCCGGCCGAGGTGCTAACATCGGCTCGGAAGCCCAAGTTGCTCACGAGGTGACACCCATGGTGATCAGCATCAAGCTCTCGCTCCAAACGCGCGGCAACGCCGACACCCAAGACGTCACCGACGCCGTGGCTCGCGCCGTCGCCCAATCGGGCCTGAAGTCGGGCACCGTCACCCTCTTCTGCCCCGGCTCCACCAGCGGCCTCACCACTATCGAGTTCGAGCCCGGCGCCGTGGCCGACCTCCAGCAGGTGTTCGACGAGGTGGTGCCGCCCAACCGCTACTACCGCCACAACGAACGCTGGGGCGACGGCAACGGCCACTCGCACGTCCGCGCCGCCCTGCTCGGCGCCTCGCTCTCCGTCCCCTTCGTCGACGGCCGGCTGACGCTGGGGACCTGGCAGCAGATAGTCTACGTGGACTTCGACGTCCGCCCGCGCCACCGCGATATCGTCGTGCAGATCATAGGCGAGTAGGGGCGGCGCTTGCCGTCGCCCTACCCCGGCGGGCTCTCCACGAACTCACGCAGGGCCCGGAAGTACTCCCGCCCGCCGACGATGTACGTGTCGTTGTGGCCGGCACCGCCGATGGTGTAGAAGCGCTTCGGCTCGTTGGCGGCCTCGAAGAGCTTTCGCCCCGCCTCAAAGGGTATCACCTCGTCCTGGTCGCCGTGGAGCACCAGGAGGGGCACGCGCACCTTCGCGATCTTGGACAGGGAGTCGTACTTCGTGCGCAGGAGGGCGCCCACCGGCAGGAAGGGGTAGTGGTGCCGCGCCAGCTCGGCGATGGACGGCAGGGGCGACTCCAGGATGAGGGCGCAGGGCGGTCGGCGCGTCGCCAGCTCCACGGCCACGGCGGCGCCCAGCGAGCGGCCGAAGTAGACGATGCGCTCCGGGTCCACGTCCAAGCGCGAGAGGACGTAGGCCAGGGCGGCCTCGGCGTCCCGGTACGTCCCCTCCTCAGAGGGCGAGCCCTCGCTGCGGCCGCAGCCCCGGTAGTCGAAGAGGAAGACGCCCACACCCAGTTCGTCGTGGAGGAGCCGCAGGTTCTCCAGCCGATGGCTGATGTTGCCAGCGTTACCGTGGCACCAGAGCCAGGTGACGCCGCTTTCGCCGGGTGCGAACCACCCGTGGAGGCGGACGCCGTCGCCGGCGGTGAAGTAGGCGTCATCGAAGGGCAGCCCGAAGTCAGCCGGGTCGCCGATGAGCCCGCGCTCGGGGAAGTAGATGAAGGAGCGCTCTATCACGCCACTATGAACGCCAGCGCGTTCACCCCCGTCCCGCGTTCGCCTCCAGGTGGCGGCGGAGGGCGCGGTTGAAGAGCTCCGGCCGCTCCTGCTGCGGCGAGTGGCCCGTCTCCGGTATGACCTCGACGCGGGCGTTGGGGATGAGTTCCGCCAGTCGCGTCGAGCCCTGGATCAGCGCCGGGGTATCCAGGTCGCCGTAGATGATGAGGGTCGGCGTCGAGATGGCGGCGGCGCGGGCCTTCGTCCCCTGCCAGCCCACCAGGCCCTGCCAGGCGCCGATGAAGGCGTCGGGCGACATCTTGGACAGGCGGACCTTCGTCTCCTCGAGGCGCTCCTCGGGCATGTGCGGCGGCGGCGGGATCGGCGGCGGCAGATCGGCCAGCTCCGCCATCTTCCCGGCCTCCGCCAGGGCCATGCGTGTCTTCCACCACTCCTCCACGGCCGGGTCGGCCATCATGGGGAACCTGGACGACGTGTCTTCCAGCGTCAGCGAGAGGAGCCTCCGAGGGCTGCGAAGGGCGATCTCCTGCACGATGGCCCCGCCCATCGAGTGGCCGAGGAGGTGGTAGCGCTGGAAGCCGACCTGGTCGATGAGCGCTTCCACGTCGCTGGCCATCTGCTCGACGGTGTATGACGAGCGGTCAGTGGGCGCCTCCGAGCGGCCGTGGCCGCGCAGGTCCATGACCAGCACGCGGTGGGTCTTGGAGAACTCCGGGAGCTCGTGGCGCCAGTCGGTGACGTCGCCGGTGTAGCCGTGGACCAGCACCAGCGGCTCGCCGCAATCGCCGTGCAGCTCATAGTAGAGACGAACGCCGTTGACTGTCGTGGTGGGCACTGTCGGTACCTCCAGTCGTAGTCCCCAACAGGCGGGGGCGAAGCCTGAGGCCATCTTATGACCGGGGACGGTTTGAGTCCAACCTATCTTGCAGGATGCTCAACGAGCCATGTGGGCCGCTCGTGGTTCGACAGGCTCACCACGAGCGGATCTAACACCCGCTTGTCCTGAGCATGCCCGCCCTGAGCTCGTTGCACCCTGAGCTTGTCGAAGGGCCCAAGGGTGGGCCGCCTCCTTCCCGCCTGCCGGCGGGCAGGCGACAGGCTCAGGATGACGGCCACTGAGCGCGTCGCGCCCTGAGCTTGTCGAAGGGTTGCCACTGCCGCCGCCGACGTTTACCCTCTAACCGACCGTCTCGCCCGGAGCTTCGCAGCACAGCAAAGGCGCCCCATGGACAACCTTGACGAGCTGGAGCCTCTCTTCTACCCCAGGTCCTTAGCCGTCGTCGGCGCCTCGACCAGCGAGTCGAAGTTCGGCGGCCGCTTCCTCCAGGCGCTCATCAACTTCGGCTACCGAGGTCCTATCTACCCCGTCAACCCCAAGGGCAGCGAGATCCTGGGCCTCAAGATGTACCCCGGCGTCCGGGAAATCCCGGAGCCTGTCGAACTGGCCGACATCATGGTGCCGGCGCACCTGGTGCCGCAGGTCCTGGAGGAGTGCCTGGCGAAAGGGATCAGGGCGGCCCAGATCTTCACCTCGGGATTCGCCGAGACCGGCGAGGAGCAAGGGAGACGGCTGGAGGAGGAGCTGAAGGCCCTGGCGAAGAGGGGCATCCGGATCATCGGGCCCAACTGCTTCGGCGTCTACTGCCCCGAAAGCGGCCACACCCTCCTGCCTGGCGGCGACTTCCCTCAGGAGAGCGGCCCTGTCGCCTTCATCACCCAGAGCGGCGGCCACGCCGTCGAGTTCGCCCGGCTGGCCAGGGGCATGGGCATCCGCTTCAGCAAGGTGGTTAGCTACGGCAACGCCTGCGACGTGGACGAGTCGGACCTGCTGGAGTACCTGGCTCGCGACAGCAAGACGCGGATCATCACCGTGTACCTGGAGGGGCCCCGCCAGGGGAGGCGCTTTCTGCGCCTCGTGGGCGAGGTCGCGCGGGAGAAGCCGGTGCTGATCTGGAAGGCCGGACTCACGAGTACGGGCGCCAGGACCGTCTACTCCCACACCGCCTCACTGGCCGGCGAGGAGGCCGTCTGGGAGGCCCTCTTCCGTCAGACTGCCACCCTGCGTGTCAACAACCTCGAGGAGCTGGCCGACGCTACCGTCGCCCTTCTCCGCCTGCCGCCGAACACCGGCCGCCGCGTGGGGGTGGTGGGCGGCGGCGGTGGCATCAGCGTCGCCGTCGCCGACGCCTGCGACCGGGCAGGCCTGGAAGTCCCTCCCCTGAGCCAGGATGTCCAGGAGAGGCTACGCAGCATCCTACCTCCCGCCGGAACCGCCGTCAGGAACCCGGTGGACATCGGCGCTCCCATCGTGTTCCCCACCGTCTTCGAGGGCGTGATGGAGGCCGTGGCCTGCGCAGACGGTATCGATACCATCATTGCCACCCAGGCCATGTACCACGTTTTGGCCGGCGTGCTGGGCCCTCCACCCGAGCAGATGCCCGCCTTGATTCGCGCCCTGGTCGAGGTGGCGCCAAAGGTGAGGGACAGGTCCGGAAAGCCGGTGGTCATCGTCCTGCCCGTGGGCGGCGACGAGCTGGACAAGCTCGAAGCCGAAAAAGGGAGACGGGAGATCCGCGATAGCTATCTAGAGATGGGGGTCCCGTGCTTCCCGACGCTGGAGCGCGCCGTCCGTGCAGTGGCGCACGTGGCGCGCTACTATGAGAAGGTCGCTGAGTTGAGCTAGGTTCTGGCTGCTGCCTCCGCCTGGCGCCAGGGAAACACTGAGAGGCTCAGGCTGGCCGGGCCTCAACAGGAGCGAAAAAGGAGGTGCTTTTCCATGAAGATCCAGTGGCTGGGCCATGCCTGCTTCCTGCTGACCTCCGAGAGTGGAACCCGCATCATTACCGACCCCTACACGCCGGGGGCGTTCGGGCTGGACTACGGTCCCATCGCTGAGGAAGCGGACATCGTTACGGTGAGCCATGACCACGCCGACCACAACAACGTGGCCGACGTGAAGGGCAAACCCCAAGTCGTGCGCGGCGCCGGCGCCCACGAGGCGAGAGGCATCCGCTTCAAAGGAGTGGCCACATTCCATGACCCGTCGTCGGGCAGCCAGCGAGGCGCGAACACAATGTTCTGCTTCGCCGTGGACGGTGTGAACATCTGCCACCTGGGAGACCTGGGACACGACCTGGACGACCGCACCGTGGCCGAGGCCGGGCCGGTGGACGTCCTGCTGGTCCCCGTAGGCGGCAACTTCACCATCGACGCCGCCGTCGCCAACTGCGTCTGCGACAAGCTGAAGCCGAAGATGGTCATCCCCATGCACTTCCAGAACGACCGCTGCCCCAACTTCCCCGTCGCCAGCGTTGACGAGTTCGTGAAGATGAGGCCGTCGGTGAAGAAGCTCGACAGCAGCGAGGTCACCGTTCGCAAGGAGGAGCTGCCCGCGTCCGTCGAGACGGTGGTGTTGCGGCCCGCCCGCTAGGGTGGTGCTGATGAACCCAAGTGGGCCGTTCGTGGTTCGACCCTTCGGCTGTGCTCAGGGCAGGCAGGCTCACCACGAACGGAATCTAAGAACCGCTCGTCCTGAGCCTGTCGAAGGGCGAGCGGCGACTTTATCAGCAGCCCGCTAGGGGGCACAGATTAAGAAGGGGCCTCCTGGCCTCCAGGAGCGGCAGATGGCTCTCGAAAAGGCCTTTGCTATTCACGCCGAACCGGCCATCATCTGGCGCGAGCTGACCCGAGAGTTGGCGCAGGCCCCGCCGGGCAGTCACGCCATCGAGCGGTCCTTGCCGGAGCAGGAGCTGGCGGTGCGGGTGGAGCTACAGAACGGCATCGAGGCGATCATCACCTACCAGCTCATCCCGCGGAAGGACTACGTAGAGGTGGTGGCCCGCATGGAGCCCCAGGGGTTCCGCTACGCCTTCGTGCGGGCCATCACCCTCGGCCGCTACGACATCGGGTACGAGCTGGCCCTCGCCGAAGGCCTCTCGAACCTCAAGAAGGCAGCCGAGGCGGCCGCCGGCAAGGAGCAAGAGGAATAGGGGCGGATCGCGTTCTTGACCACCGTCAGTGACCGCCCTAGAGTGGACCTGCCTGCCGGCAGGCAGGTACGTTCCATACAGAAGCGCACACCCTCGAGCCCTCGGAAGGCCAGACAGGACCATCCCCCATGACCTCGGGCTCCCGCAGCAACTCCCGCGGTATCTCGACACGCCCCCCGGCCTGGACCCGCCTGTCCAGGGGGCCGGCCCGTCTGGCTCTCCTCCTCGAGACCGTCAAGTTCGAGCACACCATCTTCGCCCTCCCCTTCGCCTACGTCGCCCTCTTCCTGGCCGCCGACGGCTTCCCGTCGGGGGCGGACTTCGCCTGGATCACCGTGGCCATGGTGTCGGCGCGCACCTTTGCCATGGCCGCCAACCGTCTCATCGACGCTGAGATCGACGCCCGCAACCCACGCACGGCCTCGCGCCCCCTGCCGACGGGACGGGTCTCCTACGCCGAGGTGGCCCTCTATGCCGGGGCCTCGGCCGTTGTCTTTGTAGTGGCCGCCTTCCAGTTCGGCTCCCTGGCGCGCTCGCTGTGGCCTATCGTGCTGGTGGCCATGGTTTCCTATCCCTACGCCAAGCGCTTCACCTGGGCCAGCCACCTGGCCCTGGGCCTGGTCTACGTCATGGTGCCTACGGGCGTCTGGATGGCCATCCACAACGAGCTCTCCGGTGCCTCCCTGGCCCTGGGCCTCGCCGCAGCCTGCTGGGTGGCAGGCTTCGACGTCATCTACGCCTGCCAGGACGTGGAGGTGGACCGGCGCGACGGCCTGCACTCGCTGCCAGCGGACGTGGGAGTGGCCCCGGCTCTGCTGGCGGCCCGCGCCCTGCACGCCCTCATGCTGGCGGCTCTCGTGGTAGCGGGCTGGTCGCTGGAGCGGGGGGTCTGGTACTATGTTGGGATCGCCGTCACCGGCCTTCTCCTGGCCTACGAGCACCGGCTCGTGTCCCCCCGCGACCTGTCGCGGGTGAACGCCGCCTTCTTCACCGCCAACGGCGTCATCAGCCTTCTCCTGCTGGGGGCGACCGTGGCGGACACCATCACCTAGAAGGGACCTGCGATGGCTGTTTACGTAGTGGGCGTCACCGGAGGCAGCGGGGCGCCTTACGCCCGACGGCTGCTCCAGGTGCTGCTGGAGGCCGGCCACCAAGTCAAGCTGGTGGTCACGGAGTCCGGCGAGCGAGTGCTGGCCATCGAGCTGGGCCTGCGGCTTGAGGGGACCCTGAGCGAGCGCGCCGAGCAGTGGCGCTCGTTCCTGGGGCGGCCGGCCGGCGACCCGGCCCTGGAGCTCTTCCACCCGCGCGACATGGCCGCCCCCATATCGAGCGGCTCCTTCCCCACCTCGGGGATGGTGGTCATACCGTGCAGCATGGGCAGCCTGGCCCGCATCGCCGCCGGCGTATCGACCACCCTGGTAGAGCGGGCGGCGGACGTGACCATGAAGGAGCGGCGACCCCTGGTGCTGGTGCCCCGGGAGACGCCGCTGAACGACATCCACCTGGAGAACATGCTCCGCCTGCGCCGCGCCGGCGCCGACATCCTGCCCGCGGCGCCCGGCTTCTATCACCAGCCGCGCACCATCGACGACCTGGTGGACTTCATCGTGGCGCGGGTGCTGGACCGCCTCGGCATCGAACACCAGCTCTCGCGGCGCTGGACGGGGGACATGCCGGAGCTGGTGGAGGAGCCGTAGGTGGCGAAGTGGCCGGACCTCCAGACCTTCCTGGCGCACCTGGAGCGACAGGGTGAGCTGCGCCGGGTGCGCGTCGAGGTGGACCCGGCCCTGGAGATCACGGAGATCGCCACCCGGATAGTGCGCGAGGAGGGCCCGGCCCTCCTCTTCGAGCGGGTGCAGGGCTCCCTCTACCCGCTGGCCATCAACATCTTCGGCAGTCGCCGGCGCATCCGGATGGCGCTCGGCCGCGAACCTGGCGCCATCGGCGAGGAGCTGGCCGGCCTGGTGGAGCGCTTGAACCCGCCCACGCCGCGCGGGCTCTGGTCGGCGCGGGGGACCCTGCGCCGGATGCTGTCCATGCGCACGGCGGGGAGCCGCAGGGCCCTCTGCCAGGAGGTGGAGGAGGCGCCGGACCTGGACGCGCTGCCGGCGCTCACCTGCTGGCCCGGCGACGGCGGGCGCTTCATTACCTTCCCTCTGGTGCTGACGGAGGACCCGCAGACGCACCGGCGCAACATGGGCATCTATCGCATGCACGTCTTCGCACAGGACCGGACGGGGATGCACTGGCAGGTGCAGAAGGGCGGCGGCTTCCACTACTACCGGGCGGAACAGCGAGGCCAGCCTCTGGAGGTAGCGGTGGTTTTGGGCGGTGACCCTGCCCTCATGCTGGGAGCTGTCCTCCCTCTGCCGGAGGACCTGGACGAGGTGGCCTTCAGCGGTTTCCTGAGGGGACAGCCCACGGGCATGGTGCCCGCCCGCACCCTCTCGCTGCGAGTGCCCGCCAGCGCCGAGTTCGTCCTCGAGGGGATCGTGCCGCCCGGCGAGCGACAGGTGGAGGGGCCCTTCGGCGACCACTTCGGCCACTACTCGGGGGCAGCGCCCTTCCCCGTCTTCCACGTGCGACGGGTGACGCGGAGGCGAAACCCGGTCTACCCGGCGGCGGTGGTGGGCAAGCCGCCGCAGGAGGACCGCTACCTGGGGGACGCCGCTCAGGAGATGCTGGCGCCCCTCATCAAGGTGCTCCATCCGGAGCTGCGCGACCTCTGGGCCTACTACGAGGCTGGCTTCCACAACCTGCTGGTGGCCTCGGTGGAGGTGCGCTTCACCAAGGAGGCCATGAAGACGGCCCTGGGTCTGCTCGGGCAGGGCCAGCTCGCCCTGACCAAGGTGGTCGTCCTGGTGGGGCCGGACGTCAACGTGCGCGACTTCGAGGCCGTGCTGCGGGCCGTCCAGCGGCACTTCAACCCCGGTGAGGACTTCGCCCTCATCCCGCGGGCTCCCCTGGACAGCCTGGACTTCACCGGCGTCCGCATGCACTACGGGAGTAAGATGATCATAGACGCCACCCCCAAGGCCGACCAGCCGCCTGCCGCCGAGCCGGCACCCATGACCCTTGACCCGTCGGCCGCCTGCCGGCAGGTGCGCTCCTGGCGCCTGCTGGCCGACACCCTCCTCGCCGTCCAGGTGGAGGGCGACGGCAGGACGGCGCTCCAAGAGCTCCTGGAGCTCGAGGGCCTGGGCGGGGTGCGCATGGTAGCTGCCGTGAGCCCGGACGTGCACCTGGAAAGCGACAGCGAGCTTCTGTGGGGCATCTTCACCCGCTTCGACCCCGCCCGCGACGTGCTCTTCCAGGAGGTCGAGCTGCGGGGCGCCTGGCCCGTGTACCGCGGCCGCCTGGGCATCGACTCCACGTTCAAGGAGGGCTACCC
>Ga0315277_10001815_pt1 | contig 30302 bp, 29 predicted proteins | sample YL17G05_15_MG_FD_203695 | JGI IMG/M metagenome (GOLD analysis project Ga0315277, IMG submission 203695) | Sediment microbial communities from Yellowstone Lake, YNP, Wyoming, USA - YL17G05_15 | ecosystem: Environmental > Aquatic > Freshwater > Lake > Sediment | place: USA: Wyoming | collected...
GTTTATTTGGATTATAAAAATTACCGCAATCGAAACATTCGGCATCGTGCACGCAAATCTCGCCGCCGCATTTTGCACATTTATAGAGCTGCTGCTGTTCCTCAACCCACTTCTCGACGCCGATTTCTCGCATTCTTTCAAGATTTTTAATAAGGCTAACGCCATATTTCCGCCGATACATGGTATCCAAGGGGTTCAAAATCGGGCAGGGGAATCGGTCGCACTCGAAACAAAAGTCGATTTCCTTTTTCCTTAACCGGGCGCACTTTTTCATGATAAAGGCACAATTCTTATTCTGAACCCAGCAGCCTTTGCACCCCTTCTTATAGCCCCGCTGCTCCAGCAACCCTTTTTTTAAGAGCAGATAAGATCGACAAGCCCCACAGTATAGCCCACAGTGCGAAACCAACTTTTTTACTTCCATTCCAATACGCCATCAACTTGGGTATTTACGACTTTTTTTTATTAAATCGTCTTTTCACAAGCTCTGTCTCGTCTGTATAAATATAATAGATAAATTTTATCAATTTTTTTATATTCAAGTTATAAAGAAAATTAAAGACGTGAAACCAAAAGATTTGGCTATTATGGCTGCGTCTTGATTTTTTTCAACAATCTATCAAGTAATAAAATGTCAATGGAAACACAAGCTAGGATCTAATTAAATAACAGCGATGAATTTAATATGATGCAAAAAGAAGGCGAATTGGGCTTCAGATCTTTGACTTACCGCATCGGGCTGATTTATAATTTTTTGAATAATCGACTTTATGATTGGGAACGAAGGTTTGCAACCTTAGCGAAGCTTGTCGAGGAATCCAAAGAGGATAAGACTTCTTTGAAAGTGCTGGATTTGGCATGTGGAACGGGATATTTAGCTCGATTTCTTCATCCATCTGTAGATTATGAAGGATGGGATTTAAACTATTCTTTTTTAAAGCAATTGGAGACCGATTGGAAAAAAGGACGAATAAAAGTAAAAAAACTTACTATAAAACGAAAAAATATTCTTGATTTTAGTAGGTATCCCCTAAAAAAGAAGGATGTAATCGTTTTATCCGATATCTTACATCATATTTATCCAAGACACATTGAGATCGTGGAGCATGCAAAGAAATGCGCAAATAAAATAATTATATGTGAACCTACTGCAATAAAACCAAAAGATATTGAAGGTCACGATTGGACTGCAAAAATTACTATGTTTTTAATGAAGAACTTGCCTGAAAAACTATATAAAATGATAGATTTCTTCTTAGCTGATAATGATGGAATTAATTCATATGAACGACGCTCAGCTTGGAATTACAACGAGAAGGGTCTTTTAGAATTCTTTAAAACCTTGGAAATCAATAAAATTCTTCGCCTTAAGGACGAGTGTATTGGCATTTGGGAATCGCAGAATTAAATTATTTATCCTATTTAAAATAATTAGTCAATTCGTTCACTCGTTTCTTTGCTTTCAATTGTGCTAGGATTTCTTCTAAAATACTAATAATTTTGTCTTCATACGATTCATGATGATACTGATAGCTCCAATTGGTCCAATTCGGTCTTTTATGGCCAATTTTAAACTTCTCGCCTTTCATAATCGTATTATACGAGTTTTCATCCTTTTTAATGACCTTTTGATCAGCAATGATGTACCAATGGAATTCCGTTTTATCCAAGGCACCAGTGCTTGGCGGGGCTTGATGCATCCTATTTTTTAAACAGGTAAATTCAAATTTCCATTTATCCGGTGTAACTTTTGTCTCATTCCATACACCATTATCATAATGCCAGCTATGGCTACTCCCAACCTGCATGCCGGTATATTTCTGCCCCTCAAAATCTTTCAGTTCATTATAGAATTCTCGTTTCTCATTATTCGCTTTTGCCATGATTGCCTTACCTGAATCAATTTTAATTGAGATGGATTTCCAAATTCCAAAATAAAACTCTTCTACTCTCCGACGGAAAAGTGAAAATTATTAAAATTGAACCAACAGTATTAAAATTGAATCAATTTTAATTTGAAAATAAAAAAATTACTAATGAAATGAAATAGGTGATAAAATGATAACTTTGATTGCAACTTTTCAAATAAAAGAAGGGAAAATGGAAGAAGCGATTAATCAGCTAAAAAAGATTGTTCCCGAAGTGAGGAAATCCGAGCCGGGCTGCCTGGCATATATCCCTCATACAGTCAAAGGTGCCAAATTTAAAAATACAATTGTTTTTTACGAAAAATATAAAGATGAAGCGGCCTCAAATACACATTCCACCAATTTCCCAAAGTACTTTAAAAATATCTTTCCTCTTATCGAAGGGGCAATGGATTTGAAAACTTGTACTGAAATTATCTAAAGAATTGAACAGTGAAGCCGAACTATTTTTTTTAATTTTCAAAAGGGATCGGTAACTTGACTGAAATTGTCACTGAAACTGGGCAAATTAACTATGAACAGGCGCTTGAAGACCTAAAAGTCTTTTTATATGGACATAAAGGGAAAATTGATATTAAACTGCATCTAAATGATATTCTCTTCTATTTAGAACCCCAAAACTTGCTCTTCGCTCTCAGATCCTTCTCCCTTCCCATCCTCCCTCAAATAATACGTATCTGGAGTGCTCTAGGATTCAAGCGATTACACCGCTATTTCCAATTGAATATAATTGCGGTCGTCAATAAACTGAAAGAACGCGCCAAACAGCGGAGGGGTAAACACGCAGAATGAGACTATGACTTCGATGGAACGCTTTCATACTGCGGTAATGCTGAAGGAACCCGATAGAGTCCCAATTGCCCCGCTGATGGACTACTATTACGCCAATTGCGCTGGGATCACCGCCAAAGAGTATGTTCTAGGGGATTTTAAAACAGCGATGAATGCTGTTAAAAAAACTTACTGGCGACATGGCGGTGATCTGGATATGGTGCATATTCCCATAGGGCGCGTGTATGCCTTCTTTGAACCCTTTCCAGCCGCGCATTCTGGGTTCTACAGTCCGCTCCAGGTCCCTGATACCATTGGAGGCTCTCTCCAGTTCATAGAGAAACCCGTCTTGGATATTTCAGAGTTCGATCTCATCTACGAGGAAGGCTTCTCCCGGTTATGGCGTCCCCTACCAATTAGACAAGTTCGCCGGACCCAAATCGATTTCCTCCAAATATTGAAATTTGCGGATTATTGGGAGAATCAAATGGAAGTCCCCTTATATACGATGACTGCCACGATTACACCCTTGGAAACGCTCTCCTATCTTTGTGGCATCACTAAATGGTCACGCTACATTCACAAATACCCGGAAAAGATGCAAGAAATGTGCGATTTCATGATCAAAGGGCTGATTGCTAATGATCTATTCCTAAAAAAAATTGCCCAGAGCCGCAGCAAGCACTCCTATGTCTGTCTGGAGCGTGTTTCGGCGTCGTTTATCTCCCCCAAAATCTTCGAGACGCTGGTCCTGCCCTACCTAAAACAAATCGTGAAGATGAATAATCGAATGGGATACATTAATCTATTCCATATGGATACGGATTGGACCCCGTTTTTCGAATATTTCCGCGAATTGCCGAAAGGCCATTATATTTTGCATCTGGAGAACTCAGATATTTTTAAAGCCAAAGAACTCCTCGGGGATCGCTTTTGTCTGATGGGGAACCTCAACAGCACCTTACAGAAATTAGGGACCCCTCAACAAATCGAGGATTACTGCAAAAAACTCATCGAGGTGTGTGGGGACGGGGGCGGCTTTATTCTGGGCTCCGGCTGCGAGATTGCCTCCGATGCCCCCTTTGAGAATATCCAAGCCCTCGTGAACGCCGGGAAAAAATATGGTCCCTATCGGAAATGAGAGTTTATATAATTTCTATTAAAAAAATTTTTATTAAGAAATGCGGGTTAAAAATGCGTCAAAATGTGAGTCATAACTCACAATTTTTTCAATTTGATAGTGGCGACAGAGATAAATGTTGGATGCATCAATAAAAGAAAGATATTGTTTATCGGATGTTGCTTTTGCATTTAACTCTCGAAATAACTTGAATACCTCTACGTCAATAGTCGGCGACCATGCCAAAATACGGATAAATTTTTTTGGTCCAAAAAGAAGAGTTTCAAACTTTCCTAACCGCCCTGGATGATTGTGGGTCCTGACGAGCAGTAACGTCGATGCTTCAGCAATTATGTAAGGCGATGTATAGATCAATCCATGCGTGCCTTGACTCATTTCCCGGAATAGCCGTTTACTATTCTCATGAAAGGGATCATTTGGATGACAAATTCCCATAAAAAAACCTGTATCCAAGAAAATTCCCATAGTAAAGAGCTCCTTACAGTGAATATATTTCTTGGTCATCCCGATTCGGAAAATCAGCACTTAAATCATATGGTGCACCATCATCTTCCTCAAAGAGAGCTATTATCTCTTCCGCATTCTCAGGCGTTAATGTCGGTTCGTTGGAAGCTAGTGCGATCAGCTCATCGAAATTCTTTAAAGCGTTTTTTAAACAGAGATCTAATGTCTCTTGCTGCGATATTTTTCTTCCAAGTCGTAATATGAGTTTGGCTTGGAGATCATCAATTAATTTTTTATCTGAAATCTTAATTACTGCCATATTTCTCATTAATTTACTCTGGTATAAAAAGCTACCTTATCATAATTAGACTACTTTTTATAAAATTTAAAGAAATGAGTATTTCTCCTCAACAAATTAAAGACTTTATCGAGATTTATAGGGAAAGGGGCGGATTTATTCTGGGATCTGAATTGAAATAGCCTCCGATGCTCCTTTTGTGAACATCCAAGCCTTTGTAAACACCGGGAAAAAATATGGCACCTATCGTAAGTGAGATTTTATAAATCATTTTGCCTAGAATATTTGTTAATTAAATTTAATTTCAAACCTTCAAATATTAATAACCCCATAAAAGAAGTGAAATTCGAATGGCAGAACCCGATTATTATGACTTAGTTCGGCAAAAGCTAACGCTTGGTCCGGTCCAAGCGCCAAACCATCCGAAAATTATTGAATTGATGAAAGTCTTCTGGGATCAAGAGACAATAAAACTACTCTCTTATTTTCCGCCTGCTGGACAAAGGATTTCTCTGACCGAACTAGCCGAAAGGTCCGGCCTCACACCTAGTGAAGTCAAAAGAATTCTCAGGAAACCCGAGAAGAATAAGACCATCAGCAAAGCAGGAAAAGAATACGGGCTCGAAACGATAATGCCAGGTATTTTTGAAGCCTATTATATCGCCCGACAAGATACCGAAGAGAACCTGAAGAAAGCGGCGCAAATTTTCCACTGGCTGTTCAATCACGCCAATTCACTAAATGGCGAGGTTATTGCCCGGGATTTTGAGATGTTCCGTCCGCTCCTGCCTATTGATACGAAAGAGAAATTAATCAAAATTGAGGAATCAGTGGATGCCCAGTCGCAAGTCCTCACCTATGAATTGGTTGAAGATCTGATTAATAATAATGAATATTTTGCCGTAATCCCCTGCCAATGCCGATTAGTTGGGGAAATGAGTGGCGATCCTTGTAAAGTCGTTCCCGCGAATATGGGATGCTTCGTTACCGGAAAACCGGCTCAAGCAATAGCAAGCTATGGATGGGGAAAGGCATTAACAAAAGCGGAAGCCATTGATTATCTTAAGAAAACGGAGGAAGCGGGACTCGTCCATTGCACCTCGAATTCCATGGGGGGCGAACACCTGATGTTTATTTGTAATTGTTGCCCCTGTCATTGTGGGGTTCTTAAATTGTTCAAAGAGTATCAGTATAAAACAGTCACGCCGAGCAATTTTGCACCGAAGACCGATATGACTCTGTGCGCGGAATGTGAAACCTGCCTGGAAAAATGTCCCATGGGCGCAATCTCTCACCCTGAAGAAGGAAAGATGGTTCTAAATTCCGATTTATGCCTCGGATGCGGTGTTTGCGCCACAAATTGTCCTCAAAATGCAATAAGAATGGAAAAGGTTCGTGACATTGTTCCTCCGAAAGTCAAAGTCATTGGTAATAAATTGTTCATGCAGATGTTAGGCGAATTACTGATGTCCTAATGTATTTTTAGAGCAAAAATTTAAATTTTTTCTACCTTTTAATTTTTCACAAATCAATATAGCATTAATTGACCAAGCTATTGCTTCGCACTAAGAATTTTCTAATTTTGCGATTCATTTACAACACATCAGAAACATAATTATAGTAGGATGAAAAAGGGGAATAAGCATAAAAATAGCAAAACAACAGCCATAATGGATGTGAATAGAAATGTGCGCAAAAAGATTTGAAGGCGAATTGAAAAAAGCTAAAATTCCAAAAGACGAGATATCTATTATAATTCGAAACCTAGATCAATTGAAAGGAAAAGGTCTTTCAGATGATGATATAAAAATCGTGGTTCATAATATTGTAACACAACCCGATTTCAAAGCGAGTTTTCTAAAAGATCCTACTAGTGCCGTTAAAAAAGTCGGAATTGTATTACATAATTAGAGAAATGCAATTGAAAGCTATTTTTCTCTCCCGCTTTTTTTTAAAACCGTTTTAAGAGAGGTAATCGGAAATTATGAATAATAATGTCCTATTAATCAATCCTCCATTTAAATATATTAAACAAACGCAAATAATTCCTATAGGGCTCCTTAACTTAGGTACAATGTTAGAAAACAATGGAATAAATGTAAAAATATTAGATATTAATGCAGAAAAAAAATATACGAATGAGTTCCTTCCCAATCCCTTAACAAAAAAAGAATTTATCCAGAAAATAAAAAAAATCGATCCAGATATTATAGGACTTACTTCTTGCACTGAGAATTCTCCCTTTGCAATGAAAATTGCGCATCTATGTAAAAGCGAAAATGATAATGTTAAAATTATCTTTGGCGGAATACATGCAACCTTCCAAGCAGAAGAATGTTTAAATGAAAATCCATCCCTTGACGTAGTTGTTAAAGGGGAGGCGGAACATATAATAGTGGACCTCGTTAATGCTTTGAGAAATAGAGATGATTTAAAGAAAATCCCCAATATCGTTTACCGTCAAAATGGGATACTCAAACACAGTGAGTTCAATAGCGTCCCTAATTTAAATGAAATCCCTTCTTTTAATCTGGATCTCATTAAGGGCAAATTTTACCCTTCCTTTTTACTTCAACTGGAATTTGGGCGAGGTTGCCCATTCCATTGTTGTTTTTGTTCTCTCTCACCTTTAGCGGAGTGGAAGATACGCTTTTTCCCTTTTGGAAGAATAATGAATATACTTCAAGTTTATCAAGAGAAATTCAAAAACTTTTCATTTTATATCTGTGATCCCACCTTTCTCTTAAATCAGAAACGGGTTTTTTCATTTATAGATGAAATTAAGAAACAAAAAATGGAACTGAGAGATTGGAACTTTACAACCAGAATCGATACGCTAAATCACAGTATTTTAAAGGCATTACGAACAGTTAATGCAAAGATGGCTACCATAGGAATTGAAGATATCCATGATTCCGTTCTTGAAGCAATCAATAAAAAGCAAACTTTTGTACAAATAGAAGAAGGCCTTAAGATATTGAAAGAAGAAGGATTTCAAATTGAATCCAATGTTATTATTGGGCTTCCCTCCCAAACTAAAGAGCATATGCTAGAAAATATCGCCTATTCCAAAAACATAGATTTCTGCGGCTTCCCAACTTTGACCCCGTTTCCAGGATCACAGATTTTTAACCATCCTGACAAATTTGGATTGACCATTTTAACCAAGAATTTTGAACTATATACAGGGCGAGAAATTGTAATTGAATCAAATGTCTTTCCTGTTGATCAACAAAGAGAAATACTGGAATTAATGGGGCGGCACAATGCGCAAGTACAGCTTCAAAAAGAATCAACTTATTTTTTTGAGAGGAAAATGTTTGAACGCATCTTAGAAATTGGATTTGCAGCTTGGAATCAAGAATGGAAAACGGAACATGTCCTCCTTTGGAATTAAAATCCATTCAAATTTGAATTTTTTCGACGCTATGATTTTTAACGGACCGTTCTGCTGCGAAAGCCATTAGATGACTGACCAAGGATTCCTGTGGCGCGATCGGGGCGGCTGAAATACCACGGATCGCATTAATGAACTCATCCACAATTTTATAGTCCCCGCCACCACCTGCGGTCGTTTCGAGTTTCAAATGCCACCTTTTGGTCTTGCCCGTGAGATGGTCGTACAATTCCACATAGAACCCCGTATTATAAAAGAAAGCCTTGATCGTGCCTTTAGTGCCGTCGATTCGGAGTTCTCGCCCATCCCGATAGCTCATTCCATGGAGGATATAGGTTGCAGTGCAGCCATTTTCAAAGAGGATATTACACACATGAGAGACAGGCTGATCGTTATCGCAATGATAGATGCAGCGCCCATAAGGTCCCTCCCGGAGTGCGTTCATGATCCCTTCATCGGATAAATCGTCACTGACCTGCGCGGTAGGCCAACGTCGCCAGGGTACCAGTTGATATTTTTTCAACGGCGGGATGAGCGTTCGTGCGAGCCTCGGATATTTCAACGCCAACCGAAATATTGCCCGAACTAGACGGCTTTCGGACCGCGTATTATCAAGCATCACAAACTTGCCCTGAAGATAGAATCGAACTGCTTCATAAAGACAGGTTTCCGCATAATCACAGCCATCAGTACATCTCACAGGGGCATCTTTCGGTGCTATTTTCTCGGAGAACGGCGTGGGGGTCACAAACATCGAGACTTCGGTTGGAGGCGAATCAGCAAACCAATAAATCAAATCTAAATCATGGCAACCTTTCTGAAGAATTAATGAAGAGGTTTTTACGCTGTTCTCCCAGTTCCCACGCACAAAACTATGCGCATATACCCAGGTGCCCATATTTTCTGAATGCCTAATGTTGGTAATCTCCCCAACGGCACCTGCCTCAAGGAGCTGCTTAACTTTAGAAAACAAAGGTGAGTATCTTAAAACATGACCGACCGTCAAGATTTTGCCCAGATTGACGGAGTTCGCAACGATTGTTCGGCAACCCGACTCAGTAATAGCCATTGGCTTTTCAAGAAATACGTGATATCCGAGATCGAGTGCCGGCAGTACTTCTTTTTCGTGAAGTTGATCCATCGTGCAGATGAATATCGCATCCGCAACTTTCCCTGCTTTAAGCGCTTCGTCATCGGACTTAAATACGTAATTTTCTGGGATTCGATGTTGTTTTGCAAAGAGCGTGCGCTTTGATGAACTTAGATCGGCGCAAGCCACAAATTTTAATTGATTTGGACGTTCTAATGCATATGCGCCATACACATTAAGCCCACGATCTCCGCACCCCAACATGATGGCTGTTATAGGTTCATTCTTTTTCGAAAATTCTAAATTGTCCATTTATATCTTCCCTTTGTAAGGATCAGTTTAGATATAGATTCTTTTTAAACCGAATTGGCAATTATTACAATTAATATTTTTAAAATCTAACTACAAATTGTTGTGAAACGATTCTCAAGATTTATAAATTACCTTTATAATTCTAATTTGGGCACTATCAACTAAAAGGGAAAAACGAATGATTAAGGGTCTCCTAATCAATATGCAATCCAAATGCATATACTATAAAAAATTAGAAGGGACATTTTCACTTTCACCAGAATTAGTTGGATGCTTTTTTTCAGCCGTAAATACCTTTGCAAAAAGTATTACACAAGATCAAATCAATGCCATTGTTATGGGCGAAACCAAAATATTTTTTCAACAGCTTGATGAAAAATTGGATCTCTTTTTGATTGTAGTCGCCGATCGCGGCGATGATGACACCAAATTAAGAAAAATTATCGAAGAAACTAAAATTGCATTCTTAAAGGTCTTTCCCCTTGAGAAAATCATCGAATACTCGACTCAGCCTAATTATTTTGAAAGTTTCGATGACGCCTTGAATCCCATTCTTTTTAAGAAGAACCAGCCCCTAATAAACGAATCTCATTATGAAACACATGATCTCCCCCTAGAAAAGAAATTAGAAGTGGAACCGGGCAATATAAACCTCCCACTCCTGTTTAAATCGGTAAAGGATCTAGGCAAAGTTATCTTTTCTTTGTTTGTGGGGAAAAGAATTGTAGTTGCAGGTAAGCCAGGCACCGTTCAGCAAATCATCGACACTTTTGAAATATTTTCACCCCAGCACAAATTGAAAAAGGTGTATTGGGCGAATGATTCTGATAAATCCTATGCCGATGTTATAGGTGCTCCTCCCGATTTAGCCAATCTTTGCCTTGATTCGACTATTGTTGATTTGGAAAACAATAAAGTCACCGGTATGGAAACCAGTAATTATCTCGATAAATTGGTGAAAAGAATTCAAAAACAACCTCTTCAAAAGGCTACTTCAATTATCAACGAAACTATTTATTCTTTAATAAGGATGCGAAGTATATTTTCAGAACTGATTGAAAAGAATTCTGTTTCCGATTCCGAATTAAAGGTTTTTATGAAGAACATTGATCTTGATTCGCTGAACATTATAGAAGCCTATTATTGTTGGAATTTTCCTAATTATTCAGAAAAAGTTAATGAATTCTGCAATCGGATGAAAATCCTTTCGCTTGCCAAAGGCTTCCTAGTATAAATTGAGAGTCCTCTCCAAGATAGAAGGATGGGGGAAAAGAATAAAAAGAACAAGAATTAAAATAGAGATTTGATCTTCATGGCTGCTGATGCATTTATAGATTTTTATCTACCTGTTATTCTGAAGTTTGTTAAGATCTTCCTTTATTCCATTATAATGCTTGTATTTTTCGATCGCGCACGTAAAAAAGAGGAAAGCGCGAAATTTGAAATTTTAATCGGGCTATTTTTTATGTTCATGAACACGGGTGCGATTATCGAAGTAGTTTCCCAGACATTTTTCATAGATTTTTATAATGGGCTATCCTATTGGGGCTATCCTACTATTTATGGGGAGGTCCTCATGTATTTCTTTGGCTTTATCGGCATTGCTTTATTCACCCTAGGTACAGAACTCAAAGTTAAGTTAAAAACCCATGGATTGCTCTCATTATTTGCCTTTATTCTTGCAGCAATTACTCTTATAATCGGGATGGGAATTGCTAATTATATCTATTTCTTAGGGCTAGTCATTATCATTGTGCCCATCGTGTATTTTTACATCGCATTTAAAGCGAGCGAAGACATCCGAAAACGCGCATTTGTATTAGCATTTGGATTTTTACTGTTTCTCATGGCTGAGGGAAATAATTATAATTTAGTTCAGCGTGTTTTCCCCTTAAACACATTAGTTTCGTACTTAGAATCGCTAATGGGTGTTTCAGTTGCCTTTTTAGGACCTCTTTTGAGCATCTTTGGTCTTCTTCTCATCTTCTATGGCTATAAGATTGTTTTCAAATGAACGGAAATTATTATTAAACACTGAAATTCCTTTGTAGTTAAAAGAATTGTTCATCAAGAATTCAGTTGTACCGCTAAATTGGATTGGATTTACATGAATTCGACCGTATTTATGAAATCTGCCGAAAATGATTTGACAGATTGCGTCCGGGAATGCTTCAATGCCTTTGGTGGCGTTGATTCAATAGTGAAAGGGAATGTGTTCCTAAAAATAAATGCCACCATGCCTATGCTTGCTGCAATCACAAACCCTGAGGTAATTCTGGCTGTTATTCGGGTTGTTAAAGAGGCAAAAGAGAAGCCCAAGCAAATTTTTGTCTTTGATAACTGTGCAGTGGGTTTCTTTACACGATATATATTTTCCCTTGAGCATTTAGCTCAACGTATTAAAAAACTTGGGGCGAAACCCCTGTATCTGGATGAGCAGAAGTCTATAGATGTCGAATTTCATGGCAAAGCTCTGGATAAACCCATTCCAATCCCGAAAATCCTGTACGAGAATTTGGTAGAGCATAAGACTGAAAATACGTATATCAATATCCCGAAATTAAAGACGCACCTACAGACAGGTATGACTTGTTGCATTAAAAACCAGCATGGACTTCTCTACGCTGCCGAGAAAGTGTACAACCATCATCTTATTGATGAAAAACTTATCGATATCATGACTATCTTCAAACCTGACTTTAATCTTGTCGATGCCACCACCGTGGTAGATTATGGCCAATTCCCCATAATACCCGAATGGGAAATTCCGATGCACTTGTTGTTGAGTGGGAAAGATCCGGTGGCTTTGGATACGGTCGGAGCTGCCCTCTTGGGAATTGAAAACGTGAAACACATTGAACTAGCCGCAGAAAAAGGCTTTGGTTGCAATGAATTAGATAAAATTGAAATATTACCATCAAGGGACTTACTCGAAAAGAATAAATGCCAATTGCATTGCAAAGGGCTGCCCTTAAAACCTTCTGAGAAACTGACCTTGTTGCGCGGAAACCAAGTTTGCAGAACTGGATGCCTCACCTTAGGGCTCTATTTCGTTATTTTTACACATGACACGAATTTTGGACCTTGTGTGGGCGTAATTGGGAAAGGCCACAATACCGCCGAACTAGATAAATACCCCGGACCCTTCATTGTTAACGGTCCTTGTGCTGTTTCGGAATTAAAGGACTATTTCGAGAATCGGAAAGCGCAGGGAGAAAAAATTAAGGTTTACTACGTTAATGATCATTGCAATTTGGCAGAATTGATAAAAGTTGTTATGAAGGGATGTAATATTCCGTTTTCCCATCTCTTTAATGTTATGGATGTTAATTTCCTAAAGGTTTTCTACCATTTAATCCTTGCAAAATTTCATGGTGTAAGGTGTATAATGAAATTCTAAGTTCAACTGATAGTATAAGATCGGACAATCTTGGACATCCCCCAGAGGGTCTGCCTTCACATTACTGAAAATTCACATCTCTCGCAATCAGTGCTGAGCTTATAGAAAGGACGGGCACCGAAGCATTCCGGCTTTTTACGTATTCCCTCTGATTTTTCCACTAATATCCCTCTTGGATGGTAGCTCCCACAACTGTTGAATGGTAGCTACCATATCTGTCGAACTTGACTTAAAATATTATATAGAACTTTCTTCAGCGATTTTTATTTAGCTTTATTCTTTAACAGGGTCTTGGAGAGTGTCTTGGCATACACGGCCCCAAAAAGCTGACCGGGTCGGACACATATATATGGGGCGATAAGGGCAAAATATAATATCGCAGATATTATCAATCTCTCTTTTTTATCAATCTCTCTTTTTCCGGAGAGGCAGGTTTACCTATTTCAAAATAATTTTGGATTTGGAGGAGGATTTCATTAATTCTGTCAATTTCCTCCGGTGAAAATTGGGTATATGTAGGCAATGTTGTTTGTATCCATGCAATCCCCTTCTGTACAAGGATTAATGCAATTATTGCCTTAAAAGGAATATCTTTAATCCCTTGTTCGATAGCATCTAAAGCGAGGAAACCTACCTTGTTAGCGACCTTTGAATTTAGCCAATTATAAAATTCCTGTAGGCTTTCACGTAACTTGTCCCTTTCCGCTTGTTTTCTCGAATAATCCGTTTTATTGAGCCTAATCATTTACCGACTCTCTCCATAATTAGTATCTATTATTGAGTTATATATCTTAATTAATTTTTTATTTATTTATTTATGTAATTCTCTTACTTCTTCATAATTTTTGTATAGTTCTGCATAAAATTGCTCGTATTCGTAGGAGAGAATTTCAGTTTTTGCGTCTTCATCGGGCGCTGACTCAAGATTGAGCAGAAAGATGTGGGCAAAAGGGAAGTCCGCCGCTGGTTTAAGTGGGCGGCAAGTCAAGCAAATTTTAGAACATTTCAACTATTCGGCAATCTTCGAAAGAAGGTAAAAACTAATCCCAAAATGTCTTTAAACCACCGCCGCATCAGAGCCACCCCAATTATATTTTTAACCGGCGCATTATTTCTAATTTTTGTGAGGGTAATTGCATTCTGAGGACAATTGGAGGCACAAACGCCACACCCAATGCAGCTTTCTAAGGATATCGTCATTTTCTTATCAGGTCCGACCTCTGAAAAATGGATGGCTTCCATAGGACACATTTGCATACATTTTTTGCACGCCTTACAGATATTGGCATCTATTGTGGGTTGGAAATTGGAGACTGCTATGGCGCCTCTATTTTTGAGTTCTTTGACGGATTTAAGAAACCCACAGCAACAGGAACAGCAATTGCAAATAAATACAGATGCATTTTGCGTGTTTGTTACTTCATGCACCAAACCTTCTTTCTCGGCGCGCTTCATAATTTCCATGAGTTCCGTTAAATTGACCTGTCGTGCAATACCTCCATCAATGATGCGCTGTGCGAGGAATCCTGCCGAGACACAAAAATTCTCATCAGTGCGCTTACAAGGATTTCCTGACAGTTTCGCGGCATTTCTACAACTACAGGTTTGAATTGCAAAAACCCTATATTTTGAGAGGTATTTCTCGAGCCTCTCGTAGGGCAAAATCTGGTGTTTTATTGGAATTGTCGCATTGATATCAATGGATTTGAGAACTGGTTCTACGGCGGGTATCACGCGAAAGAGGGGATAATTCTTGCTGCTATGTTTCACATGGAACCCGGATTTGATCAATTCATAATGCGCTTCAGCCGCCCCTTTCATTCTTTTAGGGTCATCGCGGTTATTTGTGAAATAAAATTCGAAAAATCCTGGTAAATACGGCAGCATCAAATAGAAAGGACCAACGTTGATAACTTTCCCTTTATAAGCCATATCCTTCAAAATATCTTTAAGCTTCGCTTTTTCCATCTTCGTTCTCTTACGAATTCCCCTTTCTGTTACTGGTATCAATCCTTTTTGTATTCCCTTCGCGACTATGAAGGCTTCCTCCTCCTTGAATATATTATGTAAAAGCTTACTCGTTATTTCATTTTTCGGAAGAGGGACCCCTATGAAAGGGCTTAAAATCCCTCTTACTTTTTCATAATTTTCTTCTGAATGCATCATAAAATTCCCTTTTCGTATAATTTCTAGGTTTTTGACACTTAATTATCGTTCAGATACCTTTGTATGTTTCAATATTTGCCCGTTTAAAACCCCGAGATGCTCGCCCTTTTCTACTGTCACGATCCCATTCACGATGACATAATCAATGCCTTCAGGGTGTTGATTCCCATTCGCCAAAGTAGCCGTTTCATGTATCTTATTATAGTCAAAAACGACAACATCTGCGACCTTTCCGGCTTTCAGAACCCCGCGATCAGGGAAACCTAGAATTGAGGCCGGTTGCGAAGTCATTTTTTTAACAGCTTCTTCCAACCCGAGTTTATTTTTCTGGCGCACGATTCTTTCAATGACGTGAGGGAACGCACTATAAGTGCGGGGATGATTATTTCCTCCCAGAATCAAGACCCCGTCCGAACTTGCACAAGCAAAGGGCTGTTGGAGTAAGGGAATCACGCTCCGCTCCTCATCTTTGAACTGAATCCTAATGACGACGCCACCGTCTTCATCCCGCATAAAATCGAGCATCGCGTCCAGCATGCCTTTTTTCGGGTACTGCGTTTGTAATGCCTCGTATAGCGTCTTTCCGTTAAATTTCCCACTTGTGGTGTGCAGAAGCCGGACTTGCTTCCCTAAGACCGGGAGCATGAGTCGTTTTAATAGAAATTTGGGAATTATTTTTAAATACCAAGGCGCACCAGCCAAGAACATTGCAAAAACGCGTTCAAATATTTCGTCTTTTATTCGCTGCCTCGTATCAGGTTTAGTTAAATTCTCGCGGAAGTTCTCAAATACCCATGATTCCAGGATGACGAAGGGAAGACTCGTCACACCATCATCATAGGGAACCACATCCGCAGTAATTTTAAGACCTTCGTTCAAAGCATCCTGAACTAGCTTTATGGCATCCGCCGTCAACTCTTCAAACTTGAACTTACTAATCACACTCCAATGAGAGATATGCGCCCTAATTTTCGCCTCTCGGGCGATTCGGATCACCTCGCTCATACCAATATCTAATATTCTAGCCCCTTCATTGCGCATATGACTGTCGTAAATCCCATCATATTCCGCGACTACCTTGGAGAGTTCAACTAACTCTTCTGTCGGCGTGGCTGATCCAGGCGGATAAACTAGCCCAGTTGACAATCCAAATGCACCTGCTTCCATATTTTCTCTAACCATCGCTTTCATTTGTTCTAATTCCTTATCCGTTGCGGGGCGCATATCCAATCCCATAACACAGGCTCGTACATTTCCTTGCGGTATCAGGAAAGCCAAATTACAGGAAAACCCCTTCTTTTCAAGAGCTCCAAAACACGCTTCCAAGTTCGGATATAATTTTGGATCAATCGACAGCGCTTTTTTGCCAAAATCTGCATAATAATCTTCAACCACTTTGTTTGCGGGTGCCACTCCCAGCCCACAGAGCCCCACTAATAATGTGGTCATGCCTTGCATGACGAAGGATTCTGCTTGGTTGGCATCATAAATATTGAAATCGGCGTGGTTATGAATATCAATGAAACCCGGGGTGACAATCTTTTCCGTGGCATCGATCACTTCCGCCCCTAGGGCCTCGAGATGTTCCCCGATCGCCTCAATTTTATTCTCATTGATTAAAAGATCGGCTTTATAACCCGCAGCTCCCGTCCCATCAATTATTAATCCATTCTTAATTAAGGTTTTCAACGAATTCACCTTGTTTTATCTTTAGGATAGAAAAAGACCGTGAGTTCTCCTTGGTCGTCCCCTCGTAAGAAACATTTCGTCTCTCTGCAAAGCACTCTGTAGCGGTTCTCCACATAGTCTTGAATATGTTGAATAGCAGCTTCAGCCAACTCAGTAATTACGTGGAAATAGTCATGATTGCCCAAATCTTCGGGCTTTATATCGGTTTTAGCGGCACACATCACGCATTGTTTAATAGGAATTACCACTTCTGGCACGCCTTCTGTCGAATTTTCTGCAGGAATGAACATAGGTTTTCCGAATATCTTTTCCGCATTCTTCCCCGCTAATGACCACAAAGTCCATTCTATTTGGAGCGCAACATCCGGAAGATGTTTTGACAGGAGAAATTTCATGCCCATTCCCGCCATAACTGGCTTTTCGATGAGATCAGCGACTATTTCGCTGGCTCCTGTCCCAGCTCCTTGAGCAAGCGTCTCTAATGCCCTTGATAGGTTTCCTTCATGTATAATTCGATATTCTTCAATGACGGATTGAACAATGGCTATCATTAAGAACATATTTATCTTATCAGTTTGCCGAAAAAACAGTTTCTTCCCCACATCTCCAATTGCTTTTTTAATCCAACCGAGCTTTTTCGCGACCATTTCAAAGCTCCTCCATATTCTTTATTACGAGCTCACAATATTTATCCCCGCTCGCCACACTCTTTGTTATTGTTCCTTGGTACGCCTTATAGTTGATTAATTTCGGATTCTTTAGGGGAACCACGTATTTGAAGAAGCCATTAATGAAACCGCTGATCGGTTGGCAATTTTTGAGCCCTGGCAGGTTCAGCTCAGGCATATCATGACATAGAGGGCATTTTTTGGTCCTTACGACATAGGTTCGATCTTTGGGATTCCTTTTAATCTCATAGGATTTCCCAACAAATTTTGACATTTCCTTAACCATTTTAAAAGGAGTATCTGCTTTTGGCTGATAATATTGGAGGAAATACTTTGCAGCTCGGTCCCCAATGCTGTTAAGGTACTCAGTGGCTTTTTCCAAGCCGTAATTTAGGAAAAGATTCGATAAAACAGTCGGATAATACATTTTTGCTAACAGCGTGGACAATTCCATTTTAATGAACTTTTTTGGGTCCCCTCGCATCAGAATATTTTCGTTTTTCATAATACATTATCTCAATCTGTTATATGGAAGATGAATCAATAATAATCCCAATCTATTATTTAATTCTATAGGATGGATGATGCAATCTTAATTTGAGTTTCCCTAAATCCTTCTTCCTAATACTAAATTAAAAAGCATTTTTGCAGTGCCTACCACCCCTCGCCTTTGTATGAGAATTTTCCGATATTTCTCCATCATGTCCCTCGGAGGTATTTTCTGTATCGTTTTCTTTCTGAGTTGAATCGCCTTCGCTGGGCATTTTGTTACGCAGAGTCCGCACCCAATGCAGCGATCCAAATTTACGGACGCTTTTTCGTTAATTATTTGGATGGCCTCCATTTGACAGCGCTTCATACATGTTTTACAGCCTTTACATAAATCTACATCAACTACCGCATTGTAATTTACTGCTAAATAATCGGCTGGATGCTCTAGCAGCTTGACGCTCCTCAAAACGCCACAGCAACATTTACAACAGGCACAAATAAAAGATGGGTTCTTAGTATTTTCCGGTTGGAGCACTAAGCCATCTTCCTCAAATTTATCCAGAAGTCCAAACAATTCATTCTTGGAAATAAACCGGCCCACTCCCAACTCATTCTTAATATGCATTGCGCCGCTTCCGAACGCTACACAGACCTCTCGGAGTTTTGTCTGCTTACACGGCTGGTCAAGCAGATCCATTCCTTGTTTGCAAACGCAATTAAAAACCGTAATTGGGCCTTCAACCTTTTCAACCATTTGTCTTATTGAATTATAATTGGCGACAAATCTTTCAGAAGCAATGCTCTGCTCAATTGGAACGGTTCGCATCTGTGGCGTATCTTTATTGTGGAACGCTCTAAAAAACCCTTCCTTCATGTATTGCTCAAGATCTTGCACATACTCTTTTGTTTGCTTGTCTATATGGAATTCGTGCATTCCGACCGCAAGGTGTAAATTGCTATAGTACTTACCGCTTCCCCGATCTGCATACATTGTTCCACCGGCTATGCTCCCCTTTCGAACCATCCCATCAAGCGTTTCTTCCAGTTCTTTTTCAGTTATTGCCATGTCTGCTTTCTTTAGGCGCCGCACAATGACTTTTAAGGGCTCCGGTAGCACTCCCAGTAGTAATGCCACAGCCGCTTCTTTTGGCGTGAAAAAATGTTTGAGAATCTTTATTTCGACCCCTGATTGCGTGGGGGGATAATCAATTGGCATCCTCCTGAGATGCTTGGCTAATTTATAATACACTTCACTATCTTCGGCTATCATTTTGCTTTCTCCTTTGTTTGTACCACCACGAAAAAGGTTTTAGAAAACTGTGCTCAGGTTATCGCTTTTTAAATATTCTCAACGTTTAAAATATGACCTTTTAAAAGAATGATATTAATCGATTTAATATATTTTCTCTATGTTTAAATAGAACTTTAAACCGAATTAGAATCTGATTTAATTAAAGTAATTAAAAAGGGAAAATAGAATATGACAAAAAAGGATATCCTTATTGTAGGCGCAGGTCCCGCCGGTTTAGTGGCAGCCATAAATCTGAATCGTGAAGGATTTAATGTCATTGTTCGTGAGAAAGAAGAGAGTGTAGGGGGCCCTCGTGGGTGGCATCCATCTGTCCATACAACCCCTGTAGGCACTAAATTATTTGATTATATTGGAATAGACTTAAGCGAAGCATTCGTTGATAGCACTGATGTGCTTAAACTCTATATGAATGGTAAAGAAATGGAGGGAATGAAGTCCATCATCGCTACAGATGGCATGTGTAATACTGAACGTGGGTACAGAGAGTCTTCGTTGGATAGTATTCTCTATCGTGTTGCGAAGAAAGAGGGCGTTAAATTCGAGTTTAATAAACCTTTTACAAGACAAGATCTTGAGACTGCACCAAAAGGGACTATCATTGCAACAGGGCTTTCTCCTGGCGTTTACGATTGGCTGGGAATTGAGTACAGCGTTTTTTCTGGCTATTGGGCGTATGCTGAAGTTGCAAAAGATTTTGTGTCTAATCGTTTCTACTTTGGCATAACCAATGAATACGGCTACACGTGTGCAATGAATGGAATTTGGTATGTCCTTCTGTTTGCCCGTCGAGGGGTTTCACCAGAAATACTGGAAGCTTTTAAAAAGCAATTAGAATCGATTGAGGGGCGCTCATTTGATAAGTGGCGTAATTTTTTGGGTCATACTCCCAAAGGTCCGCAGCTCTTTTACAGAGATTTCATCCTAACCGGAACTATGGCAGGGTTTATCGAGCCCGCTTTCGGAGGTGGGATTACCGGTGCTTTAGTATCCGGTAAGATTGCCAGCATTGCTGTCACCGACCCGGAAAAAGCAGAGACCGAGTTCAACCGCTTTGCCGATGGAATTAAAAAAGTGATAGAAAAAAAGAGAAAACTCAAAGGAAAATATATGCCAAAGCTTAAAATGGGCGATGTATGGTTTAAATTACCCTAATTCATTAAATCCCAGCCGTTTCCATGAAAATTGAAAATTATCAACACGAGATCGGTTTTAGATAACTGATTCCCGTGTTTTCCAGGGTCCCGGTAAAAATTTGAAAAATTTTCTAACCCCTTCGGCGGCAGAACTAAACTTCGTAACATCAATCGGTTCCGGAACCTCCGAAAAAGTCGATTCAAAGTAGTCTGTGAATTTCGAGAGGGCATCTTTCAATACCTGCGAAGAGGCATCTGAAACAAGAATTACCCCAATCTTCTTCCTTAAATCTAATAAGACATGCATATCTCCAAAAATTATTTCTCTTAGTTGTGATTTCGCTCCGAAAGTTTCGTTCATAAAAGAGGTAATGGCCGAAATCATTCCTGACACCAAAATATCGTCAATGCCTGACGTCTCATAAAACTTTTCAGAGAAAAGACAAATCCCACCCGCATTAATGACGAGGAGATTTTGTACTTTAAAGGGTAACACAAATACCACATCAGGGTTTTTTGACAAGCCTATCCCCGAAAAGGCGGCCCCTATCGATGCAAAGAGCAAAAGAAAACCGCGAAAATCGATGAAAAACCTAAGTACCGGCGTAATCATAGCCCCAATTATGCAAATAATTGCACCTACCATCAAGTACATCGCTTGATACTTTTCTGCTTTGGTATTCGCCATTTTCAGAACTTTGTAAGATACGACGATAAATTCTATAATAATCCCGAGCAAAAGGATTGCCTGAAGGAGAAGTGCTACGATATCACTTGTCGCATAATAACCGAAATTTGGAATATATTCTAACAACACCCCCTTTCCCATAGATATAATTACTTCAAATATCGATATACAGACAAGACTCGCAAAAAACACCGTCCGGAGTAAATTGATCCTATCACTACTAATTAATTCGAGAAATAAAAATAGACTAAAGAAGCCAATATACACTGAGCTGACTGCTAAAACAAATATAACCTCCGATAAATTCAGCTCTAATATCGGATACAGAGTTGATCCAATTATCCATGCTACTCCCAGTAAAAAAAATGCGATAAAATAGAGTAGAACCCTGTTCTTTGATTTAAAATAGCTCCTTACCAATATCACCCCGGCAATCAGAATAATCAATAAAGCAAATATCCCTGAAATGAGGTATACAAAATAGTCGGGCTCTAATGCCATTTTATCACCCTAATCTTCTTTTCAATTGAATTGATGCTTTACTTTTTTCTATTTTTAATGAATTCTGCCTTCAACGAATTGTTTTGCGGCATCCAACGGTTTCTCTGGGGGAATATTCGTAAATTTCTTCATCATCGTGATTGCATTTTTCTGGCAATTGTAGGCGCAGACTCCACATCCGATACATAAATCATAGTTGATCATTATTTTTTCATCAGTTTTGTCTTTTTCATGTCCATAATGGTGCTGGATGGCATACATTGGGCAAAGGTCTACACATTTTTCACAGAAAATGCAAGTGTCTTTACTCCATTCGGGGATGAAATTCGATTTTGCGACGGCATTGGGATTTCTGAACTTGGTCAATCCGCGCAGTAATACGCAGCAATCTCTGTCGCAATTACAGATAAACGTGATCTTTTCAGTCATATTTTGCGTAGTATGGACCAGCCCCGCTTTCGCTGCACGTTTCAATGTTTCTAGGGCCTCCTCCTTCGTTAGCGCTTTTGCAAACCCCTGCTGCACGCAATAGTTTGCCCAGGTTCCGAAGATCATACAGACAGACTCAATTGGGTACGCATTCACAGGCTTTCCCTTATTATAAATTCGCATATGCGTCCGACAAGCACAGTCCATCACTGCAAAGGAACGGATGTTCTCGATAAAAAGCTTGACTTGCTCAAAGGGTAGGATTTCATGTTTCACTTCCTCAGTAATCGTTTCATCTACTTTAATTAGTTTCCCCTTGCCCTTCTTGGTGCTGTCCTCCACCACTTTTTGATCTAAAATGACGCGCATCATGGGGTTGGTTGAACTGCCAATCTCTGCGGCAAATCCCTTGCTATAATATTTTTCGAACTCTTTCGCGAAAAGCTCGAGATTCTCCTTCTCTTCAGCCTCGGCCCTCTTGTAATTTGCAAAGAAGAATTCGAATAATCCAGGAATAAGTGGCATTAATGAATACGTCCTTGTATTATCCCTTTCGATGGAAAAAATCCTCTGAGTCCGCGCCATTTCATCCAAAATCGGTTTAACTTCCTCTAAAGGTCTCTTTATCTTTTTAGCAATTTTTTCCGCCGTTAATTGGTCCACATAAGGGCCGTTAAACACCGTTAAAATCTCTGCCTGTTCTGGCGTAAATAACGCTTCCAGAATTTTTCTGAATTCCTTCGAAAGAGGCGTTCTGATCGGCCAATTTGACATTTTCTCAGCAAGACGCTCATAGATATCGGGTTCTATTTGTTGATCTGCCATTCAATTTCCTTCCTTTTGTAATATTAAGAACTTCTAAAAAGAGTAATAATTAGTTTATGATTCCTTAATCAATTTGTTTTTCTGGGAAATCTAAGGCTAATTTCTTCTCTTTTTTACCAACTCGGCCTTTGAGGATTTCAAAGCCTATAATCCCCACAATTATTATCAATATATACCCGAGAAACGCCATTGAATTGGTTTCAAGTGAAAGAGGGAGCGAAAAATGGGTGCTATTAATTACTGTGATACTCCCATCGAACTCGATACTGACTGGATGTACGGCTCCTGTAGTATCATTGACAGAAACTTGATAAAACAGCCTAACCTCCCGTTCAATCTCTCCATTCCAATAATAAATTAGCTTGTCCCAGAAATCCAATTGATTTGGGTTAAAGGTAATCGTATAATCGAGTCTCATTGTTAGGTTAGGATTGAAAAGACTGCCTGGCACTTCAATACAAAAAATCTCCGGCGCTGAATCGGGCAGTTGAATCAAGAATCTATAGGTTAAATTGGCATAGAAATTGTAATTATAAAATTGAGCTACCAAGGTGGTTACGCCATTTTCTACAATTCCATAGAACGTTATAGAAGGCATCACTAATACCACTAAGACTTGTAGGATGGTTGAATTTAGGGTTTTTTGATAGGTTTTGGCTTCTGAGGTATAATTATAACAAACATTGATGATGTAGGAGTAGTTTCCCACAGCGCTTTTTTGAACTGGGAATTCAATTAAAAAAGAACTTTTAGAGGGTCCCAACGGGCTATAATTTTGTATCTCTTCGATGATAAAACTTGGCGCGGTTTCCAATCTGCTCAATAAAGAAATAGATATATTATAGGCCGTTGCATTACCCAAATTTTCTAATATACAATAAATATATGTTGGTTCAAATAGTTCAGCTATGGTATCAGACGCCCCGTAGTACGAAAAAATAATGTTCGCCTCATCGGCAGTAGAAAATAGCCTTGCATCATCATTTCCCTCAAATCTTGCATTAGATGCTGGATTAGAACCATTAATCCCCAGAAAAAGGAGTGAAGTAAAAAGCAAACACCCTATGATCCCATATAACACAAAATTATTCCATTTGAAGAATTTGATTCGGGCTGTCATTGCTTTACTTCTAAAAATATGTCCTTATAATGTTATGTATATTCCATTTTATTTTATGATGATAAAATCACAAGAGAAATCTCCTAACTCTGTCAAATCTTTTGATTTTAGGTCCATTTAATACCTCCAAAATCAGAATCTAGAAAACGGAAATGGGATGTACGAATGAATCAATTATCAGTGTCACATCGATTTTTGTCAAAAGAAAATTAAGTTCGATTCATCTTAAGGAAAAAAATCATAGAACTTTTATAGATATCATTGTATAATTGTAATACAATGATCAAGACCTCAGACAGTCTCTCTGAGTATTTAAAGAATTACTCTTTTCAAAAAAACTTAGATGATTTCATTCAAATCGCGCCAAAAACAAAAATAGAGGAAGTTTCAATAAATGGAAACCTATTTACAAGATATATTAATGAATTCTGGACCGCGAAACAAAGGCAAGCATCCTCTATTCACGAAATTTCATACAGAGGTTGTTTTAAAGCTCAATTACCTCGCTTTTTTATAAAGTTGCTCACCAACAAGAATGATACTATTTATGATCCTTTCTCTGGGCGCGGGACAACCGTACTTGAAGCGGGATTGCTTGGGAGGAAGATCATCTCCAACGATATCAATCCCTTAAGTGAGATTCTTGCGTCGCCGAGATTTCATATATCTACTCTAATCGAGATTCAAAATAGGTTAAGCCAGATCGCTTTCGATCAAAACCTGAAAGCTGATATCGAATTATCGATGTTCTACCACCCTGAAACCGAAGCCGAAATTGTATCCCTTAGAGATTATCTCATAAAGCAGAAAATGAGTGGAAAGGAAGATTATATCGATAAGTGGATTCGGATGATTGCCACTAACCGATTAACCGGGCATTCTGCTGGGTTCTTTTCAGTCTATACACTACCTCCTAATCAAGCTCTTTCCCAGGAAAGGCAAATTAAAATAAATCAAGCCCGAAACCAAAAACCCGATTATCGAAACACTAAAGATATTATTGTGAAAAAGTACGAATCCCTTATTCGTAAAATAACTGAAGAAGAAAAGGAAAATCTCAGAAAAGTGGGCGATACTGCCCTGTTCCTCCAGAAGGATGCGAGAACAACCCCCGAAATTCGATCTGGGTCAATTCAATTGACAGTTACATCCCCGCCCTTTTTGGATGTCGTACAATATTCCAAGGATAACTGGCTGCGCTGCTGGTTCAATTCAATCAACCTCGAGGAAGTATCCCAGAGGATCACAATGGCAAGAACTGTCGAGAAATGGACTGCTTTCATGGAAGATGTCTTCAAAGAACTATTCAGAGTGACCCAGCACGGCGGATGGATCGCGTTTGAGGTCGGTGAAGTCAAAAAAGGCACCATTAAACTAGAAGACTATATTGTCCCACTGGGCCTCCAGGCTGGTTTTCAGTGCGAAGGGGTGCTAATCAATCTGCAGGAATTCACCAAAACGTCTAACATCTGGGGGATCAACAATAATGATTATGGGACCAATACCAATCGGATTGTCTTATTTAGACGAGAAAAATAGAAAAAAAATAGCGGAAAGATGCTTAAATCACAAATTTTAGGATTTAACGACCAATCTAATTTCTTTGTTAAGATGCCGTAACAAGATGATCGCGAACGGAACTAGCCAGACCATTATCGAAAACATTAACATCCACTCGCTGAATTGAATAAACGTTGTGAAAAAAATGACGCAGGCGATGGGTGGGAGAATAATCATGTATAATCCAAATAATCGAGGAAAAAGTGTTGGATAGAACGTAATAGCAAGTCCAAAGAAAAGACTGACAATGGCAAATCCCCCAAAGGTAACATAAGTAAAGAATAAATGTAAATGTAAAGCCGTTGTGCGATCTTCACTAAATAATCCAACCCCAAACAAACCTACGAGCGCAATAAGCATCGAAAAAAAGCATAAATAACTAAGTATAACTCTTGGTCTGGAACTTTCTTTTATCCCCTCTCCGTTCTTTGAATAGGTAGCGAATAACTTTCTTATATATAATGCGCCAGGAATCATCGCACATGCGCAGATCATCTGGCCGAAGTCCCAGATATATGGACAAGATGTATAGTTATAAGATCCCAAATCGCTAATATAATTTTCAAACATATTATATCCTTTCTCACTAAATTGGGCAATAATAATACCAACAACTAAGGCGCCTGCTAAGGCAATCACTCCAATAATGGCTGAATTCCTGACGGTTTTAGGGCGCATTAAAAATTCATAGGTCTTATCTTTAAATCCCATTTACTTTCACTTCACTAAATTTTCTTTTGAAAATATTGTACTCCAAATATTTTTGTTTCTCCTCTTAAATTTCTGGCTTTAGACTTTTACCACTGCTTTTACGGCTTCAATGATTCGGGTTTCATTGGGAATAACAAATTCCTCTAAAGGCTTTGAAAAGGGGATCGGCGTATCAAAAGTGGTGACGCGTTTTACTGGCGCTTTGAGACTCTCAAATGCTTCTTCCATGATAATTGCCATGAATTCAGCAGCAACACCACAGGTTTTAACCCCTTCATCGATAATCACCACTCGCCCGGTCTTATTGACTGAATCGAGGAGCGTTTTCTTATCCAGTGGAACCAAGGTTCGAGGATCGACGACTTCTGCGCTTATTCCAATCTCTTGCAGTTTCCTCGCCACCTTGAGGGAGAGCGGCACCATGTTCAGGGTGGCTATTAAAGTTACATCCGTTCCCTCGCACTTAACGTCCGCCTTTCCCAACGGAATGGTGTATTCTTCTTTTGGGACTTCCCCTTGCGTGAAATAGAGTTGCTTATGCTCGAAGAACAGGACCGGATTATTATCCCGAATCGCTGTTTTCAAGAGTCCTTTGGCATCATAAGGTGTGGAGGGGATTGCAATCTTCAGCCCGGGGACGTGCATGAAAAATGCATCAACGCAGCTTGAGTGTTGTGCCGCATACTGGCTTCCAGCCCCCATTCCTGCAAATCGAATGACTAAAGGAATACTGAGTTTGCACCCGGTCATAAACCGAATCTTGGCAATCTGATTTACAATCTGATCCATGGCTACAAACGAGAAGTCCGCAAACATAAGTTCAGCTATCGGTCGCAACCCTGTAGCGGCTGCGCCCAAGGCGGCGCCAATAAACCCGCTTTCCGAAATCGGCGTATTACGAACCCGTTTAGGTCCGAATATATCGACAAGCCCTCGCGTGCAATTGTAGAACGGAATCCTGACATCTTCGCCCATTATAAAAACTCTTTCATCCCGTTCCATCTCTTCTTTTATCGCATCCCTAATAGCGTAGTCAAAATTAATTAAGACCATAATCAACTCCCCTTATTTAGCGAACAATCCCTCTAAAGCGGATTCCGGTTTAGGAAAGGGACTCTTCTTTGCGAACTCAACGGCTTCACTTATTTCATTCTTGACGTTTTCTTCGATGGCAGTAAGCTCTTCTTCAGCCACCGCATAGTTCTCAAGCAACTCCTTCTTGAGTTGAGCAATAGGGTCCCTCTTCTTCCATTCCTCGAGCTCTTCTTTCGTTCGATAAAGTCCCGCATCGGGATCCCCCTCTGCATGCCCTCGGAATCGGTAGGTTTTACATTCTATCAGCGTCGGTCCTTCGCCCTTGCGTGCCCGGACCACAGCCTTATTTACCGCTTTATACACCTCAAGGACATTCATTCCATCGACAATTTCAGATGGCACTCCGTACCCCTGCGCTCTCACTGCCACATCCTTGATGGTTTGATAATCGACCTGGCGCGAAAAAAACGCGTAGAGGTTATTCTCACAAACAAAAATTACCGGTAACTTCCACAATGAGGCAAGATTCAGCGATTCATGGAAGGTCCCTTGGTTAGACGCGCCATCTCCGAAAAAGCAAATTGTTACTTGATCCGTCCCTCGATATGCGGCGGATAGCCCTGCGCCTGCTGAAATGGGAATCCCGCCACCGACTATGCCATTTGCCCCTAAAATACCTAAATTCGTATCTGCAATGTGCATAGAGCCCCCTAATCCCCGGCAAAGCCCCGTCTCTTTGCCCCAGAGCTCAGCCATCATGCCTTTGACATCAGCGCCCTTTGCAATGATATGTCCATGACCCCTATGAGTCGAGGTGATAAAGTCATCTTTCCGCAGATTGGAGCAAGCTCCAACTGCAACTGCCTCCTGCCCTATATAAGGGTGTACAAACCCTAGAACCTTCCCACGTCTCGCAAACTTTGTCGCCGTATCATCGAATTCCCGAATCTTAACCATTAATTTATACATATTTAATGCCAATTCAATGTCCAACTTTTCACCCAATGGAATGCCTCCATTTTGCGTTGTAGTAACTATTCATCCATATAGTAATTAGTTATTTATAATGTTCTTAATAAAGTATAATTCAAATTAAGCGTGGTGCAAAGAAAATTGGCTGCAGAAATCTGGAAAAAAGTTGCCGGTATAATAGTGCATGCTGGACAAATACCCTTTCCTTTAACAGATACTCTCATTAAATTTTTACAAGCCAAAATGACGGAGGATCAAGCGAAATTCCTTCTGATTTTCAAAAAAGTCTCTTTAAATCTTGAAGAAATCAAACAAAAAACTGCTCTAAAGGAACCTGAACTCGGTAAGATGCTCAATACTCTAATGGATAATGGTATTCTCGCTGGCAGTTTGAGTAGAAGTTCGGGCGTGATGGTCTATACCATAATGCCGCTCTTTCCTGGTATTATTGAATTCTCATTAATGAAAGGCGGAACCAGCGAAAAAGAGAAACTCTTGGCGCAGCTTCTCGACAAGATTTTCAAAGAACTGCAGGAGGGCACTCAACGAAATTACGATGACCTCATGCCAAGATTTAAAGATTTGCCCCCTCCAGCGCGAGTTATTCCGGTGGAAGAGAATGTCCAAACCGGGCAAGAGAGCGTTTTACTTTCTGAAGAGGCTTCAAAATTAATAGATCATTATGACACTATTGCACTGACCCATTGTTATTGTAAGCAACAGAAAGATCTGGTAAAAGATCCCTGTAAAGTGACGGATAAGCGAGAGATATGCCTAATTTTCGGGAAACCTGCTCTGTTCTCCATCGAACATCATTTTGCGAGACGGATTTCCAAACAAGAGGCGAAAACGGTTCTGAAAGAAGCCGAGGACGCCGGTTTAGTACATAAGGTCTTTCATTCCAAACTCGATTTTTCCCGGGACCTCGATGGGATCTGCAGTTGTTGCAAATGCTGCTGCGGGATATTCCGCATGTTCTATGAAGGTATCTGGCCCTTCCATACCATGACCTCCTATCTTGCGAAACCTAATGATGACCAGTGCATTGGCTGTGGCACTTGCGTGGAGAAATGCCCGATGGAAGCCATTTCACTGGAAAATGAGCATGCTACCATCATCAAGGAACGATGCATCGGGTGTGGTGTCTGTGCGCATCTCTGCCCCGAGCATGCCATGACGCTCGAACGGACCGGCTCGAGAGAAGTCTTCATTCTGCCCCCAAAAATACCTAAAAACTAAATTTCTTCTTTACTTTTATATGGTAATTGAGTTATTTTATTGTACTTAATAAGGTATATTTCAAAATAAGCGTGGTGTAAAGAAAATTGGAAGCCGAAATGTGGAAAAAAGTCGCTAGTTTAATAGTACGTGCTGGACAAATGCCCTTTCCTGTCAATAAAACTCTCATCGAATTTATACAAGCCAAAATGACTGAGGAACAAGCAAAATTTCTCCTAATTTTCCGAAAACCATCTTTAAATCTTGACGAAATTAAACAAAAAACTACTCTAAAGGAACCGGAACTTAGTAAAATGCTTAAAAATCTAATGGATGATGGTATCATAGCTGATACCTTCAGCAGTGAAGGCGTAAGGGTCTATACCTTAATGCCCCTCTTTCCAGGAATTCTAGAATTCGGCTTAATGAAAGGTGAATTTACCGAAAAGGAGAAGCAATTGGCTGGTATTTTCGAAAAAATCATCAAGGAACTACAGACAGGGGCTCAAAGAAACTATGAAAACCTCATGCCCCGCCTTAAAGATATGCCTCCGTTTTCGAGAATCATTCCCGTCGAAGAGGATGTACAAACCGGTCAAGAAATAGTTCTACTATCTGAAGAAGCTTCTAAATTAATCGATTACTATGACACCATTGCACTGACCCATTGCTATTGCAAACAACAAAAAGAGCTGATAAAGGATCCTTGTAAGGTGACGGATAGACGAGAGATATGCATGATTTTCGGGAAACCGGGGCAGTTCGCAATTGACCATCATTTTGCGAGGCGGATTTCCAAAGAAGAGGCGAAAAAGAAGCTGAAAGAAGCCGAGGACGAGGGTTTAGTACATAAGGTCTTTCATAATAACCTCGATTTATCACGGGACCTCGACGGGCTCTGCAGCTGCTGCAAATGCTGCTGCGGCATATTCCGCATGTTCTATGAAGGCATCTGGCCCTATCATACTATGACTTCCTATCTTGCGAAACCTAATGATGAGC
>Ga0315277_10001817_pt1 | contig 30280 bp, 34 predicted proteins | sample YL17G05_15_MG_FD_203695 | JGI IMG/M metagenome (GOLD analysis project Ga0315277, IMG submission 203695) | Sediment microbial communities from Yellowstone Lake, YNP, Wyoming, USA - YL17G05_15 | ecosystem: Environmental > Aquatic > Freshwater > Lake > Sediment | place: USA: Wyoming | collected...
ACCCTGAAGGACTGGCCTCAGCCCTGGAAAAGCTGGGTACCTCAACTGGGCAGTTAAAATCAGCCAATAAGGCTACAGCCCCTATGTATATCGTCAATCCTTTCCGCCAGAAAGGCATGCAAGCCAGTGACCTCACCAGCACCCACCCTCCCATATCAGAGAGGATACGCACCCTGCGTGCCATGGCCGGCGCCTCTTTCAACAACTATGACCAGGCTTACCGCCAAGTTCACGGAGGCAAGGGAGTTATACCTGCTGCCAGCCTTGCCGCAGCAGCAGTTCCGATAGCAACAACGAGGCTGGAGGGTGAAGCCGGTGAACTAAACGAGATACAGCGGGCTCGTGAGACCTCAGATGTAATGTGGCGGCTGAGTAACTATAACACCATTACATGTGACTGCGGTGCCAAGCTACGAGTGCCACCTCAGTTCAAAGAGTCACAAATCAAGTGCCCGCATTGTGGCCGAACCCACCAGGTTTGAGAAGACGGATTATCGTTACCCGAATCTTCTCATGTGGCAGCGGTAACTTCCACACCTATGGTGATTCTGGTTGGGGCTTCTTCTAGACCATTTGTTAAGCTATCTCGGTTACACAAAATGACATCCTGTGGACTAATAATCAGCCATTTTCTGATTTTGGCGAAATCAGTGAGATTCGATACAATGACTGCTTAGGTTTAGAGTGCATCATGCAGCTAACTCAGATAATCAGACAAAAGGTGTTGATCCGGAATCTTATATTGGCGACCAGCATATTTTTTGTCAGTCTTATATTAGGTGAGCTTATTGGTCAGAATACCGTTGAGGGTCTTATGGGGCAGTTTGGCGCTGTACTGGAGCCCCTGGCATCGACGGGTAAGCTGTCTATCCTACTGGTCTTACTGATATTCATCAACAACGCAATCAAGGCTCTCGGGCTGGTTTTCTCAGGTATCCTATTGGGACTACCACCTCTACTTTTTGTAGGCCTAAATGGCTTTATCCTTGGAGGCTTGGGCTCCGCTCTTGAATCAGTCAACGGATGGAGATATGTTATGGCTAGCTTTGTACCACATGGTGTGATCGAGATTCCGGTGATCTTGCTAGCCACCGCTTTGGGCCTCACGGTAGGTATGGAATCATTTAAGTGGCTAGTACGAAGAGAGAGCCGAATTAAATTACAGTTATCAGATTGCCTTAAAGTTTACTTGAGGTGGATTCTTCCTGGGCTTGCCATTGCAGCCATCATAGAGGTCTTTGTTACCCCCTTGCTAATCGGGCTGGTTAATGCTGGATAGCTTGGCTTCTGTAAATATCGTCGCAGACAAATGGGAATAGCCTTGAGGACATGTTCCTAGTCTGTTGGGGTTCTCAATGGAAATTCAGGCACTCAAAGAATACTGAGATGGCTTCCTTTGACGCTCGAGAAGCTTGGCCACTTCACGATTTAGCGTCTTAGTATCAACTCGACCTAGTTCTCGGTTCTTAGTTTCAAATCATAGGGCGCTAGCTATGAGTTCTAAGTTAGAAGCCATAACTAAGAACTCAGAACTCAAAAGTCAGGAGTCCAAACCTAGAACAAAACCCTAAGACTGACTCGATGCTAATCCAGAACCGGCTCCTCTGCGGCATCGTTAATCCGTGAGGCTAGCTTCGTGGGCCGAGGAGGCCGAGCTCAAATAATATCTGCGAACTGAAGCTGAAAAGTCGAACCAAACCTTCAAGACAAGACATAATCTGGCTGTTTGTGCAGCTCCCTGCCTTAGCTTTCTCCTCTCTTTCACAAAGTGAAGTATCTCTCATTAACTGTCCAACAACTGGCAAGCAACAGCCCTCCTATCCTAGCCTTTGGCATCTATTGCCCGCTCGCGAACTTTGCCAATGATATTCTGTCTCTCTACGAAGTCGGTAGTATGACGACCTGCGCTGAAGACCTCGTCTTCCAATGCCACCCGATGAAAGGGAAGATTTGTCTCTATCCCTTCAATCCTCGTTTCATCCACGGCTCTCTTCATCCGTAATATGGCTTCATCTCTTGTTTTTCCCCAGGTCATAATCTTAAGGAGCAATGGGTCATAATAGAAAGGAATTTCATATCCCTCATATATCCCTTCGTCGATGCGGATCCCCAAACCGTGCGGCAGATGAAGACCGGTTACAACCCCTGGACAGGGGAGAAAGTTGCGTAAGGCATCCTCTGCTGTAATGCGGCATTCTAAAGCGTGGTCACGGAGGTTGATGTCGTCCTGAGCGTAAGATAACTGCTCACCAGCGGCGATTCTGATCTGTTCTCTGACGATGTCTATGCCAGTGGCAAGTTCCGTTACGCAATGCTCCACTTGCAAGCGGGTGTTCACTTCATTAAAGTAAAACTCCTGTGTATCCGGGACGTAAAAAAATTCGACAGTCAATGCGTTGACATACTGTAAAGTCAGAGCTATATCAAGGGCAGCCACTGCCATCTTCATCCTCAAATGCGGCGAAAGAATATGGCAGGGAGATTCTTCTATCAGCTTTTGAAACCGCCGTTGTATAGAACAATCCCTCTCACCTAAATGAATGATATTACCATGGTTATCGGCAAGCACTTGAAACTCTACGTGCTTTATCCCGGTGAGAAGCTTTTCAACATAAAACGAGGACACGCCAAACAAAGCCCTGCCTCTGTCCTCTACAGAGCGGACAGCCCTTATCAGCTCTTGCCTGTTTCTGGCAACAATCATGCCGATCCCACCACCGCCACCTGAAGGCTTAACGATAACCGGATAGCCAATACTCTCTGCTACTTCCTCAACCTGTGCCAATCTACCACTAGCTGAGTTCGTAAGAGTCTTATCGTAACCCGGGACTATTGGTATCTTAATCCTCCTCATTAGCTCACGGGCATTCTGTTTTGGCTTCGCCTTGTGCATACACTCGGCAGGCGGGCCAATAAAAGTAATTCCCTGTTTTTCACACACTTCGACAAAGTCAGGATTTTCGGCTAGAAAACCATATCCAGGGTGAAGAGCTTCAGCCCCGCTCCTTGTGGCGATTTCCAGAATCTTTTCCTGATTGAGGTAACTTTGTACTGCTTCTCCTGGCCCGATGAGATAAGCTTCGTCGGCAAGCTTCACATGAAGGGAATCAGCATCAACGTCAGAGTAAACTGCCACTGTTCGTATTCCCATCTCTTTGCAAGTTCTCATTATTCTTACGGCTATTTCGCCCCGGTTGGCAATGAGGATTTTGCTAAACACAGTCGTCTTCTTCCTTTCGTATGAGCTTCAAAGGCATATTATCTGTCGCCCTGATTATACTGAGAAAATGCCGAACTCGTAAAGCAAACAATCTGACGAACTGTTGAAGAAAGTCACGCATAAGCCATCCGACTCACTCAATTGATAGTTTCTCGAATATCTAGGCATGTCACAGCCATAATGAAGTTGGAGCTTTAGCGCTGACTGGCCGGGGAATATCTATGCGATGGGCCGTAGTCCTGCTTGCCAACGAGTACTGCCCTTGCCACCACCTGACAATGTCGTGATGCTATTTAGTCACAGACTCTTTGGCAATCAGACTGGCCATTAGATCAGCTTGATTGACTGCCACGTCTACTCCCATCATCGGTGTGAACATCCAGGCATTCTTGGGGTTATTCACACGGGCAACAACCCGTGGGATGCTGAACACAAAACGCGCCAAGTTGGTGACCACTAAATTCGTTTCGTCTTGGCCTGTGGTGGCTGCCACAACATCCACCCCCAAAATACCCGCTGCCTCAAGCACGACTGGATCAGTTCCATTGCCCGACGCGACTACATCGGCTGGCAGATCTTGTTGCAATCGGGAAATCCTCTCCCTCGCTGCCTCAATGACCTTCACACTATATCCCTTTCCCAAGAGTAGTAGAGCCAGAGAGGTGCCAACTTTACCACCACCCACAATGATTACTTTCATGGCCATTGTATAACCTCCTTCACGTTAATCCCAACAAAGCTCTGAGACGATCAGTAGATTTAGCCAACACCACCAGGTAGACTATATCACCCCAAGAAAACTCTGTGCCCAGCGTGGGTAGAAACACCCTACCACCCCGACTTATTGCCACTACATGGATTTCACCGCGCACTGTTAGTTCACTCACCGTCTGCCCAACCAGGAGAGGAGGGATTTCCGATGTTACAACATTTACCTCACCACTTCCCAAGTTGAGGATTGCATCCAACGGAGAGTAACAGAGAATTTCGGCTGCCTGGTTAATACCCCAGATTGTTGGGCTTATGGTGTGCAATCCCAATCGTCCGTAGATATTGGCTTTGCGTGGGTCATAAAGTCGTGCCACGACTCTAGGCACACGAAATACTTGGCTGGCAACGCGGCCGATTACGACATTGACATCATCGCTGGCTGTCAAGGCGGCCAGACCATCAGCCTTCTCAATATGGGCTGCCAGAAGCACTTCACGGTCAAACCCAATACCTTCAATAACCTCGCCTTTGAACGAGGGCCCTAACCGCTCAAAGTTAGTGCGGTCTTTATCAACTACAGCTACTGTATGGCCTCGCTGACTCATGGTCAACGCCAATCCAGACCCCATGCGGCCACACCCAATAATAATAATCCTCATACGCATCACCTCCTAAGAACATATCTATTTCGTAGATGAAGTACTGCCTTGCGCAGTTCATCAGCAAACAATACTATTGGACTTAAGGCAAGCAGAAAAAGCCAGTTGCTTGCCGGGAAACCTGCCGTGTGAAAGGACCGCTGGAAAAACGGGACATAGATGACTATGGACACGACAGCCAGAGCGACTGCCACGGCTACCCATATCAACCGATTAGAAAATGGCTTGCTACGGAAGACAGAGGTACGCTCCGAGCGCTGGGCAAACAGATTGCCCATCTGGGTGACCACTATGGCAGCCAGGACCATGGCTGTGGCCGATTGGTAGAGAAGCCCTTTCGAGGGTAAATCCAACCACTGGCCCCAATAGCCGTGCGTCCAATATTGAAAGTAGAAAGCTGCCACAGCTATTAAGCCCTGAATCAGGCCCAACCATAAAAATGCTCGCAATAAAAGTGGACGAGTAATGATGTGCTCATTCAGGTTGCGCGGCGGCCTATCCATGACGCCCTCCTCTGGCGGATCGCTTCCCAGGGCTAAGCCTGGCATGATGTCAGCCCCCAGGTCAATGGAGAGCACCTCCATTACGGTGAGCCCGAGTGGAATTCGCCCGCCGCTGAAGGCAAAGAAGACAAAGGGCGCAGCTTCAGCGGTGTTGTGAGTAAAGATATAGGTTACGAATTTCTTGGCGTTAGCGTAGACCGCCCGACCTTCCTCCACTGCATTGACAATGGAGGCAAAATTGTCGTCGGTTAGGATCATATCCGCCACCTCTTTGGCTACGTCGGTACCAGCCACGCCCATGGCCACGCCGATATTCGCTTTTCTGAGCGCAGGTGCGTCATTGACACCATCACCAGTGACTGCCACGACATGTCCCATGTCCTGCAGCGCGCTGACTATTCGCAGTTTATGACCCGGGGTAACGCGTGCAAAGATGACCTCACCCTGCAGTGCCTCCTTCAGCGACCTATCATCCATGGCATCCAAGTCAGAACCATTGATAATACGCGGACGCTCTCCCCGAATGATGCCAATGCGTCGCGCTATGCTTTCTGCCGTCAACCCATAGTCACCAGTGATCATCACGATGCGGATGCCAGCACGGTGACATTTTTCCACCGCCATCTTCACCTCCACCCTTGGTGGGTCCATCATAGCAGCCAAGCCTAGAAAAGTCAGGTCATGCTCAATAACCTCGGGTGTATATTCTCCCACTGGTTGTGCTTTCACAGTCGGCTCCGGCAATGAGCGCATGGCCACCGCGAGCACCCGCAGGCCCTCACTGGCAAAGTTGTCATTCGCTGCCAAGACCTTCGCCCGGAGACCCTCGTCCAGCGGGCAGTCCTGTCCATCCATTCGTATATGAGTGCACAGCTCCAGCATCTCTCTTGGCGCTCCCTTGACATAGGCTACCAGCGAATTTTGCACCCGATGAATTGTGCTCATCCGCCTGCGCCGCGACTCAAAGGATAGTTGGCGCACGCATATACTACGCTCCCTTTCAGTTTCGATGTTCAACTCGCCTTTGAGCGCTGCTACCTGCAGGGCTGCCTCTGTGGGATCGCCCAGCACTGTCCACCTGGCAGATCCATGGTTTGGTGACAATAAACGCGCAGTGTTACATAGCGCACCCGCAACGAGTAACTGACGCAGGTCTCCGACCACCGGAACATTGACTGCACGCCCATCATCGAGGATATACCCCCTAGGCCCATACCCAACGCCCGTCACCTTGAGGCGTCGGCCAGCCAGCCACAGATCGGATACTGTCATTTCATTTTCTGTAAGTGTCCCGGTCTTATCGGTACAGATCACCGTTGTGCAGCCCAGGGTCTCCACAGCCGATAGCCTCTTGATGAGCGCATGGCGTTGGGCCATGCGTTGTACTCCCATAGCCAGAGACAGGCTTACCGTCGGCAGCAAACCCTCTGGCACGAAGCAGACAATCATACCCAGGGCAAAAATGAAACTATCAGCCACGCTAAACGCAACTCGCAGAATCATCAGTATGGCAAAGAAAACCAGGCCAATGCCGACTGCCAAGAATGTCACCCTCCTTGTCACATGGGTCAATTCTTTCTGTAGCGGACTGGGTTCATCTCTCACAGATTGCGTGAGGTTAGCGACCTTGCCAAATTCGGTGTGCGTGCCCGTCGCAAAGGCAATAGCCGTGCCTACCCCAGCAACTACGCTTGAACCAGCAAATACCAAGTTACGTACTTCAAAACGAGATGGAACAGGCCGCAGGACAGCCTCTCTTGTCTTGCGCATCGCATGCGACTCTCCGGTCAAGGTGGACTGATCCACCCGCAGCTCGTCCTCGTCTACCAAACGTCCATCAGCTGAGATACGGTCGCCTTCGGCCAGCAAGATTACATCGCCGGGCACCAGCTCTTCTGCCAGAATGCGCTGCTTTTCTCCATCCCGCAACACATTGGCATAACTGGGAATCAACTGTTGGAGGGCCCTGATTGCTCTTTCTGCTCTGTACTCCTGCCAGAAACTAAATACACCGTTGATCACGTTAACCATCCAGATGGCAATAGCCAGTTCGGGCATTCCCGCAATAAGAGCGACCGCACCGCCGACCCACAATAGGATGGCCATAAGATGTGTGAATTTGGACAGGAATTCTAGGAAGAGAGACCTTCCTTTAATTTTCTGAATAACGTTGCTGCCGAAGCGGCGAAGCCGTTCTTCAGCCTCAGCCTGGGTGAGCCCTTGGGGTCGCGTGGCTAGTACCCCATAGACTTCTCGGATGGGCAATTTATGGATAGAGTCAGTGGGACCCCCTTCCAGAGGTTTGTCTATTAACTTCATGGTAATGTCCTACTAGCTGAAATCGGGCATCAGTCTATCACACATTAGAAAGAATTGCATAAAGTACATTTCCTCTGGATATGTTGACGGTCTGGAGTTCTGATAATGATGTAGCTATCAATGCCACTGGGACTGAGAGTCCTAATTCAGCAAGTGCTAGAATCACGATTGCTGGGACAACCGCACCTTTGCCTGTTTTGTTATCTCATTACACAAAATGACGAATTGTTAGGGCAAGACATAATGCCAGAAGGATTCTTAACCTGATTTTTGGACTTGCGTTATTTCAAGCCCGCTTCTTTTCTCAGTATTTTGACCTTGTTTGTTCTCTCCCAGGGCAGGTCGAGGTCTTCTCTGCCAAAATGCCCGTAGGTAGCAGTTTGGCGATAAATGGGACGGCGCAGGTCTAAAGTCCTCATGATAGACTCAGGGCGGAAGTCGAAATGCTTGTTTATGAGATTTGATATAACCTCATCGGGAACCTTTCCCGTGCTAGATGTCTCAATGGATAGCGACAGAGGGTGAGCTTTTCCTATAGTATAGGCAACCTGAAGCTCGAGGTAATCGGCAAGTCCAGCAGCCACTATGTTTTTGGCGACATATCTGGCCATATAAGTGGCGGAACGGTCCACCTTAGTAGGGTCTTTTCCTGAAAAGGCGCCCCCACCATGTCCGCAGGCACTGCCATAAGTATCAGCAATGATTTTGCGCCCGGTAAAACCGGTATCGCTCACGGGCCCACCGATAACGAATTGCCCAGCACTGTTAATGTAGTATTCAGTCTTCTTACTCAGCAATTTGGCGGGGACGACTTCTTTAATCACCTGCTCTATAAGGTCATGCTCAATGACATCACGTTTCACCCTGGGGTCATGGTGGGCAGCCAGAACAACAGAAACTACCCTCCTGGGTATTCCATTACTATATTCCACGGTTACCTGAGATTTACCATCAGGTCTTAAATAAGGCACAGTCTTGTCTTTCCTTACCTGAGCCAGTCTCTGGCATAGTTTATGTGCTAGCACAATAGGCAAAGGCATGAACTCAGGAGTTTCTTTACAGGCAAAGCCAACCATCATTCCCTGGTCACCAGCACCAGTTCTGTCCAAAACCTCATCGGTTGCTACTTTCGTTCGTGCTTCCCAAGATTGTCTGACTCCGGCAGCGATGTCTCTTGACTGTTCCTTAATTGAGACGATGACTCCACATGTCCGATAATCAAAGCCATATTCGGGTTTGATGTAGCCTACATCCTTGATTACCTGGCGTACAATTTCGGGAATCTCCACATAGCCCTTGCAGGTAATCTCACCGAGGACTATCACCATGCCCATGGCCACAGAGACCTCGCAGGCTACATGGGCGAAGGGGTCCTGCTTCAGCATGGCGTCCAGGATAGCGTCTGAAATCTGGTCACACAACTTATCAGGATGTCCCTCGGTGACTGACTCCGCAGTGGCTAAATAGGAATTCGATTGATTAAAGCTATTGGGCATCTTTACCCCCTTTGGCAGAATTCTGATTTCGAATCTCTAAACTCTAAACAAACCCTAACAAATATCAAAAATCAAAGATGAAAAATTAAAATTACAATTCAAAATGCAAAGGAATTTAGTAACCTGATTTTCAAATTTCACTCTGTCATTTTGCATTTTCACTTATGCCTTTTGCATTTCTTTTAGCTTTTCGTGCTTAAGATTTGCCATGTTTTACACTTCTACCTCTTCTGTTTTCTATGTTCCTGCTTCCCAGCTTTCAAGGTATTTTCTCTGCTCCCTCGTCAAGGAGTCAATGGTGATATTCATGGAGGCGAGCTTTAGTTTGCCCACCTCCTGGTCAATTTCCTCCGGCACAGGATACACCGCTGGCTGAAGCTTTCCCTTCATCCTGGTGAGGTATTCCAAACATAGAGCCTGGTTGGCAAAGCTCATATCCATAACGCTAGCCGGGTGTCCCTCGGCAGCAGCTAGATTTATCAGCCTGCCCTCGCCTAGCAGATAAATACGCCGCCCATCGCCCAAAGTGTATTCATCAACGGAAGAACGTATTCGTTTCTTCGATTTGGCCAGGCCTTCCAAAACCGGGATATTTATCTCTACGTTGAAGTGGCCACTATTAGCCAGGATAGCCCCGTCTTTCATCCGGGAAATGTGTGTCTTATCAATGACGTTGGTATCGCCCGTGGCAGTGATGAAGACCTCTCCTATTTCGCAGGCCTTAGTCAAAGGCATAACCTGATAGCCATCCATGGCAGCTTCCAGAGCTGGAATAGGCTGGATTTCGGTGATGATAACCTGCGCCCCGAGCCCTTGAGCCCGTTTAGCTATCCCTTTGCCACACCAGCCGTAGCCACAGACAACTACCTTCCTCCCCGCCCAGAGTATATTGGTAGCCCTGGTGATGCCATCAATTGTGCTTTGCCCCGTTCCATACCTGTTGTCAAAGAAGTGTTTGGTTTGAGCATCGTTCACAGCAATAATGGGATAAATCAATTTACTGGCCCTGGCCATGTTCCTCAACCTGATGACTCCCGTGGTCGTTTCCTCAGTGCCGCCAATGACCTTAGCAGCCAGTTCGGTGTAATCCTTATGAAGGGTAGAAACCAGATCCGCGCCATCATCCATCGTGATCTGTGGCTTATGTTCCAAGGCGGTGATGATGTGTTTGTAGTAGGTCTTACTATCTTCTCCCTTGATGGCGTTGACGGGAATGCCATAGTCCACCAGGGCAGCAGCTGCGTCGTCCTGGGTACTTAAAGGATTGGAGGCGCACAGGACTAAGTCAGCACCACCTTCTTTTAGAGCCAGAGCTAAATTGGCCGTTTCCGTGGTTATATGGAGGCAAGCAGAAATACGTACTCCCGCCAGGGGCCTCTCTCTACCAAATCTTTCCCCTATTAGTTTGACGACTGGCATTTCCTTGCCAGCCCAGTCAATGCGAAGCTTGCCCTCTTGAGCCAGGGAGAGGTCTTTAACATCATGATTTTTCATCTTTTTATCTCCATGAAAATGGTATTAGCTTGAACTGCTCAGCAACCCAGTCAGGTATATCCAATGTGCCCATAAGGAGCGGTTTTTGATGACAGTCGCTGCCGCCGGTCATAAGCATATTGTGCTTTCTGGCAAACTCAATATAGTGTGCTGTGGTTTTCTCATCGTGTGCCGTATTCCAGCACTCAACACCATCGATGTATTGTAGCATATATTTCTCTACAGTCTTCGTTTGTTCCTCCAAATCATGCGTTATGCTCACCAGGGATGTCCCTTTGGGGTCGCCGGGGTGGGCGTGTATCAGTACGCCCCCGGCGTTCCTGAGCAACTGCGAGGCTTCAGCTAAAGAAAGGGGATATTTGGGGACATTGCATTTAACCAGATACTTATCGAAAGCCTCTTGCTTATCCTTTACAATTCCTTTCCCTACCAGGTAGTTCGCTATATGTGGTCGCCCGAACACGCCGTCCACACTCTCCTCTATTTTCCTGAGGTCTTCCCCGGTAAAACTTTCGATCCCCTCTTTAGCAAACTCAACATTCAGGTTATGCAAAATTCGACGCGCTCTTCTTTTTCTATATTCTTTTATCAGTTGAAGCTTATTCTTTAGCTCTCGATTGTCGATGTCATATCCATATCCCAGGAAATCCAGAGAAACATCCTTATTGCCCTCAGGATAATGGAAAATCACGTTTAATTCCACCCCTGTGATGTAAGAAATGTCATGCTTTCTCGCCAATGCGATAGCCCTTGCCTGGCAGTCTATAGAATCGTGGTCAGTTATCGAGATTAAACCAATGCTTCTGTTCTTGGCTTCCTGGAAAACCTCTTCAATAGGGAGATTGCCGTCCGAGCCGGTCCTGGTATGGATGTGCAAATCTATTTTCACTTCTATCTCTTTTCCATACCAATGATATACCAATCTTCGGGCCGGTCATATTGGGTATCGACTGTCAGGTGGATAATTTTGAGCCTGGGGTACAATCGCTTCAAGTCATCCACATCCACTCTTTCGAACTTCTTCTTATTGTTGAGGTAGGCCTGCTCGGTGAGGGCATTCGATTCATAATCCTCCTTGTTACGCCTTAGTATCCGGGCGATGGCTACGTCCTGGGGGCAATGGGTCTCAAGGATGACGAATGTCTTATTATGTTTGGCGGCTACCTCAGCAGCCCGCCTTCTCAACGATTGGGTGACGAAGGTGGCATCTATTATTACACTATCGCCTTTCTTCAAAGCCTCGTCTGCCCGCCGGAACGTCTCATCATAGACCATTGTCCGTTTGCTCATATCTGAGGCAACCTTCTCATCGAATATATTCTCATTTTTCAGCACCTCTAGCCTGATCAGGTCGGACCGAAGGATAGGGCAGCCCTTAATCCTGGAAATCTCCTCGCTTGTCTCAGTTTTCCAGGTGCCCGGCAAGCCGCAGGTGATGAGCAAAACTCCAGCCCCCAGCTCTTTTTCTACGAATTTGGCAAACGGCTCTTTCAATCTGCGCCTCCTGTACAGTTTGACATCTCCGCTTTAGATTATAACCGCTTAAATTCTCCTTGTCATTGCGAAAGAGGCAAATTCCTAAATAGCGTTTCCCACGTCTCCCAAATCGCCCCTTAGCTTGACCGTTTCCCCTAGCCAATGCTAAACTGCTCTCGGGCAGCGTAGCTCAGTGGTAGAGCAGGGGACTCATAAGCCCTTGGTCAGTGGTTCAACTCCACTCGCTGCCACTTATTGTTTCCTCAGGGAGTTCCCCTCAACGAAGTGTGAGTATTCAGTTAGTCGTGTCATTAACTGGAATAGCGTAGCTCCGGCGGGTAAACGAAGGTAGCTTGAATCGTTGCGCAGTTCGATGTTAGCGCAGTGCTTTTTATCTTGGCATATCTGTCCAGCCAAGAGAACAGTAGTACCTACTTCCCAATAATGCTAATGGGAATCGGGATAGCACTTGCACTTGTTGGCAGCCCAGCTGTTTTCTCAAATAAATGAACCCTTTGCGAGGCCGATCCTCTGTGCCTCATGGTTCAAGTGCAGCTGCTGCCGCTTCAAGTAGTTTGCTATTTCTTCTTGGGAGTCGCTTTCTTTTCCGGCTTCGCTGCAGGTTTCGCGCCGCAACATCCCGTATTGCGAGTCTTACATGTCTCACCCATATTCTTGACCTCCTTGCCTGTGTTATTACCAAGATTATATCAACTAGTTCGCTGTTTTGACAACACCGCTGGCCCAAGAAATGCACCTTGGTTCAACTCGCGCTGCTGCCACTTCAAGCAGTTCTCTACTTCTTCTTGGGAGTCGCTTTCTTTTCCGGCTTCGGTACAGGTTTATCGGTGTATAGCTCGGGGTGGTGGCGCCTGCAGGTCTTACACATATTCGTTACCTCCTTGCCTGTGTTATACCAAAATTACATCAACCAGTTCGTCCTTTTGCCAATACTGGTGACCCAAGAAACACACCTTGGTTCAAATCCAGCCGCTGCCATTCATTGCCTCCAAAAAAAGCGCTCACTTCTAGTGTAGTCTTTCTTGCAGGTTTGGGAGCTTACCATGTATGTAGAGTTGAATTGCTTCATCGATGTTATTAACATCGGTAACTAGTGACTCAATGCCGTTTTGCTTTAAACTCTCATGTGCGCCCCAACCCATACCCCCGGCAATTAATAATTGGCAATCAGTGATGTTTGCCATCATACCTGCATGGCTTGCCTGAGCATTAGCATCAAATCCGTGTCTTTCCCCATGTGAGGCGTGAGAAGCATGCTGAGCCCCAGCGACATGGTGCCCAGCTTTACTTCTTTGTTCTTTCCCTTTAACCTTTCCATCTTCTATCGTTATTACGCTATAATACTGGGCCCGTCCGAAATGCTGGCAGATCGAAATTCCATCATCAGTTACTACGGCAATTTTCATGTTTTGTACTCCTTCATTTTGATCATTATTCACGTGCGTGATGTTATCGCATCCGTTCAAACACTTGCAGCTAAGAGATGTTACCTCAAAGGTGCCACCTTGAATTTTGATGGCTTTCCCGTTGAGAAGAGCGTCGGCTATTTTCCTCCTTGCCGATTCAAGTATCCTTTGGAAAGTAGGCCGGGAAATACCCATTTTTACCGCACATTGTTCTTGCTCCAAATCCTCTATATCTTTAAGACGGATAGCTTCGATTTCATCTATGGCAAGAAGGTTCTCCTCCAGTTCCCGCAAGGGAATCCCAGCGGGTTTGAAATATGTTATTCCGGGGAGAAACGCAACCCGGCGGCATTTTCTCGGACGTGGCATCTGCATTTCTCAATATTATCAAGTTATGAACATACGCTCATAATTATCATATTATAGAACCGGAATAATGTCAACGCTACCAAACAGGAATAATTGGTGCCTGATATATTCGCACAAACTCAAAATAAGCCTTTGGCCGCTGGTTCAAATCCAGCCGCTACCACATTCTGTAATTGAGACAGGATTGGTTCCCCTTGTGCTCACTGCCCTTTGGTCAACTTGGCTTGTACCTCTGCAATCAGGTCTTGAACTGCGATACGTAATACCGTTTGACCTTCCTTCAACGTGTCCACCAGAACATCATAGTCTTCGTAGAAATAGACCGTCTTCCCATCCGTGAGCACTACGAAGGATGATAACGCTTTGGATTGACCTCGTATAAAGCGAAAGCTCGATCGTATCCTCTGTAGAGGCAGCGAGCTATCCAGCAATTTCATCAGTATCTTTAATTCGAAAATATCTTCTACGGAATAGCGACGGCGCGAACCTCTTCCGGATGCTGTTCTCAGACTCGGGCTCACCAGACCTGTCTTGTCCCAGTACACAAGCTGGTTATAGGTGGCGCCGACCACATGTGATACTTCTGAAGTACGGAAAGATATGGGTTTTCTTCTACGCGGCATCGCAAATTCCAGCCAATCTAATGTGCGTTATAATAATTATATCACCCGCAGCTCAGGCATTGTTTCAAATCCCGCCGCTGCCACTACCGGTGTTCTTCTTGATAGCTGGAACTAGGGTCAGGGTACGAAACTAGAGTGGGCTCTCTTAACCGCCCACTGCCCGGCCCAGAAAGTACGGCCAGACTACTATGCCCAGCAAAATCTGCCACCAGACCAGATTGGCATAACCGATGGTAAATAGCCAGCCGATGAACCAAATAGGGCCTCCCAAAGCCATCCCGCGTCGGCCGTGGTACCAGCGCTTCTTTTCCTCTTTTCCCTCTGCCATGTTTTCCTCCTTTTACAAGATACTGTATCCTTGGTTTGATGACTTTCCCGGCAATATCTTAACGATAACTTCACCTACTAGTAAGATGGGCTTTTCGCAGTCATAACTTCATGGAGACGATATTTCAGGCTCGACCGTGGCTGTCGGAGCTGCCGTTGTTCTCCAGCGGATCCACAAAGCCCAGGCCGTCACCAGCACGGCTATCACGGCAATATAGATTTCCGCATGAACGTCGGTAAGGATCCCTGTGTACAACAAAACTGCGCTGTAGTTCAGTAAGCCATGCAGACCGGAAGCTATGAGGTAAAACTGCCATCCCCAACCCTTAGCCAGACCGTACCCGGCCAGGGCGGAAAAGGCAATATGAGCAGCTACAATAAAGAACCTCTCCCAGAATCCAAGCAGTGCCTCGAAGCCGTAGGTTTGCACCAATGCCCAAGTCCATCCTGAGGCAAAGATCTGATTGTGCACCCACTGCGCTTCAAGGATGGCAAATCCAGCTCCGGCCACAGCGCCGATAGCCAGTCCCAGCTTGGGGTCAATATTCTTGCCGCTGCGCCACCAGTAGACGACCACGGGCACCAGCTTTGCCCCTTCCTGGACCAGTCCGCCGATGAGAATTTGTGGTATCGCCGCCAGCAAAATCCAGTTCATGAGGACCTCCTGGCTCCAGAAATGCGTCAGCGCCTGTCCAGCCCAAACCTGGAGAGGAGTTTGAATGAAGCCAACAGCGACCGGGGTCAGAAAGGCGCTGCCTACGAGGACCGCCCAGAGCCAGGGTTTCTTAACGAACGGCGGTCGATAACCAGCCAGCCAGACCGCACCGAAGGCTATAGCCAGACCAATGGCTATGGCCAGATAAATCCCCCAGCCGCTGGGGTTCTGGAAGAAAGAGACGAAATAGCTGACCATGTAATCTGCCATGAACTCCTCCTATACTTTAAGCTGGTTATCATCCAATTCATCGCACATGTACCCTTCAACTCCTTCTAGCTTTCACACATTATACCTATATGTGAAATAAAAGAACATACCCCTGGGCATTCCTGCCCAGGGGCACCTTGTATGCTCTCACAAGGCCTGGGGCGTCGGTTCGAGTCCGGTCGCTGCCAATGTTTTCACAGTCGAGCCCTGCATATCGCTTTAAACGAGCTCCACAGTATCTTTGTATTTGGGGACTTTTACAGTCCATCCGGTCTTTTCGTTCAGGAGCTTCGCAAAGCTAGTAGCTGCTTTTTCTTCCCCGTGAGTGACGAATACACAGCGCGGAGGGACACGGATGTCAGATAGCCAGGCCAGTAATCCATCACGGTCGGCGTGTGCCGAAAAACCATCTATTTTTTCAATGTGTGCCCTCACCGGATACATTTGCCCCAGGAGACGGATTTCCCTGGCGCCGTCCAGCAATACTCTGCCCGGCGTCCCCTCCGCTTGATAGCCGACAAATAATATTGTGCTCTCCGGCCTCCTGATGTTATTGACTATGTGGTGTTTTACACGGCCACCGACTACCATTCCGCTGCCAGCTATTATGATACAGCTTTCCTTTACGTTGTTAATAGCCCTGGACTCTTCCTCGGTCTGCACTATTTTGAGGTTTTCAAAACTAAAAAAAGAATTGCCCTGGCGCAGACGTTGCATCGTTTCCTGGTCAAAGAGTTCGGCGTGGCGTTTAAATACCTCAGTAATCCGTATTGCCATGGGGCTATCCAGAAAGACGGTTACAGATGGAATTTCTTTACGTAAGAACAATTCATTCAGGTGATACAACATCTCCTGGCTCCTCTCCAGAGCGAAACTGGGGACAATAATGTTGCCCCCGGCACTTACCGTCCTGTTGATACAATCGCGTAATTGCTTCTGAATATCAATGTTCTCGTGTTCTTCGTGAGTACGGTCGCCGTAAGTCGACTCCATAACTATATATTCGGCTTCATGGAAAAGAGTCGGGTCGTTTATTATCGGGCGGTCGGGCTCGCCGATATCACCAGAGAAAACTACCCTGTGGTTCTGGCCATCCTGTTTGATATTCATATTTATGGTTGCTGCCCCCAACACATGACCAGCTTCATAATAACAGCCTTCCACGTTGCTACTAACTCTGACACAGCTCAGGTATTCCACGGCGGAGAAATGCGGCTTAACCGCCTCGGCATCTACTACAGTGTACAGAGGTATTTCCGGATGAGGACCACCTCGTCCCTCCTTTTTATGGCGTTCCCGCTTAAATATGGCGTCTTCTTCCTGCAGCTTGGCAGCGTCAAGAAGGATAATTTCGGCTATCTCAGCCGTCGCCTGAGTGCAGTATATCTTGCCCTGGTATCCATCACATACCAGTTTCGGCAAAAGTCCGCAATGGTCAAGATGGGCATGGGTCAAAAAAACAGCGTCAATGGACTGAGGGGCAAACGGAAACGGCTGCCAGTTTCTCTCCTGGTACTTCCGCTCCTGGTACATCCCGCAGTCTATAAGCACACGGGTATTCTGGCTTTCTAAGAGATAGCAGGAACCCGTGACATTCCGCGCTGCACCCAGAAATGTTAGCTTAGCCAGCACAGGTGGTGTGACCCCCTCAATAATTTACTCGACTCGAGAATTTCGCACGGCATATTCGATATTATACATCACGGCTTTATCATAAGCTGGCGCAAATCCTTCTCCTGCCCATTTCCTCCTATTTCGATTTCACCACCTTAGGAATTCCTAACCATCTCGGAGTTCTGTCCATATATTCACGGTATGCCGGACCATATTTTTCTAGGCAGTAACGTTCCTCATCCTTTGCAGAGATGCCGAGCAAGACCACCCAGATAATCGTAGCCAACAGGAAGATCCATGAAGCTGAAGCTATGCCGATACCCAGGTATATCAGTATTAGCGCTGCATACATCGGATGTCGCGAGTAGCGATAAACTCCTTTAATAACAGGCCCATTAATTGGTGTTGTGGCAAAATTAATTGTCGCAATTGCGATTATGACCAGACCTAATAAGAAAATAGCCAGACCTACAGGAAACCATGCCGTGCCTAGTTTGAGTGGCAGGAAAATGGAGTATGCGGTAGATAAAAGCCACAATAGCGTAGATAAAAAGTTTAAGACCTTGTATATTTGACTTGGTTTCGTGTCAGAAGCCTCTCCAAATCTCCGGTACAGCTTCTTACTACCCATTACTGCCAGGTTCTGTACCAGTAACCAAACCATGAAGATCCAGGCATTCCACAAACCTATCTCGAAAGCCGGTGCGACTGACATAACTCACCTCCGTCCAGTCAAAGTATGGACCATACGACTGTATTTGCTCTTCGTCTAGCGGACATTTGCAGCCAGATTATATACCATGTCCCTTTGACCTCCTCCTTGTTTTCGGTTATCGTCCCCCATCTCGAAGAAAAGGAGCCCTTGGGCGCTGCTTCAAATCCCACCGCCGCCGTCACTGCTTTTCTTCATGACAGCTGGAACTACAGTCGGAGGGAAGTGGAGTCGTTGGCTGAGTCGGGTCTAGCTTGAATACTTCTTTATGGCCTCTCTGGCCCTGGCGATGATTTCCTCGTCAGACACTCTGTACGATGTTATGGCAAAAGAGCCTGCCACCTTGCCCTGGTTTTTCTCTATTTTAGCCGTTATATTTGCCAGAGCTTTCTCTGCATTGTCGCCGCCCATGGTAAAGAATGGAATAACGCTCCGACCTTCAAAAATTGTCTGGTATATAAATGAGTTAATGGCCGGCGCTGGTCTTGAACCCCAGTTTGGAGAACCGATAAATATCCTTTCATGTTGCTTCAAATCGACATCTATGGGATTTATCTTACTCCCTCTGTTCATTACAGCGGCGAAGCCGCCAGTCAAATAGACCAAGGGTCCGGGTTTTCTGGGCTTTGTCTCCTCAATCTCCACTAGCGTGGCATTCAGTGCTTCGGCGATTACTTGAGCTACCAGCCTCGTTTTGCCTGTCAAAGAATAATAAACTACTAACGATTTCATTATACCCTCCAAAATATCTGTGTCTTACATCATGCCTATGATTCCGCGCTTGCCACGCCTAGATTTTCTGGCATCCGACACAATAGTAAATGCTGCCGCCCAAATACGCCTCTTTCTTGATTAACGTACGGCATATGGGACAGGCTTGCCCGGCGGCGTTCTTGCTTAGTTTAGTCTTATACGCTCCCGGTTTGCCCAAAAGGTCATTCTCGGTATCTCTGCCGCCCCTCGCCGTCATTTCCGAAAGAGTGTCCTTAATACAATCAAATAGAACCTGCTGCTCGGTAGCGGAGAGCGTACCTGCCTTTTTCTTCGGGTGCATTCTCGCATTGAACAGGATGTCCTGCAAAACCCCATTGCCGAGCCCGGGTATTCTCTGCTCCGTCGCCAGAAATGCCTTCAGTGACAATTTTGCGGTGCCCTCATCAAACAAAGACTTGAAATAGTCTTTGTCGAAATCACCGGACAAGGGGGAAGGTTTCTCCCTGGCTACAAGATAGTACTTATTATCATTTTCCCCTTCCGGGAAGGCCGATAGACCGCCGTACATCTGCACCCAGCCAACCAGAGAAGAACCGTCATCGAACTCAATCAGTAACTGGTGCTTGTCCGGCAACTTTGCACCCTTATCATAGTAGCGTAAATTCACGCCGTCACTGAATAGCAGCTTCGCCTTGCCGGCCGTTATTTCTACCTGCCCCCCATAGCTCGTGGCCCCGTGGATTACCTTGCCGGTTAACAGGCTCTTGTATTCCTGCGGGTCACCGAAGTACCAGGCCAACTTATGCGGGGTTTGGGCAGCAATAACATTCTTGATTTTCTTGCCGATAGCAGTCTCATTAATCTGTTTAGCTAAGACGGCGGCTTCGGGCAGTTCTATCATCTTTGATTCCTTGGGCAACCAAGATGATACCACATAGTTTGCTACACGGCGATGGCAAAGCTCAGAATACCGATACAGCAATTCGGCCTGATGGTTGGGATAAGCAGATATATTCGGATAACTGTGATTATGGGTAAGGGGTAATCGCAAAAATCGTGATTTTACCCCTGGAAGGCCCATAAAACCAAAAGACTCTATATGCTGCTGGTGTTTTCTGTTCTGCATATGCCTCAAAAACCTTCTCCCCATTGGGGCCTTTCAAACTGAAATATGGGTGAGTTTGCAGGCTTTTGTGTCGGGGATTTTCAGCTAACAACTCTATGGTCTTCTTGACGGCCTTATAACGTTTCTTTTGGGATGCATCACTCTTAAGGTGGATATAGGTCGCCTTTGCCTCGTCGGTCCATTCTAACTCAAACAACACGGCTGACCCTAAAGACTGTCTAAGTCGATTTTTGACACCTTGCCCTGTGCAGCATCGGCAAGTCCCCGTTTAACCGACGCCAGGGCAGCGGGGTTCCTGAATAACCATAGTTCCGAAGCAGGGATGGTTACTTGTGGGTCTAGCACAATTTGCCCGAATTTATTGCTGTATATATGATATGTGATGCCTTCCTCAACTAAAGCCTTGGGTAGAACTACTCGCTTTTTGGCATCCGGCTTCACGCCTCTTGCTACTATCTTTAGATTTTTATCCTTAATTACAATGGCCATTTTGCCCCATTTGGGAGGTGGGACGTTCCCACTTCTGCTCGCTGCCCACCGCATTTTACCAGAGCCATTGGGTTTGTCAAGTCGCGGTTGTATCTAAACTCGTAACCTCACCCTCTTGGCCTTAGTTTAGCATGCTATACTTACCAAAAAGCTGCGACTGTGGAGGTGTGTATGTCGCCACGTAAACTTAAAACTGATCCGATAATCCTCGAGATGCCGTCCCAGAAGATGGCCGTTGTCCAGGGAAAAGGCTCTCCGGACAAGGTCTTCGCTAAGATATTTCCTGCTCTATTTGGCTCAGTTTATACCTTGAAGTTTGACCTGAAGAAGAGGGGATTGGAGTCCTTTAAGGTAAGCTGCCCTCGTGCTCGCTATCCCAGTGCCCAGCTCTATCCCAAAGGAGAATGGCTCATAATTGCTGGTATCCCTGTGCCCGACAACACTACCTCCTTACCCCAGAAAGAACCGGGCACCGAGGTAAAGATTGAGACCTGGGAATACGGCACGGTAGCTCAAATTCTCCACCTCGGCCCTTATGACCAGGAAACGAAAACCATCGAGCGCTTGCAACAATTCATCACGGCGAATGGCTATGAAATAGCTGGCCCGCATGAGGAAGAATACCAATCAAAGCCAGATGCCAAGGTAATTAAGACACTAGTCCGGTATCAGGTGAAAAAGAAGAGCTAATAGCCTAATCAATGTGTGTATGAATGGGGGTAGGTCTTGGTTGGAGCAGGGTATTCTTCAAGTTTGCGCTTGCCTAATCTCATATGTACAAATGATGATCATCAATTCGGCCATGTAGATGTCTTTTTCAGTGAACTAGGCATATAATTTGAATTGGCCTGTGGGGATTTCTGCCAGTCTAATTATCCTTTCATGATTAAGAAAAGGAGGGTGCAGTGAAGAGATTCATCCTTTCTGATTTGCATATCGGACATAAAGATGCTCAATATAATGCTATGGACCAGGCGATAACCTATATCCGAAAAGAGGCTAAGGCTGGCGATGAAATATTGGGCTTGGGAGATTGGTTCCATATGTATGAAAACGGATTTGAGAACTGCCTCCAACACCCTATGACGCAGAAATTTCGCGACCTCGCCGGGCAGATTCCAACTAAGCTCTTGCCTGGAAACCATGACCATATACTAGAGAAGTACCGTGATAATCCTGATTTTGGTAATCCTATTAGTCCAATCGAATTAATAAAACCCTTTATGGAGGGGGGCATCTGGTACTGTCACGGGCACGAATATGACCCGTCGGTTCAATATATTCCTCGACAACTTATGTGGCTCTACAATCACCTACCGCGAAGAAAGGTGACTCCCGGCAATCTTAAAATGAGTTCCATTACTGAACGATTTATTATGCTGGTATACTTAGTTCACTCGAGGGCTTTAATCAACCTTCAGCAAAAAGTAAAGAAGGAACACCAGGAATGTAAGGGGATTATTCTGGGACACACTCATCTGCCTCTTCATCAGCAGTCTCCCGAATTATTGTTCTTGCTCAATGATGGAGATATGAGACATAGCTCAACTTTTACTGTGGAAGATGATGTTGATTTCCATCATCTGACCTGGAACCCGGACAAGAACCAGTGGCGAGTACAATCAATCTCGAAACCATGACATGGGCAGCGCTCCTATGATTGGGCTGAAAAGATTGCTTCTGGGCGTACCCTCCGGGCCTTTTACCTGTACCCCATATAGCTTCGAAAAAAGGCAGAGGCCGCTCGCCTCCTTTCTGAGAGAGATCCTGCCAAACAGGAACCAAATTAATCCTAGCGCCTTTACACTGTGGACTTTACTTTATTTCTCTTCGATTTTGGCTATGGGTGCATTTTTCTTAACGGATTCAATACCATCCTTAGCGCTCTCTTTTGATTTATAGCCTTCGCCGCCGGTGGCTATGGTTTGTCCGTTAGATGCCACTAATCTCCAACGAAATTCACCTTTTGTATCTTTGTAGAGTTCGAATTTAGCTGCCATGTTGTTCCCTCCCTTCTTATGCTTTTTCTTGAACCTCGTTATATTCAGATATTAAGACTAATGTCTATCTTCTTACTCGCGGCACCAGCCAGGCAATCAGCAAGATGATTCCAATCACAAGTAAAACCCAGAGGAACGGACCTGTTATGAACTGGAGAAATAGACCCAGCAGAAAAACAATCAAGACGATAACAGCAATAATCCAAAGCAAACCGAGCATATTGACCTCCTTTTACTTATCGGCACTCCTCACCTCGCTGCCCAGCAAGGTGAGCCTGTTTGGTATTATACAAGCCTCCCTGCTAATGACGCTCTGTGTTATGCAAGGCACAAGCAAAACACTATTTATCGGTGGCTAACTCAACACCACCAGAGTCATCTTTAACTGAGGTACGCTATAATAGCCATTATGCCGATGATGATTAGATAGATACCAACCAAATAGTTTAGTATCTTGGGGAAAATCATAACAATAACGCCGAAAATAAGGCTTGCTATCCCCATCCATAGACCTAAAGCTGGAAACGTAATTGCTGGCATTAGAATTTCACCTCCTTTCTAAAATAAAAAGTGTTAACCCTACTTTTTCTTGCTCAACATTGTGAGTATGCCCCAGACTATAAGGAAAATACCGACTATCCATGCCAGTAAATGAGGAAATATGAGTATAAGTAAACCGGCAACAATTGCTATGACACCTAAAACTATGTTGCTCAAACCAAACATGCTGCCTCCTTTCTTTAGATTCAAAAAAAATCGGGTGAACCTTGTCTCACCCTAAAAATAGAAGTCAAATCTTACCCGCCTTTATACTGAGCACTAGAACCTTTTCCACCAACTCGTTTTCTTTTTTTCCTTAGATTCATTTGGGGTCTTGTAATGCTTGATAATTTCTTTGATAGCTTCTTCGTTGCTTTTCTTGTCGTGTTCGATTCTGTAACCCTCGACGATCTTATCCTCTTCGTCTGATAATTCGATCTGGACTCTCACTGTCATGCTATCTGCCTCCTGTAATTACTATTAGCCGGGATTTCCCACTTCAATTCGCAACTAATCGGTTATCGCTCTTAAATGGCATATTATATACCGGAGCTACACAGCTGTCAATACCTCCTCCGAGCTATCCAGTTCTACTGGAGTGTCCTCTTATCCCGGGTTGTCACCCACTAATTAGATACTAGTGATGTGTGGCCGGGTAACAAACCGCTATAATGTTAAGTCACCTTCTGAGTGAACGTAACCTTAGGGACATAAGACGTCAAAACGTATGATAAGAAATCTCTTTGTCTTCTATCTAACGGAAAACGAGTGTGACTGGGAAGCTCCATCGCGATGATTGCTGGGGCGAGTTATAGCCACGTGACCTTTATATTGGATACGAGAACGAGTTTTACCTGCGACCTATGATAAACGGTTGACATCGTGGGTGGGAATGCTATATCGTTTGTAATCAAAAGGAGGTGGGCCAATGCAAGCTTATTGTGTTAAGTGCAGGACCAAGAGGGAGATGAAAAATCCCAAGGCCATAACCATGAAGAATGGCAGGCCGGCAACTCGGGATATCTGCCCGGTTTGTGGCACCAAGATCTTCCGCATCGGCAAGAGCCACCTAGTCAAAGGTTAGTAGACGATCTTTTTGGTGGCTTCCATGCTAACCTATGCTCTTTGAGAGTATTGAGTGTCATGGAGCCGTTGCAGTGTGATGGCATCACACAAGTAAGAGCTGACATTTATATAGTGTCAGTATATGTACTTGTGACACAGAGCGTCATTTCGAAAATAAGATAGCTCACCTCAGGCACCCGCAATCGAAGCCACAAAACCCCGGGTTAGATGAAGTTGATTTTGTTGGTCACTTTAGCCATTCCCAATACCTACGAGTTCGTTGCCATGTTTAAGGTCAAACCCCGGATGGACAGGTGAGGCCAGTTGACATGACTGCAAATAGTTTTCATTATGGGTTAACATACATCCCGATGTTTTTCCCCGGTAATGATCTATCTTCTCTTTGCCCTCAGTGCTATAATTTTTGACAGTAGCCAGTACTTTTGAAAGGAGGTGTTCATGGAACCAGTGTGGATAGCCATTTCAATCGTTGCCCTGGTTGTTATTGTGGTAGTTTTGCTTATAGCCAGGGGAAGGCAATATCAACAACCATCAAACCTCGCTATAGTCGGTATAAGCTTAGTGGTTCTGGGGATTATTTTCGGTGATGATCGTGTGATAGGGTACTCTCTCATAGGTGTCGGAGTTCTTCTTTCAGTAATTGAAGCTATTAGAAACAGAAGATAATAATTCGAGGTAGTCTCTCTGTCTTATTCTCCCCTTTTTGTTCTTGTTAATCCCTCATAAGCCCTTAGTCGCTGGTTCAAATCCAGCCGCTGCTAGTTAGATATTCCGAATTCAATTCACTCAGCTCTGCCAGCCAGTCAGAAAAATATAGCAGAATTCAGCCAGTTGCTATACAGTGCATATGTACTGAAGCAACTCGATCAAATCTTACTGAAGAAATGCGCTGTGAAAACATGGTCAGCATGTCCAACAGGAGCTATTGTCATCCTGGTTTTCACGATTTTATCGGTCTTGACATTCTTTACTCTCACTTCGATTGTGCTTGCAACCATTTTCTCCGACGCATTCATATAGGCGTCAATAACACTCTGTTGGTCTCCCTCCACGACATCCGCGAGCGGCGCCTCTGCATCTGCCCATTCCTTCGGTGACTTGTAGCCGAGCAGATCGGCAAACTTCTTATTGCAGACTTTATGGGTATCGTCAAGATAAATGTATATTGCCTGCTCCGATTTCTCCAGCACCGGCTTCATTTGTTCCGTGATTCCCTTTATAAGCTTTTCATGATGCTGTTGTTCATGCATAGATAGACCTCCTTCTCAGATAAAAGCAATTCCGAGCCAGGTTGTATTGGGACCGTCTCCTACCTGGCAACGGCGAGACAGTGTTATTTCGACGCACGGAACGCGCCAGCTTCGGCCAGTGGAAGTGTCTGTTCTAACGTTAGAACAGGGCTTGTGTGACCGGTTCCATAGGTATTCAGCGCTCCGAGTGCCCGTGCCAGGGTCGGGTAATCATCGGCCTCGACAGTAATGTAGAAGGTGTGGTCCATCGGCGAGACGTATCCAGACAGCACCTTCACTCCAGATGCCTTCTTTAGTGACTGCCACCATTCACCAAGGCGCTTTGCTTGCTCAGCGGACCGGCCCGGGCAGGTTTCATTGGTATGGGTGTGAACTACTTGAAATAGCATGTTTACCTCCTTTTTTATTATTCTAAATGATCGGATATTAAACAGTTATAAAATATTCAGGCCAGAAGTTACAAATTTGTGACATTTTTGGGAAAGAACAGCCATTTAAGCACGGCTTCTAGCAGGTCAGGAAGCGACCAAGAGGAAAAGGGAAGCAAATCCTTAACCCGTCTAACCTTCTTATACTTGGCATGTCCTGTGTGGTTCTGGGGATTATTTTCGGTGATTCTCGTGTGATAGGGTACTCTCTCATAGGTGTCGGAGTTCTTCTTTCAGTAATTGAAGCTATTAGAAACAGAAGATAATAATTTGAGGAAGGCTTTCTGTCAACATCCCTAGAGAATAGCTGGCCCACATGAGGAAGAATACCAATCCAAGCCCGATGCTAAGGTAACTAAGACACTAATCCGGTATCAGGTGAAAAAGAAGAGCTAATAGCCTGATAAACTTGCGCGTGGAATGGCAAATATCCCAATGTTTGTACAGTGGTAGGTAAGGCTAGCTGTAATAGATAAAACTCGAACGTTTGTAATAGCCTTCAGCAAGAGAAAACTAGACCAGGAATAGCAACAGAGCAACGCCTACGAGGTCGGCAGCTGTGTGGGCCGACCAGGATAGAAAAACATTGCGACACCTGGAAAATATCCATCCATAAAACATGCCATCAACAAATACTCCGGCCAAGTCTACCGCTACGATGGCAGGCGAGCCGGGAGTGAAGTGCTGCAAACCAAACACGATTGAAGCAATGACGACTGCTACGAACCCGTTTAGATACCATGCCAACCGTTGTTGAAGTAGACCGCGGTATATCAACTCTTCGAGAAAAGGTACCACTATTATTATGAAGATTAACAAACCGATCGACGAACTATTTAATAGCGGGACTCTATCTGATATATGTTTAAGCAAATCCGGCCAGAATGCCCGGGCGATTAAAGGAATAGGGAGTTGAAGAACAACCGCGACAACGAAGAAAAGGTGCCAGTTCGTTAGGAAGTCTTTCTTAAAGCCTCCCAACTTGATTCCTATCTCTTCCCAGGAGCGTCCCCTTATTCTTCGCTCACGTAGGAGATAAACCAGAGGCGGAATGTAAGCAAACGGCTTGGCTCCGGGGACAAGTAGTCCGGGCACCATACTCAACAGAACAAAGGCAAGTGTCACATAAAGTGCATGGTGACTAGCTCCTATATATTTTCGGTTAGCGTTATCAATTTCCACCTTTAGTGTGAATCGTAGAGAATATATATCGTCTTGTCAACGAAACCATTCACACTAACGTACGCATGGAATGGCAGACATGCCGATGTTTTTCCCTAGCCTTTGGGCGCTGGTCCAAATCCAGCCGCTGCCGGCTTTAATTCTTAAAGCCCTATCGTTAAAGAACGGTGGAGACAGTCGGATACTACAAAGGGCTATTATTAACCGAACCCGAATAGTTTCTTAAGCCGCTCAGTCAAAGAAAGTGGCTTTTCAGGCTCAGGTGGCAAGCCCTGCAGTTCTTGTAATCGGTTTATCGTTTTCCGCCACCAAAATTTGCTTAATGCCTCTCTACGATTCAGTAGCCTTTTCAGAACTAAGTCGTATTCACATACAATTCGCCCGCGAGCGCCTATGATTGCTATTCTGAGAAGATATTGGCTAATATCTGGCTTCTCCTTGCTCTTGAGGTAAGACCATATTCTGTTGAAATTTGTATCAATATCACGGAAGGCGATAGTAGCATGAAACGAGTGGTTTCTTCGGCTATCCCATGATTGACCGGTGGATACTTTTCCTAATTCCTGGGATAGCTCCCATCTTAAGTCCTCCAGTTCTTTGGAAGGGCTTATATCAAAGTATATGACCTTTGGGGTTTTGTCGAAGTAACCGAAGCCTTCAACCTTGAACGGAACCAAGGAATATTTACACCCTACCTTCTCTACCGCCGAAATAACTTTCCTGATATCATCAGTCCTGCCAGGCCCATACAAGGATATATGCGGTACTACCTTCCTCCTTGTAACCCCTCTGACTCTGAACTTCTTGGCGACAGAGTACACTATGCCCTTTGCGTACTCCTTAGCATATCCTTGCATTCGAAATTCTATTAAGAAATTAGCCACTGAATATACCTGTCAAGGAATAATAGACTACCAGCGATTTCATGCACCCTTCAAAGTATTTGTTTCTCGAATTATATCTCGCCAGTGTGTTGTATCGAAATCTCAGTTATACCTAAACTCGCATCTCGAAGAGGAAAAATATTCATCTGCAACGCTAACGTATTAGCCTAGTTGACAGAGATAGTTAGCATGAATACTATGGTGTTCAACAGAGAGGTGTAGTATGGGTATAGACAAGCAGAAAGCTGCAAGTAACGTTGAACATGCAAAACGGTGGTTGAATAGGGCGAATAAAGACTTTAACCTATTCAAGAAACTGGTAGGATTTGACAACAGAATTAAAAAGCCAGCTAGATGTTCTGACCCTGCTTTAGCTGTCTATTTATTACAACAGAGCATTGAAAAGGCTGTGAAAGCAGTAGCCATAGCATCAGGGCAATACGAAGCCAGAGATTTTGTTCGGTTCTACAAACATAATAGTCTTGCGTTAATTATTAATCTCAATCTCAAAATGCTTGCCAAACTAAAGGAATTAGGGGCAGACTACATGATGTCTCTTATGGGAATGGACTTGATGGATGCAGAATCAAAGTTATCTACCCTTGAAAGCCAAGTATTGGGTAAGATACCTTTAATTTCCAAAGATGGTAAGAAGGTCAGTATCAGACAGGAATGCATGAATCTGAAACCAGAGACCATTGTTCCATTAATAGATTCGTACATATTAGCCAGACAAAAGCTACTGGATGTAATAAAGACCGCTTTTAAAGTTCTACCCGATATGGGAATCCACAAAGGTCATGGTAGTATCAAAAATACCAATGCATTCATTAAGAAACTAAGCGAAGAAATTACTAGTCGATTGAATATTAGCCCTTTATCGAAAGAGCAGCTTCAAGTTCCGGAGGAGGTGGTCAAACTAATGCACAGTTTCGGGCTTGAAGCTGACAACGACATTGATAGAAGAGACGTGACTATGCACCATTTGGCGGTCTGGGCATTTTCGTACTCACTTCTCTGGTTAAGTTACATCACATTTGCACACGAAAGCAGTTCAAGATACCCGTTGAAACACAAAGGAAATATCAACACTGGTAAACTCGGCTGTGATGACTATGATGCACAACTTGGAATAGTAAATCGTATCGGACAGTTAGGATACGCGGCAAGTCTTACGTTGAACGAAATAAAGAATGAAATTGAAGAAGTGGCGTATTTCTTTGCTGTTGAAAGGTTGGATTAATACGAGACTGGCCCTCATAAACCCTTTGGCCGCTGGTTCAAATCCAGCCGCTGCCAGCTTTAATTCTTAAAGCCCTATCGTTAAAGAATGGCGGCGATAGCTTTATGCTCCATTTTAAGTTAGCCCTCGCTCTCAAGCCTTATCTTACTTAAGATTCCTATGGCTCTCTTTAAGTAGCTTCTCCACCTCTGGTTTTGTCAGTGTCATTTCATTGAAATCCCACTTCTCCATATTAATATACTCTACAAATTGCTGGGGTCTCATTTTACGTGCTGCCTGACCTATGATAATCAAATGAGCAGCAAGTTGTTGAACAATTACAATATATTTTAGTTTCGGCGCAAAAATATCATCCATTGTTTTAGGTCTAAGTTCACACTCCTGAATTAAATTGACTACCGTTTTCTCTTTAAAATCCAAACCAGCTAACAGAGAGTGTGCAAACCTGTTTCTGACTTTGCAAACTATTTTGAGGTCATGATATATCACTTTCGGTATATAACCGGAATAATATGCCACGTTTATTTTTGAATAGAAAGTCATAAGCATGTGGTCATCTTTGAATAAATCCGAAACATGTCTGTCTTTAACGTAAAACGTGCGTATTATTCCCTCTAGTAAAACATTTAGAAGACTTGCAGCAACAATTCCTACTGACCTGTCGCCCTCCTTTTTGAACGTATCCCACCACGGTTGCATTTTTTTGTTACTTTCTTTTCCAATTTCTTCAATTTCTTCTTTGTCAAACAATCCCCTTGCATACAAATCCATTCGACACCTCCTCGTGCAATTAACCTTGTATGCTTTATTCTAACACGCTTCTTGTTATGCTCAACGTTCAGACTTGACCAAAACAATTTCAGCGCCCATCTTGATAGACGCATCAACCAGGTGATTAGCCAACTTTTATATCAAAGGCCCGGAACCGAGAGGTTGGCATCTGGGGCAGAAGTAGGTGCCACGGATCTGTGTCTATCTAGCAGAGTATTCTTGACTAGCATTCCTTAATTTTAGTAAAGTTCTTGAACCACCGAGCAGGAGCGGAGTAATGATGAATTATCTACTACAGCCCAAAAAGTACAAAAGCCTCATGGCCGACGAGGGATCAAGAGCCATCATGAACAATACTATTGCCTTCTTCGAAAAGATGGGCAAGGCCAGGATTCTCGATGATTACAGCAAGAAGGTCTGGTACAGCGAGTTTGTCGAATTCATCGGCAAGGAGCAGATCTTTGCCAAGCTGCTAACGCCCAAGGAATATGCCGGCGGACATCCCGACTGTCGCTGGGACACGGCCCGCAACAGTGAATATGCCGAACTCCTGGCCTTCTACGGACTGGGCTACTGGTACTGCTTCCAGGTGACCATCCTGGGCCTGGGCCCAATCTGGATGAGTCAGAATGAAAAGGCGAAAAAGAAAGCAGCCAGGCTCCTCAAGGAAGGGGCGATTTTTGCGTTCGGCC
>Ga0315277_10001818_pt1 | contig 30242 bp, 16 predicted proteins | sample YL17G05_15_MG_FD_203695 | JGI IMG/M metagenome (GOLD analysis project Ga0315277, IMG submission 203695) | Sediment microbial communities from Yellowstone Lake, YNP, Wyoming, USA - YL17G05_15 | ecosystem: Environmental > Aquatic > Freshwater > Lake > Sediment | place: USA: Wyoming | collected...
GTAACTTTTTCAGGAAGATGTCGGAAATCGCGTATCGGTTGGAAATCTTTAGGAAGTTCGGATAAATAGAAAACAGATAATGGTCTCTTATAAACATTTGCTATTTTACGTAATTGTTTAATAGAGGGGCGTTTTTCTCCCTTTTCCCAGCTTTTCAGACGCTCGGGTTTAACAGAAATCTTTTTTGCTGCTTCTTCTACACTATAACCAGCACTGTCTCTAGCCCATATAAGCAATTTAGGTTCTATAAGGGCTTCTATACTTTTTGCCATCAATATCCTCTTGATATTGATTTATAAGTTCTTTCTCAAACCGATGAATCAATCCTTGAGTTAACAATACTACAGGTGTTGGATAAGGTCAACAGAGTTCTAATCTTTAAAAATTTTCCCAAATCTTTAAGTAATCCAGCAGATTAAATGCTATTCTATAAAAACCTTTTCAGCCCGAACAGCTCGATGGCATTCTCCCGCAAAATCCGCCGGGCGATCCACACCGCCTCGGATTCGGTCAGGTACCCTGCCTCGACTTTTGCCGCTAAGGCTTCGGTTACAATCTGGCGGGCCAGAACACTATGACCGTAAGCGCCCTCGGGAAAGAGATAGTCCCCGCCGAAAACGTTGATCTTGTTCACCGGCACGGTCTCGATCCACTTGCCGAGCCACTCCCGGGCCTCTGTGGGCGAAATGATCGGGAGCCAGGTCATATCCAGGTAGACATTGGGGAAATTCTTGGCCAGAACCGCCATTTCTCCCAGGTAAGGGAAACTGCCGTGGAAAAGATCGAACTTGATCTCCGGGTATTTCTCGAACAAGTTAATGAGCAGGGTGGGATTGGAATTTGTGATATTGTTGCCCGGACCTACCTGGAGCCCGGTATGGATCTGTACCGGCAGACGGTGTTTAGCCGCACGGCTTAAAACCTGGTGCATGATAAAGTCTTCGAGAGGTTTTCTTTCCCCGGGAGCCAGGTCACGCTTGAGCAGCTCGGCGAAAAGGCGCTCGGCTTCTGGCCGCGGTGTATCCTCGAAGCGCAAGGATCGATCATAGGCTACGGCACATTTAAGGCCCACATAATATTTGCTGTCCAGGATTTTCTGGAACACCTTGTCGATCGCGGCAAGGACATCATCCAGGGTATGCACCTCGATACCATAGAGGGCTTTTATCTCCTTAAGGTCCGCCCTGTCGAGCCGTATGAAATTATCATCGAAGCGTTTCACGCGCACTGTGTGTGGCGGAGGCCCTTCGGAGAGGCTCGAATCGACAAGAACGATCTGATCCAAAATCATGAGGTCGATCCCGGCTTTTTCATGGAGAAGCTTTTCAAAGAAACCTGGCTTTTTAGAGGCGGCGATAGAATCGGAGAGTTTCTTCCAGTTCGAGTCATCGATATCCGGCACACCGTGGATTTCCCGCGCGGCAATGCGCAGGGCCTGGCCGAAACAGGTGTATTTGGTGAAAGCCCAGTAAGGAGCCAGCCTGGCCCAGCGCTCTTCCGGGGACTTGCTCAGGTCTCCGAGGAAATTTAGGTCGTCAAGAGGCATCCCTGCTGAGAGAAGGTCCGGCTCAGTGTAACCGTAAAACCAGGGCTGCTTGAACCAGTAAAAGAGATCCACAGTCTGGGCCAGCCATAATTTTTCGGTTACCAGGTGCTCATGAGTGTCGATAATGCGGATCGAATCCACCGCGGCCTTGATCCGCTGGTAAATATCGCTGCGGGGAAGAGGGGAAATAAAGGCTTCTCCGGATTCAGCGGATGGGCTTTTCCGGCCCGGCCGGCTCATTTCGACCTGGCAGGAGATAAATACCAGACAGAAACTCATGAGCAGGTTGAGGAATTCGATTTTCTGCGGCATGGCGCATAGTCCTCGCTTGGTTTAAAGAAGGCAGGAGACAGGAAAGACAGTAGTCAGGAGTCAGAAGACAGAATACAGGAGTCAGAAGAAAGAAGACAAAATGAAGCAAAAATTCCTTTACTCCAGCCTCCAGTCTCCAGCCTCCTGCCTCCGAAATAAAAGGTCACATATACGTCATTTTGTACCAGGCCATGTAATCGCGAAGAGCTTTCAGATAGCCTTCCAGATCGAGTTTCTGCTCGTCATAAATGAGATAAGTCATGTCCGGGCGGCGGAAGGCGAAATGACGGGCGCGATCCTGCTGGTGGAAGAACTTTTTCTCCGGGGTGGAAAGGCCCTTGGGCAGACGGGTTTTCTCCCAGGTGGCCACCAGGGAATTGAACACCTTTTCCCTGTCCCTGAGATTCTCCTCGATTATTCCCGCCGCTCTCTCCATGGCTGAATATGCGGCCTGATGGCTCACGAAGCGCTGACGGTGGGCCTGGGTGATCGCGTTTTCGAGTGCGGATAAAGCCAGATAAGTACGGGCGGTATGGCTGATCAGCTCGGCTATCGAGGAGAAAATCTCGAAATCGTAACTGTGTTTCACTCCCAGCTCCAGATTCAGACGGCAGATATTAAGCACCCGCTCCATTTCCCCAGCCCGCTCATCGTCACTGGAAAAGCGGCGGGAGCGATCCACCATTTCCTTATACTCGCGGTTCCAGAAGGGATCATACTCGAGGGCATCGCCGCGGGGGAGGTCAGGGAGGTGGGTTTTGCCTATATCACCCCAATGCCAGACCTTGCGCTCGAAAGTATCCATGTAATAATAGGAGCCTTTGTTGAGGAGGAGCCACAACTCGCGCATGTTCCGGGCTTTGGGGCCGTAATAGCTCACGAAGAATTTATCGATAAACTCATCCGGAGAAGGCGCCTTGCCGCTCCAGGAATATTCTGCGGCGTTGATAAAACTCATCATCCATACCTGGTTGTGCAGTCCGCTGTCATCCCAGGAGGTTTTCACCATGCCGTCAAAGAGGCCGCTCATCGCTGCACTGGAAACCACCTTGTAAGATGCGGTAAGGCAGTTATCCACTTCACGGTTATCTTCGCGCAACCGGATAAAATAGGGCAGGAAAAGGTGCTCGATCCCCGGGTTGGGGTCGTAGACCCAGGCCGGGTAGCCGGCATCCCGTGACGTTTTGGCTATCTCCGGGTCTTCAGAGAACTCGGAGACAACGAGTCCTTTAGGCGGCTTGATCTTTTCCCCGGGCCTGTATTCGCCGCCCCAGGAAATCACCTTGCGTCCTTTTGGGGCCAGGTGGTCGAAACAGCGCTTGATAAATACCTGCATCAGGCCGTAGCGGCCGATTTCCTTTGCTTTGGCCTGGCAGCCGCACTCGACACCCTGGCCCAGCTCGTAAGCCTCATCCGAGCCGATATGGATATATTCCGATCCCGGAGTGGCCTCGATTGCTTCATCCCAGAGGTCGAACAGGAGCTTGTAAGAACCATCCTTGAGCGGGCAGAACTCCCAGTTAGAAGCCTGTATCTCACGCAGCGGGATATACTGCGGCCACTTGAGGATAAAGCTCACATGGCCCAGGCCCTGAACCAGGGGGACAAGCTGTATATGGTATTTGCGGGCGTAACGGGTGAAAGCCTGCATTTCCTCCATGGTGAAAGCGCCGGGTGCCCCGATTTCCGGGTGGCTTTTGTAAGCGAATTTGTCTTCCCATTCCCAGATGAGCATGTTGATCTTGTAATCGGCCAGGTCGCGGATAAAGCTTTCCACATACTCGCGCTTGTCCTGGTGGTGCTTGGTGTCGTAATGCGCGGCGCGGATCGGGATATCCGGCCAGTCGGTGATTTTTATGGCCTTGACCAAAAGCCCCGAGCGGCCCTGCTGGATAATCTGAAGCAGGGTTCGTGTGCCGTAAAACAGGCCGCTCTCGCCATTTGCCCTGATAGTAATGTTATCCTTTCCTATCTCAACAAGATAACCCTGGTCCCCGAGCCTGGATGGCGCACCTTTGCGGCTCAGGATTATCTTTTTCCCGGAAACGGGGCCGGAGATGGCGGCGGTGATCCCCCAAGCGGCCTTGAGACAGCCGGCAAGATCGGCTGCGGCGAACTTATCCGCCTCAGCGGATGTGCCTTCAAGCACAATGGCCACTGGTGAATCGAAGACAAAATCATCTCCACCGAAAACAACCTCCTGCGGGTAGGGGATGAGGCTTATTCCCTCGTTCCACAGGAGCGTGCCTGAGCTGACGGGGCCGGTGAAAAGGGCAAAAAATAAAAGAACAGCAGCAAATGATATATTTCTTTTCATGTTTTTCTCCTTGCTAGAGATTGGATCAGCAGGGGCGCTTGGCGAAGCGCCCCTATATCCTTTGAAATTGGCAAATCGAAATTTATTTCTCCTCCGGGCCTAAAACCCGCTCCGGCGTGTCGCCCAGTTTGAGCCGTGCGGAGAGCTTGCCCTCTTTTGTGAAGAGCACTTCTACCGGTGTGCCCTGAACCATTATTTTCGCCCCGAACAACCCTTCACGCTCAAGCAGGCTCACCTGGGACATGGTTTTGTCTCCCTCATCGCCGATCTCGAGCACATGGAGGAAGTAGTCGCGCTCCTTGCCGCCCGGACCCTCGACTTCGAGCCGCCAGGGCACGACAGGCGGCCGATTGCTCATTTCCCCGGCATGGTTATACTGGGCGGTAGGCTCGTGGGGATTGCCCCAGAGGTTGTGGCCCTCGCCGCCCCGCTTGACTATTTTCGCGCTTTGCGGCAGGAGAGTTTTGAGGAAAGCCCGCGATCTGCCGCTAGAGAGGACATCCTCCTCGCCTGCCGGGTCGGAGAGCCAGGTGGCTGTGCTGCCGTCATAGGAGAACACATGAGCAGAAGTGATCACCTTCTCCTTGCCGTCGACACCAGGATCGCCGGGCATGTGCAGGAACCAGGTCTTGGGGTAGGCGGCGCTTGTGGCCTGGATGCGGTCGAAGATGACGAAGAATTCGCGCTTGCCCCGCAGGTAGACAAACTGGCGGGTAACCTCGCTCACTTTGCTTTGGGAATAGCCCTGGCTCAGGTCAGCGGCGGCGTAAATAACCTGGTCGTCATGACAGAAGGCAGTGATTTTTGCCCGGTCCGAACGCGTGTGGCTGCTGTAGACATAGCGGATCATTCCGCCATCGTTCTCGTTTTTAACCCCCTCAGGTATGCCGGGATCAGTGCGGCGGAATTTTTCCTCGGGATCATAGATAGTGACGATATTGAAAGCCAGGGAGCCGCCGGCGTAATAATCCCAGTCGTTGTGGCCCGGGCCTCCGGCGCGAAGGACCAGCCAGCCTTTTTTGGCGATGAGGAAGTGGCCCTCGTCATCCCGCGAATGCCCGGCGAACTTGGGTCCGGCGCCGAAAAAAGCCCAGGTGGCATTAGGGTCCTCCCAGCGCTCGCGCATATAGATGTGTCCGGCTCCCTGGAAATGATAGGCCAGGGGATAATTTTCTTTGGCCGGGGTGCCGGGAGCTACCGCGGGGTCGTACGAAAGGAAGCGGTTCCAGGGGATTTTATTCCAGGTTCCGGCAGCGTCCTCCGCACAGATCCAGTTGTCCACGGGATCTTTGTAGCGCGCGCCCAGGATCGGGGCTACCATGGCGAAATCGCGCAAATTTGCGGCATGGTTGTCGTCTATCCAGGCCGTGTGATCGGCGAAAGGCACAGTGAGATATACAGCCCAGCGGGTCATCTCCGGCAGGAAACTGGTCGGCGCGCACTTCTGGAAGAGGTCTTCCCCGGCAGCAGTGCGCCAGGCCTCGAAAGCCCAGGGGATCACTATTATCGGGCCGTAACTGCCGTGGCCCATACTTTCCGACCAGACCCCGCCCATTTCATCGAAGGCCGGGATGCACTCCGAGGGCACGCGCTTTTCCCAGGAGTCCAGGAAACGCCGGGCATCATCCTCGCAGGAGCTGCCTGCGCCGGCCAGTCCCAGGGCCACAAAAAGCTTGGGCGTGATCCCATCCCTGGTGTTGGGTGTGTTGAGATGCTCCGGGCCCCAGGTCTGGTTGTACCACCAGTACCCGTTCTGAAGTGTGATCTCTGGTGTATCAGTGTACCATCTCAGCCACCGGCCCAGATGGTCTCCGTAATTCTTCCTTTCCTCAGGGCTCAGGGCATCATAAATCCAGTCATAAACAATACCGTGGTAGCCGAAATAGCCATCCCCTTCGAGGTCCAGCACTTCCCCATTCCCCCAATACTTTTTCACCGGCCCGGCATATTTTTGATACTCGTTGCCCAGCTCGCGCTCGACCAGGTAACAGATACCGCAAAAAACAAGACCCATGGGCGGCCGGAACCGTCCCTGTGGCCTTGTCACACCCTCGGCAACAGCCTGGTCGGCGGCCTTTTTTATCGCTGCGTATTCCGCGGCCAGCGGCCCCCGGGCATGTTCGGCTAGAACCGGAAGGCCGGCCTTGTTGACAAAAATCCGGGGATGATCGCTCAACTGGTAAGCCAGCCCTGCGGACTGGATGCAAAAAGACAAAAAGAGCAGGAACAAAGTCAGTTTTTTCATGGCTGTTTCCCCTGGTAAATTAAGATGTCTTTTAACGGCAACCAAGCTGTCGCCACCATTGCTTTAAAATAGAAAATCGTGTCTCAACTTTTTGACAATGCTGAAATATAAATTTTTCACCATGCTCCGGTACCCATGTCTTTGAAGAGCTTAGTGGCGTTCAGGTAATAGACCTTCCGCAGAACCTCATCCGGCAGGTTCAGGCCGTAGTTCATCCACCAGGCGGCATCAGGCACCCGGAAGAATTCATCCTCGGTCTCCAGCAGCCGGTACCATCCCCGGTACATATCCTCATCCGGGCCCAGGTCAGTGCCGAAAAATATCCGGTCCTGGTAGCGGATGAAAAATTTCCGGGCGGTGAAAGGCTGGCGGCCTATGTCCCAGGCCCGGGCGGAGATGTCGACATAAAAGTTGGGGTAAAGGTCCAGCAGCCGACCCAGCTCATCCAGATCGTGTGAGAGTTCCCCCAGGTGGCAGCCGACAAAAATTGTGTTGGGGTGCTTTTCTATGGCCCGGTTGCGGGTGTTCTGGATCTCGGCGCGGGGCATGATCCCCTCCTTGCCGAAAACATTCCAGTAAGCGCCGGATACTCCCAGCTCGCTGGTATTGGTCAGGGGGTGGTAGCAGTCCTCCATGTCCGCGACATGGATCGAGACCGGCATGCCCAGCTTGCCCGCGGTCTCGAGAGCCAGATCCCACCGCGGATCGTCGATATGCACACCCTTTATCCCTTTCTTCCTGTCGCCGCCGAAACCCCAGCCCATGTCCTTGTATTCGCCGATACCTCTGGCGCCGAGCCTGAAAGCTTCCTCGACCGAGCTGGCTGCCCGCTTGGGATAATCGGGAGCGTTGATATCGCGGTCATCGATCTTGGCCCAGATCTGAAAATGCTGCGGGTACTTGCCTAGGTAATCCTTGATTATCGAATCGAGAGTACCTTCCCCGAACGCCCCGGTAAGGATAACCACCTTGCGTACATTGCAGGCTTTCATCATTTCGACCCATTTGTGAATGTCCTCGCCCTTGAGGTAGGTGTGCGAGTGGGCATCGATTACCGGGAATTTGGGCCTGAGGATATGATGGGCAGGGACTTCCAGGCGGGATTCAGGATAAAAATTTTTGAGCTTGAGAGTATCGAATATGCCCAGGCGTTCCTCCTGGGGTAAGGCCCGGACAACAAATAGGAGAGTAAAAAAAGCCGCGAGAGAAAAAATCTTTTTCTTAACCATAATAGTCCTCCTTTAAAAAATCTCCATATCTTGAAATCTACTGTATTCTGACTTCTGTATTCTGACTTCTTTCTTCTGTCTCCTGACTTCTGACTTCTGTCTCCTGTCTTCTCTCTCCTGACTTCAGTCTTCTATTCACACCGCAGTCATTTCAACCCGAGTTCCTTGCGCGCGCGTTCGAGAAGCGAGGCAAAATCTCCTTCGTGGAAGATCACAATCCCCTCAGCCCTGCTGCTTCCTCCCTGGGCCGGGCAGTCCGGAGGCAGGGGATCGGAATGAATGCAGGGGATTTGGGGATTGGAAAAAAGCATTCTCGCCGGGTACCAGATGGTGGCAATCCACTTATTCAGGTCATCCCGTGCATGAATGGCGATTAGCGGAGGATTGGCCAGTTCCTCGACAATCCTCCCCGGGCCGGTGCCGGGCTTGAACCAGCCCAGATCAGACAGGGTCAGGTTATCCGGGCCGCCTTTGACATTCAAAGCCCAGCTCACCTTGCGTTTATCAGGCATCTCCCCCTGGTAATGAGTTTCCGCGCCCAGCTGTACTGCTTTACTATTTACGGCCACATAGGTCATGGCGTAATTTGTATCCCGGAAAGCGACCATCCGGTCCGGTCTCAGGCAGATCAGGGTCCGGATATCGGTTATGGCTGTATCGGACTGGTTGGTTATTTCCAGGGAAAGCCTGACCCCCATGGGATAGACTCCAGCCACGGCCCGGAAAAGCACCCCGGGCCGGGTCGACTTCTCGAAACTGGCCCAGGTGGAATCGGCGTTGAAGCTCCAGGGCGAGGGTATTGGGACAGGGCTGTCGTGGCTCACATTGGGCAGCCCGGCCCCCCAGCAGTGCTCCGGAAAATTGATGGAAAGGTATTCCTCAGTGTTCCAGGGCGAATGGATTTGCAAGAGATGGGTGGAACTCGTAGCAGTCCCCTGGTAAGTGGAAAGGCGGATAGGATAAAGCTCTTTTTTTAATTGCTGCTCGGATTTGGTGCAGGAGATCATAAGGAGACAGGGTAGAAGTGCGATCAGGTTTATAAATCTCATCGGCAGGGTCTCCTGTGCGGGAGTAAAATTTAGAAATAGAAAGACGAGCTTGAAAGCTGCCTTAAAATATATGCCTTTCCAAAAGCAGGTCAATCCTCCTGCAATCCGGCTGGATTAAATGTCCCTTAAGTCTTGTCATAAAGCTTAAGTGGATGAAAATAAAGGACAGACTAAGGTATGGATTATCTTGTTTAAAAGTTTAGGCCATTTTCTTATCTTAAAAATTTTGTACTCTATTGACTAATTTTCATTTTAGTGTTAATACCATTGAATTGTTGAGAAGTCGATTTGCAGGGTTCCTGTTAAAGTTATTCCCAGCCAGCGTGGCCTGAGTGTTTCGAGAGTTTAAGCAAGTTACAACTTTTTCCGGGAGGGTTAAGTGATTACCAAAGAATCGGGTTTTATACGGGCCTTCTGCATACTGGCGCTTATCTGTCTATCCATGGGTTCTGTATTGTCCGCCGGGGAGCTGAAAACATTCAGCAAGGAGATAACGGGCACCCAGGAGGAATACGTGATCGAGGTAAATGGTACGCTCGATCCGGAAAATGTAGAAATCACTATCGAGAACCTCGGAGAGACAGCGGTTGTCGATCCGCGCATGACTGTCAACAACCTTTATGACTGGTACGATGTAAACTCCATGGTCAAGGAAATAACCGCAGGCTCGACTACGGATGAGGAAAAAGCTCTGGCCATCTGGGAGTGGGTGCATTGGAAAAGGTTCCAGCGCTCGCCCCTGGACCATAGCTCGCTCCATCCGGTGCGGGCCATGAACGGATACGGCTATGGGATATGCGGACATACCGCGGCCTGGCTGAAATGCCTCTGGACAGCGGCAGGTCTCCAGGCCCGTGTCCAGGAGATCTGGGGCCATACAATCACCGAGGCCTACTATAACGGCGCCTGGCACATGCTGGACGGCAATGTGAAGGTTTTTTACACTGCCCGCGACAACCGCACCATAGCCAGTCTGGCGAAGCTGGAGAAGGATGCCTGGCTGATCAAGCGCACTATCCACCCGCGCGACCCCTGGATCCGCCAGAACGACCCGCCGGGCCGCAACGAGGAATTTGTCCGCTACATTATAACGAGCGACGATAATTTCGAAGAGCACAGCTACGACAGTGAAATCGCTAAAAACTATACCATGTCTTACACCCTCAAACCGGGCGAGAAGCTTATCCGCTGGTGGAACCCGGTGCTCGAAAAGTACGAATCGTGTGACAAGCAGCCCCAGGTGCCCCAGAGGTATGCCAATGGCCGGCTTGTCTGGGAGCCGGACCTGGGGAAGGTGGATGTCCGGGACTACCTGAACGTGATCGAAAATATCACCACCAGGCAGCGGGACGGCCAGGAACCGGCTATTCACCTGGCCAGGCTGCAGGATGAGAATTACTCGCGCCCCTCGCGCTTCACTATCCCGGTGAACAGCGCCTACCCCATTGTCGGCGGGCGTTTCTGGTGCAAGCTCCGGAAAGACAGCGGGGCCTCGGCCGGCATCTCTTACGGCGAGCCGGATTGGGAACAGAGCGATCTTTATACTTACCGTTGGGGCGCCGGAACTGAGGAGGTCGAGTTGTACCTGGACAAATTCATACTCGACAGTGCTCCGCGTTATAACTATGAAATCGGTTTCACTCTGAAAGGTAACGCCAATCCCAGAAAGCCGGCCCAGGCAGGGGTGGAGTGGTTCAAGTCATTCACCGATCTCCAGGTCTCTCCGCATAGCCTGCCGGCCCTGAAACGGGGGCGCAACGTGATCCGCTACTGGGACAGTTACCAGGGTGCCAGGAAGGTACGCATCACCCACACCTGGCGCGAGATCGACGATAACCACACGCCGGGTAAGGTGACCCAGGCCATATCCCCGGCAAATGCCGAGGAAGTGAAAGTGCTCACCCCGTTGTTCAAGTGGAGTCCGGCTAAGGATGAAGACACAAATGACAAGGTAGTGGACTACCAGGTGATGGTCAGCCTGAGGTCCGACTGCCGCTGGCCGCTCTCCATGAGCCTTTACCGCAATTCAGGCTCTCCTGCCTGCGAGTGGAAAGTGTCGGAAAGTTTTCTTAATCCCGGCACGACTTATTACTGGAAGGTTCGCGCGCGGGACAGCCACGGCGCTGTCGGCGAGTGGGGCGATATTTTTTCCTTCAAAACTTCGGACAAGGCCAAGTAACTCAAGCTGTTGAATAGACAGGGGTGAGCCTTCAGAGGTTCACCCCTTTTTTATTGGTCTTGCCCGGGATATGATTTCTGTTATTCTTTCCAGCTTCCGTGCGGCACCCCCGGCTTTCCCCGGAATCCTCCAGGCTCGAGGCCGATCCGGAGGAGCTCGCGGTACATGATCAGGTGCGTATCCAGGATACCCTCATGGTCTATAACCCACACCGGCAGGTCGGAGCAGCCGTGAGGGCCCTCGAAGATCATGGACAAAGCGCCTGTGGCATGATAAAGGGCGTCTGACACATCCATAACCCACTCTCCCTGCGGCTCGGAGAGGGGCCTGGAAAAATCACAGGGCGGCACCTCCTCCTTTTTCATCACCTCCAGATAGCGCTGGGCGATTTCCCAGTTCCTCTTGCGCATGGCTGGTGGAACCGCTGTAGAAATCAGGAACTCGCCACGCTGCTCGTGGGAGTGGACATTGACAATACAGTCCGGCGCTTCAATCCTGGCCAGGCGGAATATGGCTCGGGTCTCCTCGGCCATGGGTGAAAAGACATCGTCATCATGAATGTTTACGCCCTGGTCGTTGAAATAGCCTCCCAGAAAGCCGATATCGCTTACCATGGGATGGAATTCCTTGACCTGGGGCCAGCGGTACATGGTGCCGTCTTTCCGCGTGCCCTGGCCGTAATAAGTCATGGTGTCCGCAGGCAGGCCCACGAAACTGTTTTTGGGCACCCGGGCGCGGCCATCCGGGTTGACGCAGGGGATAATCACCAGGCGGTATCCGGCCGCTTTTTCGACGATCTCGGGCCAGGCCCGGCCGCGGAAATCCTTGCCGGATTCCAGAATCTGGATGAAATTGAGCACACCCACTAAGGTCTCCAACTCCTGGCCGTGCTCGCCGGCGATCACCATGAGCACAGGCTTGGCCCCCGCTCTACGGCGGGCGAAAGCCTCGGGGCGGTCGCTCAGGGCTGCGGAGATGAAGTTGGCGGTGCGCACATAGGGATCTATCTCACCGTAACTTACCGAATAAACCGGCCTGCCGCCGGGTGAGAGAGCTTCAAGATGGACTTTTCCTTTTTTGATTGAATGGATTACCGCCTCTACATCCTCGAGTCTCGACCTGTAAAAGTCAGGCACCTGGCCGGCAGCGATACCTGAGAAAAGAAGGCTCAGCAAAGCGCATAGATTAATAAAAAACACGGGCCTTTGGTTCAGCATAAGATCACTCCTTGGCAAGGATTTGAAGAATTAAGCCGAAGGCTTATTTATTGCTGCAAAAGAGGATGCTAGGTAGCGGAAATCCTGAAAACTCCTAACTTGTTGATTTAAAGAAAACTACCCCTGCACAAAACCTGCCCTTTTCTCATTTTTGCAAATCATGCTTTCAGTTATGAGAAATTTTATTAGTCACTCCTTGAATCTCTCAAGTAAAATTTCTTGCTTTCCCGGCACAAATTTGTTAGAAACTGTCTTGCAGCTTTTTAATAATAAGGCTTGTTTTTTTATCACTGGATCTGACATCAGGATAAAACGTAAAAATGGCAAGGGGAGGTTGTCCATGAAAGTTAAGACCTTTAAATGGGCGGCTGGTCTGGTTGCTTTTTTGACCTTATCTTTCCTCTTCACTTTGTCCTCCTGGGCCGGAGACCTCAAAACTTTCAGTCAGGAAATCACCGCACCCCAGGCTGAGTATGTGATCGAGGTGGCCGGCGCCATGGATCCGGAGAATGTCGAGATCGCTTTCGAGAACCTGGGGGATACGCCTGTCGTGGACCCCCGCCTTACTGTGAACGGCCTTTACGACTGGTTCGACATTAATTCCATGCTTAAGGAAATAACCGCCGGCTGTACCACCGAGGAAGAGAAAGCCCTGGCTATCTGGGAATGGGTTCACTGGAAAAGATTCCAGCGTTCACCCCATGATGACGCATCGCTCAATCCGGTCAGGGACATGAACGGTTACGGCTACGGTATCTGCGGCCATACCTCGGCCTGGATCAAAAGCTTCTCGACCGCCGCGGGTCTCAAGGCCCGGGTCTGGGAGATCGCCGGGCACACGATAAGCGAGGTCTATTATAACGGCGGCTGGCACATGCTGGACGGGAATGTGAAAGTTTTTTACACTGCCCGCGACAACCGCACTATTGCCAGCCTGGCCGAGCTGGAAAAGGATCCCTGGCTCATTGAGCGCACCATTCATCCCCGCGACCCCTGGATCCGCCAGGATGATCCGCCCGAGCGAAACCGGGAATTTGTCAGATATATCATCTCTGCGCGGGACAACTGGGAATCCGACGGCTACGATTACGAAGCGCTGAAAGATTACACCATGTCCATGCACCTGAAACAGGGAGAGAAGCTTGTCCGCTGGTGGAAGCCGGTTCTGGGAAAATTCGAGGGCCGGGACAAGGATCCCCTTGTGCCGCAGAGGTACGCCAATGGCCAGCTAGTCTGGAAACCGGACCTCGAAAAAATCAATATCAAGGATTATATCAATTTTGAGCCGAGGGATAATATAGCCACGCGGCAAGCGGATGGCCGCAGCCCTGCGATCCACATCGCCGAACTCCAGACCGAGCTTTATCCCCGGCCTTCACGCTTTTCCCTCCCTATCCAAAGCCCCTACCCGGTAGTCGGCGGCCGTTTCTGGTGCCGGTTGGTGAAAGAAGGTGACAGCGGGGCGGACATGGCCTCGGTGAATTTCAGCGGGCCGGGATGGGATGAAGGCGAGAACCTTTACACTTTCCGCTGGGGCAAGGGAGCGGAAGATATCGAGCTTGACCTCGATCCCTCGCTCCTGAGAATCGGGCCTGCCTACCTGTACAGGATTATCTTCCAGCTCCGCGGCAATGTCAAAGCCAGACCAGAGACCCAGTCCGGGGTGGACTGTTTCAAGTCGATCTCCGACCTTCAGGTCTCCCCGCACAGCCTCCCCGCTCTCAGGCGCGGCAGGAACGTGATCCGTTACTGGGACAGCACTCCGGGAGCGAAAAAGATACGTATTACCCACACCTGGCGGGAGATAGACGATAACCACCTTCCGGGTGCGGTCAGCGAGGCCGTTTCACCAAAAAATTCGGAAGAAGTTAAAAATCTCTCTCCGGTTCTCAAGTGGAGCATGGCCAAAGATGAAGATCCCGGGGACAGCGTGACCGACTACCAGGTGATGATGAGCCTGAGGCCGGACTGCCGCTGGCCGGTGTCCATGAGCCTCTACCGTAATGTGGGCACGAGCTCCTGCGAATGGAAAGTACTGCCGGGCTTTCTCAACGCCGGCACCACATATTACTGGAAAGTTCGTGCCCGCGACAGCCGCGGCGCTGTCGGCGAGTGGGGAGAGGTTTTCTCCTTTAAAACCTCGGCTAATGCCAAATAAATGAGAGATCCGCTCAATAGGGGTGGACTTAAGGGTTCACCCCTTTTTTATTCAGCAGCCGGAGGGCCTGGCGGTTGAAATGTGCTTTTCTTTTTTTGCATGCTTATTGCACTATCCGGCAACTTGTCAGCAGCAGGATTTATAATACCAAAATTTTCAAAGAGTTATTTTTATTCGTTCCGCCGCGGTATTCTCAAATTCGCGAATCTTTTCCAAATCTGAGAATTTTCCGTACAGATTAAACTACCAATACTTAACACACAAACCTGAATTCCAGGGAGAAGCTGATGTTTAGAAAATGCGGCTTATTCAATCGGATGGGCTTTTTTTTCTTTTTCTCATTTGTGCTTTATGCGGTCATTCCGGCCCGGGCGCAGTTTAATGTCGAGACAGTATCCGTAGACCAGGAGCGTATGATTCAATACCTGAACCGGGAAGGGCAGAGGGTCTCCAGCGAAGCCTGGGAAAGGATCAGCTCTAAGGAGAAACTGGAAAAGGAAAGAGACCGTCTGCATCGTGAATTTATGTTCATGATCGGGCTCGACCCTCTGCCGCCGCGCACCCCGCTCGAGGTGACCACCGTGCGCACCCTGGATATGGGCGAGTACACTATCGAGGTTTTGTACTACCAGAGCCTGCCTGGCTTTTATGTCAGTGCCAACCTTTACCGGCCTAAGAAAGGGGAGGGGCCTTTCCCTGCTGTGGTCTGGGGCCCGGGGCACTCGGCGGACGAGTTCGGGGCCAAGGTTTTTTGCCAGAAATACCCTATTCCCTGGGTCAGGGACGGCTATATCTGCCTGATTATAGATCCCATCCAGGTGGCCGAGGTTTTCGGCCTGCACCGGGGAACTAATTCAAGGGAGCTTTTCGACTGGTACGCCCGCGGCTATACCCCGATAGGGATCGAGGTCTGGAACGCCATGCGCGGGGTGGACTACCTGCTCACCCGCCGGGATGTGGATAGCACAAAGCTCACGATCAACGGGGTTTCGGGAGGCGGTCACTTGAGCTGGATGGCCGGGGCCGCGGACAGCCGTTTAACTGTTGTCCAGCCTGTGGCCGGAACCTCGAATATCGAGACCCATGTCAAGCTCGATCTCGAGCGCATGCACTGCGACTGCGCTTATTTTATCAACACCTATCGCCACGATTGGCCGACATTAGCCGCGCTTATCGCCCCGCGGCCGTTTCTCATGCACAATTCCACCGAAGATGCCTATTACCCGCCCGAGGGTTATAAAAAGGTGCTCGAAAAGGCTAAGGAAATTTACAGTTGGTTTGGGATTGCCGATAAGACCGGCATGTTCGAGGTGAAAGGGCCGCACGATTATACCCAGGCCGAGCGTGAGAAAGCGGTGGAATGGAGCGACCGCTGGCTCCTGGGCAAGGAATCGAAAGTTGTGGAAAAAACCTTCAAACCTGTTGCCGGTGAGCAGCTTGCTGCCTTGGGCGGACAATATGGTGTACACCCGCCGAATATCAACGCCGATATCCAGGAACTTCTGATCCCTACTGCCAGGCTCGAACATTATGATAATCTGGCCTTGTGGGAAAGGAAAAAGGGCGAGATAATGGAAAGCTTGCGTTCCGTGGTCTTCCGCAACCTTCCGGCTAAAGCACAGGGTGTGAAAAAGATGGAGGGCGAGCACGGCTCCTATGCCCTCGAGACCGAGCCGGGCATCCTGGTCGGCATGATTTCCTATATCCCGGAGTCTGATGGCCCCAAACAGCGTATAGTCCTTTATATCGCCTCCGAGGGAGATACCGAGGACAGCGGGATATGGAACATCATGAAAGCTTATCCTTTTAAAGGCTATGCGGGCAGCCGCCACATGGTTTTTCCCCGCGGCATTGGAACACAAGTTTGGAACGACACCCAGAAAAGACGGTTTGAGCGCACAGCCATGCTGCTCGGGCGCACGGTGGAGGATATGCAGCTCTATGATGTCCTCTGCGCCGTGGATTACCTCGCGGCGCAGCCATTTTTCGACGGGACTGAGTTCACGGTGGTGGGCAAGGGAACTGCCGGGATTATCGGCGCTTATGCCGCACTCCTCGATCAGCGGATCACCAGGGTCATCCTTCATACTCCGCCCCTCACTCATCAAAACGGCCCGATTTTTCTTAATGTCCTGCGCTATACGGACATTCCGCAAGCCCTGGCCATGCTGGCCCCGCGCGAGTTGGCATTCCTGACTCATGAGATAGAGAATTTTACCTATACCCGCGACATTTATAAGCTTTACGGAGCGGAGGATAAATTCCGCAAGTGTCACACGGTACCGCAAGCCTTGAATCTGAAGAAATGAGGATAAGAAAAGGAGATGCCTTATGCCAGGCTACCGCTTTCTGAAATTCCAGATGCTTTTTTTTCTTGCACTAGGCTTTATCTCCTGGCCGGCTGTTATCGGTGCCCAGTTCGATCCGGGAACGGTTTCTGTTGACCAGGAGCGAATGATCGGTTACCTGAACCGGGAAGGGGAAAAGCTGGCCCGGGAAGCATGGGAAAGAATAAATACCAGGGAAAAGCTGGAAAACGAGAGAGAGGCCTTGCATAAGGAATTCCTTTTCATGATCGGCCTTTATCCTCTTCCCCCCCGCACTCCTCTTGAAGCGACAGTAGTGCGTACCGTGGATTGCGATGGTTATACTATCGAAGTTCTCCACTACCAGAGCCTTCCCGGATTCTATGTCACCGCTAACCTCTACAAGCCCAAAAAAGGGAATGGGCCTTTCCCGGCCGTAATCTGGGGGCCTGGGCACTCGACGGACAATGTTTACGGCTCCAAGATCATGCGCCAGAAACACGCCCTTACCTGGACCAGGGATGGTTATATCTGCATGGTGGTAGATCCCATTCAGGTGGCCGAGATTTTCGGGGTGCACCGCGGCACTTCCGCCTGGGGGATGCGCGACTGGTACGCCCGCGGGTACACCTCGATCGGTATCGAGGTCTGGAATGCGATGCGGGGTGTCGATTACCTGCTCAGCCGGGGCGATGTCGACGGGAGCAGGCTGACCATAACCGGAGTGTCCGGCGGCGGGCATTTAAGCTGGATGACCGGGGCCGCGGATGAACGCCTGGCAATTGTCCAGCCGGCTGCGGGCACCGGAAATATCGAGAATCATGTCAAGCTGAACCTGCAGAACATGCACTGCGACTGCGCCTATTTTATCAATGCCTACCGTCACGACTGGCCCACCCTCGCCGCTCTCATAGCTCCGCGGCCGCTCTTGATGCATAACTCGACCGGAGATGACTATTACCCCCCGGTGGGCTATAAACAGGTGCTGGAAAAGGCTAAGGAAATCTATGGCTGGTTCGGAGCCGCGGATAAGGCGGACATGTTCGAAGTGGAAGGCCCGCATGGATATACCAAGGAACAGCGCGAAAAAGCGGTCGAGTGGAGCGATTGGTGGTTTTTTGGTAAAAAATCTAAGATCGAAGAAAAATCTTTTAAGGAAGTTCCCGGGGAAGAGCTTGCCGCCCTCGGCGGAATTTATGCTTCCCACCCGCCGAATATCAATCCCCGGATACAGGAGCTGCTCATTCCCGCAGCCAGCCTTGAAAATTACACTGTCCTGGCCTCCTGGGAAAGAAAACGCGCGGAGATAATGGAAAATCTGCGCAGGGTGGTTTTCCGCAATATGCCTGCCAAAGCCGGAGCGGAAAAGAAAATGGATAGCGGGCGCGAGGCTGTGGTTTTAGAGACAGAGCCGGGTATTCAGGCGGATCTGGTTTCTTATATCCCGGAAGCGGAAGGCTCAAGACAGCCGGTCATCCTGTACATTGCTTCCGAGGGGGATATGCCGCAGAACGTGATGTGGAACTTCCTGAATAATTATCCTTTTTTGGGCCATGCGGGGTCGAAGCATGTCTTTTATCCGCGGGGTATCGGCACCAGGGCCTGGGATTCAGTTTTTAAACTAAGGGTCGAGCGCACGGCCATGCTTCTGGGCCGCACTCTCGAAGACATGCAGCTTTATGATGTGCTCTGTGCTGTCGATTACCTTGCCGCGCAAGCTTATTACAATGGGTCCGAGTTCACGGTAGTGGGCAGGGGAGCCTCGGGGATTCTCGGTGTCTATGCCGCACTTCTCGATTCCCGGATCACCAGGGTCATTCTTCATTCACCGCCCCTGACTCACAAAAACGGCCCGATCTTTCTCAATGTCCTCCGTTATACTGATATCCCCCAGGCTCTAGCTATGCTCGCTCCGCGTGAACTGGTTTTTCTGACCGGGGAAATAGACAATTTCGGCTACACCCGGGAGATTTACAAGCTCTATGGCGCCCGGGATAAGATGAGAAGGTGCTACACTGTGACCCAGGCCCTGCACCTGAAAAATTGAATTGTAGAATAACTGTTTTTTGCATTGATTGCCGTATTTCAAAAAAATAATTTGGTTTTTGCAAATTCGAACTATTTTCTGCTTAAAAGCAGACAAGACATCAGCAAATGATTAGCCATAATAACTACAGCTTACGCAGTAAACTTTTTTTCCTGGCTTGTAAGCATTCAGGAATGAAGCTGAGATTTGCTGTATTTTCGGTCATCTTTTTTTCTTTCTTTTTTTCAAATCCCTGTTTCCCGGCTCCGGGGAAAGTGCTTTTCGAGGAGACTTTCGAGGACACGAGTTTTACCTCGCGGGGCTGGTATGACAGCCCGCAGATAGGGATCACCTCCCTGGAACACATTCCGGGCAGCGGTCACTCCTGTGTCTGGCACTGGAGGAGAGCGCAGGATGTGCTTCCGCTAGGGAAGGGCGGGAGGGTGCTGATCGCCCCGGTGGAAAGTATCACCCTCAGTTACTATGTCAAGCACAGCGCCGACTGGACCTGGACCGGCGTGGACTGGCACCCCCATGAGTTTCTGTTCATGACCAATGCCGACGGCTTGTTTACCGGCCCGGCATTCACTTACCTCACCCTTTACGTGGAAGCTGTGAACGGGCGGCCAAGGCTGGCGATCCAGGATGGGGCCAATATCGACCAGACCCGAATAGGGCAGAACCTGGTCGGGGTGACTGAAAATAGGGCAGTGGCCGGCGGCAACGGCGACTCGGACCGTTACAAGGGGGGCTATTATCTGAATGGTGGCGTTTATTGGAACGGCAAAGACTGGGATTCGGACTCGGTATATTTCAGTGACCAGCCCGGCCCTTATTATAAAGGCGACTGGCACCATGTCCAGGCGTATTTCAAGCTGAACAGCGTGGTGAACGGTAAAGGCGTGGCCGATGGAGTTCTCCGCTGCTGGTATGACGGGAAGCTGGTCATCAACCACACGGATGTCTTTTTCCGCACCGGCCAGCACCCGAATATGAAAATTAACCAGTTTCTCATGCTGCCCTATTATGGACCAGGCGTGCCACACGAGCAGTCGATCTGGATCGATGACCTGAGAATTGTCGAAGGGGAGGAGCTGCCGCCTAAAACCTGCGATTTTAATGAAGACGGCCGGATAAACATACTCGATTTCATCTTCTTTCTCCTTCTCGCCCGTCAAAGCCCCGATGACCCGCGGCTGGACTGGAACGGAGATGGCTTTTACAATATCAGCGACGCTGTCGGTTTGCTCATGGATATAATCCAGGGGAAATGCCCCGGGGGCGGAGAACCAGCTCTCCAGTAAATAATCAAGGACATGAACAAAACTACTTCCGGACTTTTTTAATTAACCTTTAGATTAAACAGAGGAATGGCGCGTATGAGGCAAAGAATCAATGATCTGTTGATAACCGGAAGGGTAAAGCTGGCTGCCTGCCTGTTTCTTCTGGCTTTATTCCAGTTATTTGCACTTTTCACAGGAAAAGTCTATGCAGAGGAGAAAGTACTTTTCGAGGAAAATTTCGAGGACACGAACTGGGCTTCTCGGGGCTGGTATGACGGGCCGCAGATGGAGATCACCTCGCAGGAGCACATACCGGGAAGCGGCCACTCCTGTGTCTGGCACTGGAAGAAGGCGAAAGATGTGGGTGTTGCAGGGAGGGGCGGGAGGGTGCTTTTCAAGCCGGTGGAGGAGGTCACACTTAGCTTTTACATTCAGCACAGCGCGGACTGGACCTGGACCGGAGTGAACTGGCACCCACATGAGTTCCATTTCCTGACTAATGCCGACAGCGCATTTGTCGGCCCGGCGTTCACTCATCTAACCTTTTATGTCGAGGTGGTTAACGGCCGGCCCAGGCTGGGGATCCAGGATGGAGCCAATGTCGACCAGGCCCGTGTCGGCCAGAACCTGGTGGGAGTTACCGAGAAGCGGGCTGTGGCCGGCGGCAACGGTGACACGGACCGCTACAAGGGCGGTTACTACAAAAACGGCGCGGTTTACTGGAACGGCAAGGACTGGGATACGGATTCGGTTTATTTCAGCGATGAGCCTGGCGAGTATTACAAGGGCGACTGGCACCAGGTTAAAGCACATTTCAAGTTGAACAGCATTGTCAACGGCAAAGGGATAAATGACGGGGTGCTCCAATACTGGTATGACGGCAGGCTGCTCATGGATTACCGCGATGTGGTCTTCCGCACCGGCCAGCACCCGGAGATGAAAATAAACCAGTTCCTTATGGTCCCTTATTTCGGGCCTGGTGTGCCCCACGAGCAGTCGATCTGGATCGACGATTTGAAAATACTCTATTGAGAGACGGGGCAGGATATTCCCTCATATATCAATAGCTCGTAAGGGCACGGCATGCCTTGTCCTTATGTCCCCTGGTAAAAAATAAAACATATTTTTCAACATCTTTTTGAACTTACTAAAGGGAGCGAGAAGTAATTATTTTTTATGGATAGATGCAAACAATTTTATGTACTGAGTAGTAAATGAAAAGGAGGCCAGTAATGAGACCGTTGTCATTCGCTCTGACCATGCTGACTGCTTTTATCGGCTATGCTTTCGGACAGACCCTGCCGGACACTGGACTGATAAAAGAACATACCGAGATTATCAGATCCGGTGAGCAAACTTTTGAAATCCAAGTCAGCGGTACTATCGATCCGGAGAACCTCGAGATCACCATTGAAAATACCGGGCCGGTGCCGGTGAAAAATCCCCGGATCACTGTAAACGGCAAATACAACTGGTACAACCTGGAAAACATGGTCAGGGAAATCACCGCGGGGCGCAACACCGACCAGGAGAAAGCCATGGCCATTTTCCATTTCGTAAATAACCAGAGTTACTGGTGGAGCTACCCCAAGGACAGAAGCAGCCAGAATCCGGTACGCCATTTCAATATTTACGGCTACCATATCTGCTCCCAGGCCGCCTGCCAGTTCGTTGCTCTCTGCCGCGCCGCGGGCCTCGAGGCCCGGGTTTATGAAATCTGGCACCACACCGTGGCCGAGGCCAAGTGGGACGGCGCGTGGCACCACATGGATGCTGATATCGGGGTGTGGTATCTCAAGGATGACAACCGGACCGTGGCCTCGATGGCCGAGCTCGAACAGCACCCGGAATGGGTCGCCCGGACTTATAAGCCCTACCGCTGGTACCTGACTCCAGGAGACAACCGCAAGATGATTTATAAGCCGGATGCTGATCCCGCGGGCGAGGGGCTGGCCACGATCTACCAGACCAAGGAAGACAATTACGTGGAGACCGGTTACGATGAGTGGGTGTACAAGGAACAGACCATGAACATGACCCTCCGGCCCATGGAAAAGCTGATCCGCTGGTGGCGGCCCGTGCTGCGCAAGCGCTACGACCAGTACACCTCGCACGAGCACCCGCGCTATGCCAACGGCCAGCTCATTTTCGAGCCGGATTTCAAGCGCTTTACCTATGACGGGCTTATCGACCGCGAAAATGTCAGGTTTTACGCCGAAGACAGTAAGTTCCCGGTGATCCATGTGGACAAGCTGCAGGATCGCAAATACGACAGGCCTTCAAAACTCACTATCCCGATGAACAGCCCTTATGTGATGGTCGGCGGCTATATCGACACCCGCTATTACAAGGGCGGAACCGCGGGCCTCGACCAGATCTCGCTCGATGCCGACCTTGACCCGGCATTTCACCTTCCCACCTCTCTCTGGGATTTCTATTCCTGGGCTTATGGAATCGGCGACTGCCGCGCGGCCCTGGATGAAAAGATGCTAAAGGGAGGCCCGCTGGCTACTTACAGCTTCGAGGCCATTTACACCCTTTCCGCTGACAAGAGGCATGCGGATGAGCCGGCGAAGTTCCCGCTTATCTATGGCGGCCAGTCCGGGGCGGATTATGTCAAGATAGTCGCCGACCTTCAGGTGAACGCCGGCAGCCTTCCCGCACTCTCCCTGGGCAAAAATGTGGTCAGGTACACTGATGAGACCGGGAGCGGGCAGGAACTCAGGTTGACCTATCGCTGGCTGGAGATAAATAACCAGCATGCACCCGAGGCTCCAAAAGGGGCTGTCTCGCCCAATAATGGCTCGACAGTCAAGGATCTGGCCCCCAGTTTCGAATGGACTTCCTCTATTGATGCGGATGGGGACAAAATAGTCAACTACCGTTTCCAGATGAGCCTGCGTCCCGACTGCGCCTGGCCTCTTTGCGCCACATTCGACCGTGACGTGCGGGAGGGCACGGTTTTCCAGGCGCCCAAGGGCTGGTTGAATCCCAAAACCACTTATTACTGGCGGGTGCGGGCCGAGGATGCAGCCGGCAATTTCGGCCCCTGGAGCGAAGTGTTCAGGTTTACTACTCGCTAGTTCTTTCAGTACCTGGGTAGCGTGGAGATATTATTCGATTTATTCAGAATCCAGATTTTCTTTTTATCACACACCCCGCCGGCTGCGCCGGCACCCCTCTTATTAGAGGGGATTTCTAAGTGCTTATAAATATGGCAGTTATTCCCCCTTAAAAAAGAGGGAAACAGGGGGTTGTCATATATTCAACTTGGCATTCAATCAAAAATACGATTTCATGAATAATCCGGAGTTAAGGTATATAAAATATTCTGGAATAGGTTAAAGAACAAATTCTGCGGAGGCTGCTGATATGGCTAAGGTGAATTTTTTGTTGGGTACTGTCTTAGTGTTTTTTTCTATCCTGCCTGCTCTTTCCTATGGTAAAGAATATTCCCAGATCATTACGGTTAATGACTATACCTATGAAATCGAGGTCGGGGGAACCCGCGACCCGGTAAACGAGACTATTATCATCGAGAACCTGGGCGACAAGCCCCTGGTCAATCCGCGGATAACGGTGAACGGCAAGTACGACTGGTTCGATGCGGAATCCATAGCCCGAGAGGCCACTCAGGGCTGCGCTACCGATGAAGAACGCGCTTTTTCCATTTTCAACTTTGTCCGCGGCAATTCCCAGCACCTCGATTCCCCGGGAGACCATGAAGCTCTCAACCCGGTAGTCTATTTCAATGTTTACGGTTATGCCAACTGCGCTTTTCATGCCTCCAACTCGGTAGCCCTGGCCCGGGCACTGGGCATGAAAGCCCGGGTCTGGGAAGTGTGGCAGCATACGGTGAATGAGTACTGGTACAATAACGCCTGGCACATGATAGACAGCGATGTCGAGCTGTACTACCTGATGAACGATAACCGCACTATTGCTTCCATGGACCAGTTGTGGGCGGATCAGAAAATTACCGGGGGCAAGCCCGAGAACGCATATCTATCTAAATTCTCACATCGTAACAAGGCGCTCCGTGTCTTTTATACTGATATCGAGGGCAATCCGGGGCATGAATATCAGGACGGCAAAAGAGAGCGGGGCTGGCAATATTTTATCGGTGACGATTACTGCTATGTCCAGACATATTATGATTATTTCACTTATGAGCCGCATACCATGGCCATGACAATCCGGCCGAATGAGAAACTGATTCGCAACTGGAAAGCCGGTGCCAAGTATTACGACTACAAACGTCATAACGCGCTGTTCGACCAGGACAAGGCCTGGTATCGCAAGCCTTACCGTCCCGGAGACGGCCAGATAATATGGACTCCGGATCTGAAATCCAAAGAGGCCAGATCATATCTCGGCGGCGAACTCGATGAGCTCCAGACCAGTTATCTAGCAATGTTTTCTGCTGAGGATGGGATCGATCCTGCTCTGCACGTGAAATATAAACATGGGGGTGTCTACGATTCCCCGAGTTTTGCCATGTTCTCGATCAGGACTCCCTATTCCATTCTAGGAGGAAAGCTTAAGGCTAAAGTTTACCGGGGGGCAGCTAAAAACTGGGATCGCCTGGAAATAATGGTCGGCGGCGAAACCAGAGGCGGAGACCGGAAGAAAGTTTGGGAAATACCGGCCGGGACGACAGGGAGCGTGGATGTGGATGTAAACCTCGATGAAACGCTGTATCCGGCCGGGGAGCGCGGCAGGCATGTCTACACTACGAGGTTCGAATTCTCGGCCGATGAAAAAAATGATCCTCCCACCCAGACCGGTGTGGAATCACTACAGATGGTTGCTGATATCCAGTGCTCTCCTAATTCTCTTCCCACCCTGTCCCTGGGGGAAAACATAGTTCGCTACCGCGATGAGACACCTGGCCCGCATAAGGTCAAAATCACCCATATCTGGCGTGAGCGGGACGACAATCATCCACCCCAGCCGTCAGCCGGAGCGGTATCTCCGGCAGAGGGCGGCACAGCGGAAAATCTGGCCCCGCAGTTCAAATGGAAGCCTGCCATAGATAAAGATAAAGAAGATAAAATAGCCACTTATTTTTTCACAATATCTTTCGATCCGCAATGCCGCTGGCCTCTGGCCACCGCACTCCAGAAAGAAACAGGCTCGTCAGAACCGGAATGGAACCTGCCGGAGGGCTGGCTTAACAAGGATACGACTTACTACTGGCGGGTGAAAGCCAGGGACAGCAGGGAAGTCTGGGGAGACTGGAGCCCGGTGTTCCGGTTCAGAACGGCAAAATGATTTCTACCAGATCTATTTTTTAAATGCTCGGGCAGTATCTTTCTCTTTTTGTCCGCCAGGGCTTTCGATATCAGAGATGAACTATGCTGCATGGCCAGGGATAATTAATATGTGTTTTGAAGGGAGCTTTTTTATGGGACAATATTTTGCGATTTCTGATACGGCCTCGGGAGTTACATCATCTGCCGGAGCAATAAAAAACAGGTTATCCCTCTTTCCAGCACTCACAACTTTAATCCTGATTTTCAGCTTCGGTATTTTGCTGGCCCAAAATGCCACTGTTCCCGGCGAGGTCAACACTCCTTATCCCACAATCACCAACCTTGCCGTGGAGTGGCTGATCAAGGGCGATGACAATCTCAACGGCAAAGTGTCTGTGAACTACCGCCGGGCAGGTGAGGAAAAATGGCGCGAGGCTATGCCACTGAGGCGCATACCGGCTGGAAAGAGTACCGGTACGCGTCCTGTTTTTCTCTGGGAGAACAAGCATTCAGGCAGCATATTCGATTTAAAACCTGGCACTGAATACGAGATCAGGCTCAAACTTTCCGATCCGGACGGCGGCTCGGCGGAGAGGATCGTGCGCGTGAGAACCCGTAATGTCCCTCGGCCCGCTCTTGATGCCCTGGTAAAGCAGGTCAATCCGGCGACCTTGAGAGATTCCGCGCTTACTGTAATGCCGGGCGATATACTGCTTCTTTCCCCCGGGTATTACGGTAGCTTTAAATTGCAGCGGGATGGCAAGCCGGGACGACCCATAGTTCTCCGGGCCGACAAGGCCAATGAATCGATCGGCAGCACTTTTGACAGTATCGACTTGCAGGAACGCCGGCATGTGATTATCGAGGGCCTCACTGTTTACGGCAGCGTAAACTTGCGTTTTTCCGAGGAAGTGTCCGTGCGCTACTGCAAAGTGTTCGCCAAGTACGGGATTATCGCCAAGGAGACGCCGGGCTGTAAGAACTGCTATATCGCCGATAATGAGGTTACCTATGTCATGCCCTGGGCCAGGCTGGGAGTCGGTTCGGGACTGGAGTATGGCGGCGCAGCATGTGTCGGCGAGGGAATAGAGATCACCGGCCCGGGAAACGTGATCTGCCATAACCGGGTAAGGGGCTTTCGCGACTGCATCTCTCTCATGGAAGACCTTTGGGTATATGACCAGATCTGCGATGACATTTACAACAACGACATAATTGTGGGCGCGGATGACGGGGTGGAGGCCGATTTCAGCATGGGCAACTGCCGGATCATGAGAAACCGCATCACCAATTGCGGCATAGGCCTGAGCTCACAACCCGGGCTCGGCGGCCCGACTTATTTCATCCGCAATGTGCTGTACAATGTACTGCTGTGCACTTTCAAGCTTTCCCGCTCCAGTAAGGGCGATGTAGTCCTGCATAACACGGTGATCAAGGTGGGTGACGGATTCTCGGTGGTCCATAATCCGTCTCTGGTCTTTTTCCGGAACAACCTGACCATTGGCGGCACGGGAGGCGGCAGGTACGGCCAGTATCAGAGCGGCGACGGGAAAGCGATTTATTTTCCCAGGGCGGACTCCACCCTGGATATGGACTATGACGGTGTCGGCACATGCGGCACTCCTTTCTCCGGGCAGATCGGCAAAATACTTTTCGGCAGCCTGGAAGAACTGCGGCGGAAAACAACCGAAAAGCACGCAGTCCAGGTGGACATGAGCGTGTTCCGGGAAAAGGTCGATTTTCCTGATCCGGCCATGCCGGAACGCCCGGTTCCTGACTTGCGCATAAAAGACGGCTCCCCGGTTGTGGATGCCGGAGTATACCTGCCCAATGTGGATGATGGCTTTAAGGGAAAAGCGCCTGATCTGGGCGCTTACGAAGCCGGAGCGGAACCTCCACATTACGGCCCGAGGCCCGTGGGAATGGATGAAGAGACCACCTGGAAAGATAATCGACCCTGAGCAGTCGACAGCGTGTACAGTGATCAATTTATTGTTCTTTACGTTTTGAAGTTCTGAAAATTTTAATTCAGCTTGGTTTCAGCAAAAGGGGGCAAGGATGGAAAAGAGGCTTATGAAACCTGACCAGAAATCATCCGGTTCTTCCCGGGCAGGTAAAAAAATATCTGATCCGCTCGCTTTCTTGTTTCTGGCAATACTTTTTTTGACATTCTCCGGACTTTCTCTGGCGAAAAATGAAAGCAATGCTACAGTGCCGGGGGAAATCTCGACTCCATACCCTACGATTACCAACCTGGCTGTGGAATGGATTATCGAGGGGGATAAGAATCTGAACGGCGTAGTAACAGTCGAATACAGGATGGCCGGGGAAAGTGAGTGGCACAAAGCCATGCCCCTGGTACGTGTCCCTGCGGACAACACCGGCGACAGAACCCATCCTACTTATCGCTGGGTTAATAAACACTCCGGCAGTATCTTTGACCTTAAGCCGGACACAGAGTACGAGATCAGCCTCAAGCTCTCCGACCCGGATGGCGGGGCGGCGGAGAAATTGGTGCGCGCAAAGACTCGTGCTGTGCCCAGGCCCGCTCCCGATGGGGTAACGAGGAAGGTCAATGCCCGCAATTTCGCTGATTCCATACTCACCGCACGGCCTGGCGATATCTTTCTCCTGGCGCCGGGGTATTATGAGGATTTTGTAATGCAGAAAAGCGGCGAGCCGGGAAAACCGATAGTGATCAAAAGCGATGGCTCCCACCCGGTAATAAACAGCACTTTCGACCAGGTTGACCTCCAGCACACGAAGCATGTGATCCTCGATGGAGTTACTGTCAACGGTAGCGTAAACTTGCGTTTTGCCGAGGATGTTGCTGTGCGCCGCTGCCAGGTCAATGCCAAGTATGGCATTATCGCCAAGGAATCGCCGGGCTGCAAGAACTGTTACATTGCTGATAATATAGTCACCTATGTCATTCCCTGGGTCAATGAAACTATCGGCTCGGGGAGTGTGTACGGCGGCCCGGCCAATGTGGGCGAAGGGATCGAGATCACCGGCCCGGGGAATGTGATCTGCTACAACCGGGTGAAAGGTTACCGCGACTGTATCTCGCTCATGGAAGACCTCTGGGTCTATGACCAGATCTGCGAAGACATTTACAATAACGATATCTATGCCGGCCCGGATGATGCTATCGAGGCGGATTTCTGTTTCAGCAACTGCCGGATCATGAGGAACAGGATCACCAACTGCGGCATGGGCCTTTCTTCCCAGCCGGGACTGGGGGGGCCGGTCTACTTTATCCGCAATGTCATGTACAATATCGCCATGGCGCCGTTCAAGCTCGAGCGCTATAGTGTGGGCAATCTCTTTCTCCATAATACTTGTGTCAAGGTGGGGGATGGTTTTATCGCTCCCCATGGTCAAAATGAGTATTTTTTCACCGTGTTCAAAAACAACCTTACTATGGGAGGAACAGGCGGGGGAAAGATGGGGCGCTATAACAGCGGTCCCGGCAGAGCGGTGAGCCTTCCGGGGTATAATTCCACCTGTGTATGCGATTATAACGGTGTAGGCACCTGCGGCACTCCTTTCTCCGGCCTGGTTGTAAATAAAACCTTTGACGATATTGCCGGTTTTAACTTTCTGACCGGCGGGAAACACAATGTCCGTGTCGATATGAATGTTTTCAAGGAGAAAGTGGTATTCCCTGACCCTGCTTTCCCGGAGAGAGAGCCGGCTGATCTCCGCATTGCCGAGGGTTCTCCGGCAGTGGATGCAGCGCTTTATTTACCAAATGTCAACGATGGTTTTACCGGCAAGGCCCCTGACCTGGGCGCTTACGAGCTGGGACAGCCCCTGCCGCACTATGGCCCGCGGCCTGCGGGAGTTGATGAAGAGACTATGTGGCTGGAAAGTCACCGCTGATTGCCACCCTTATTGATAGCTGAGAAGAAACCTCGAGACATACCTTATAAGTACGCTTTCTTAATCGAGGAGCTGGAAGTGGAAAGAATAGCCTGTACAAAACGCCTGGAGGGAATGTCCATTCAAAAAGAGCGCCGAAATCTCATTCTTTTTGCCTCTTTTTTATTTATGACACTTTTTTCTTTACCATCGCTCTCTCCAGCCGCGGAGAGTGATAACTCCACGGTTCCCGGTGAAGTTAAAGTACTCTTTCCCACGATTACCAACCTGGCCGTGGAATGGGTTATCGAGGGGGATAAGAATCTGAACGGCGTGGTCACGGTTGATTACCGGATGGCCGGGGAAAGTGAGTGGCACAAAGCCATGCCCCTGGTTCGTGTCCCGGCGGACAATACCGGTGACCGCACCTGGCCGACATACCGCTGGGATAACAAGCACTCGGGGAGTATTATTGACCTTAAGCCGGACACGGAATACGAGATCAGGCTCAGGCTTTCCGATCAGGATGGCGGGACAGCAGAGAAGATTGTCCGCTCGAGGACTCGACCGGTGCCCAAACCTGCTTCTGGTGCGGTGACAAGGAAGGTCAATGCCGACAATTTCGCCGATTCGATACTCACCGCCATGCCGGGGGATATTTTCCTCCTGGCGCCGGGGTATTACGAAGATTTTGTGATGCAGCGGGATGGCGAGCCGGGCCGGCCGATAGTGATCCGCTCCGACCGTTCTCACCCGGTGATAAACAGCACTTTTGACAAGGTCGACCTCCAGTTCCGCAAGCAGGTGATTCTCGAGGGAGTGACGGTCAATGGCAGTGTAAACTTGCGTTTTGCCGAGGATGTTGCTGTGCGCCGCTGCCAGGTCAATGCCAAGTATGGCATTATCGCCAAGGAATCGCCGGGCTGTAAAAACTGCTATATTGCGGACAACGTGGTCACTTATATCATGCCCTGGGTGGCCGAAGGCATGGGCTCGAGTATGATTTACGGCGGCGCGGCCAATGTTGGTGAGGGGATCGAAATCACCGGCCCGGGAAACGTGATTTGTTATAACCGGGTAAAAGGATACCGGGACTGTGTCTCCACCATGGAGGACCTCTGGGTTTATGACCAGACCTGTATCGATATCTATAACAACGATATTTATGTGGGTGCGGATGACGGGATCGAGGCCGATTTCTGTTTCAGCAACTGCCGGATCATGAGAAACCGCATCACCAATTGCGGCATGGGCCT
>Ga0315277_10001819_pt1 | contig 30231 bp, 41 predicted proteins | sample YL17G05_15_MG_FD_203695 | JGI IMG/M metagenome (GOLD analysis project Ga0315277, IMG submission 203695) | Sediment microbial communities from Yellowstone Lake, YNP, Wyoming, USA - YL17G05_15 | ecosystem: Environmental > Aquatic > Freshwater > Lake > Sediment | place: USA: Wyoming | collected...
GGATGTTCTTCGCGACCTCCGGATGCCGTGTGCGGATTTCGCTCATCATGTAATCAACGAAATATGGCGCCTCCGGTACCCGCAGCGTGGCCAGCTTGAGCGGGACCTTGCTGGCCGTAGCAGCCTCTTCAGCGGAGATGTAGCCGAGGCTCGCCATCTTCTCCAGCACAAGGTTGCGCCTCTTGACGGCGAGGTCGGGATGCCGGTAAGGCGACAGGCTCTCCGGGACTCGGAGAATCCCCGCCAGCAGGGCCGACTCCGAGAGGTCAAGGTCCTTCGTCTGCTTGCCGAAATACAGCTGGGATGCTGCCTCTACCCCATAAGCACCGTGCCCGAAGTATATCTGGTTCAGGTACATGGTGAGGATTTCTTCCTTGGTGAAGCGGGTTTCAAGCTGCAGGGTGAGCACAGCTTCCCTTATCTTCCTGGTGATAACGCGCTCCGGCGACAGGAAAAGGTTCTTGGCAAGTTGCTGCGTGAGGGTGCTGCCGCCTTCGACGATTTTGCCAGCACGAATATCGACAACCAGCGCCCGGGCTATGGCGATCGGATCGATGCCCCTGTGAAGGTAGAACCGTTGATCCTCAATGGCGACTGTCCCGTTCCTGAGGTATTTGGGCATCTGCTGGGCAGGTATCTCAACACGGTTCTGCTCGAACAGGCGTGCCGCGACCCTTCCGCGGCTATCGTGGACGATCGTGGCGAGCGGCACCTCGGCCTCAGGAAGAGGCAGGATACGCGCGAAGATGAGGATGCCCCCGGCGATGACCAGCCCGATAAGCCCGGCCCACGCAACGACCTGCCAGATGTCGCGGCGCCTCTTCTGGCTCTTATCCTCTGCTTTGCGCAAAACCCGTGACCTGGACATATTCCTCCGCCATCATTTTCCTGGTATTATTCCCCTATCCAGCCTGCCAATTGCTCCTCACGCCCTGCGTCATGCAGATCCTCTTGCCAGACACATCGCCAGCAACTTCACAACGCCATCTGGCTGCAGTAGAATAGAAGCGAGCGATGGAGCTCGCTGTTTCTCGCCGTACTCGGCTGATAGCTCCTATCCCGCAAGGGGTAGGAGCTATTTTGACGCTTGAGCTTTGAATGATGGGTGATGCTCATTGCCGATCTCCAATTATCTTGTGGTCGCGATCGCAGGTGCGCTCGGCGTATCCGCGCGCTATCTGGTCAGTCATTTCGTGGTGATGCGACTTGGGCCTCAATTTCCCTGGTCGACGCTGATAGTGAACCTTACAGGTTCCTTCCTGCTGGGGCTGGCGACGGTCTATGGTAGCCGCGACCAACGTGGTCGTCAGCGTGATGGGTGGACTGGCCGCTGTCTATCGGGGCGTTAGCGTTACCCTCGGCAGATCGCTCTAGAGCACATTGAGGAGGAGGTATGCCCGGTGCATACGATCACAATTCAAGTCGATGACGAGATGCTGCAACAGATACGCCAAGTCATTCAGAGCTATGGCTGGAGTGAAAGCGGCGGGCTAAGGCATCTGCTCCATCTGGGTTTGTATGCTGCGCTTGCGGACGGGCCGGCAAACGGCGCTGACGGGGCAGAGAAGCTAAGACGGGACTATGTTGAAATTGGCTCACAATATGCGTCTATGCGCTACCAGCTCTATGAGACCGCAGAACGGAACCGGATTCTGGAGCTTAACATAGGCGGGTTCAGTGCGTCGATCGAGTCCTACAAACTACTGGTGGCGAATCTCCGTGCTGAGCTTCAACGGTACCAGGATACGGGCAGGAGTCCATGATGGAAAACCCGAGGGGTCTGCTTGAGATCGAGGTTAGCCGCGCTTTCGAAGCCGACAGGGGTTGTCCTCAGTGTTACTTGCGGGACGAATCTGGCCGCAGGTATATCCACTGGACTCTCCATGAATACGTAAATGACGGTTCGTTCAGGGCGAGGTTCCGAGATGCCTTTGGTATGTGCCCGCGGCATTGGGAACTTATGATTGCGGAGGATGATGTGCTCGGTAACGCGATACTGCTTGAGGCACTGGCGCTTCAGGTATCCAACAGACTCAGAGAGGCTTCCGAAATGGCCAAGGGACTCTCGGCGAGTGGCACCACTCGGAGAAAGCGCAAGCGTTCCCTCGACGTGGTGCTCCCCGATGTAGTTCACCGGGATTTGTGCCCGGCGTGTAGAGTTGAGATCACCTCCGAAGACGGTTACCTGTCGACCATGGGCTCGATGATCGCTGATGGCACCGTCGATATCCATACCGCTGGAAGCAATCTGTGCTTTGACCACATTATCAAGACTGCAAAGTATCTGCCTAGCCACCTCTACGGCAACCTGTTGCAGGTGAGCAGCGAGCAGACACTACGGATGGCACAGGACATGGGCAGGCTGGTAGATGCTGTCAGGCCAGGGGTCTTGCCTTCTGGGCTCGCGCAAGACGCTTTGAAACAGGTAATTCGGGCTCTTAGCCTTCCGACAAATCAGGCACGACAGTGAGACTGTCGTGTACCGCGAGGTGAACCGCAATGACTGTCAGTGCAGGCGGACCCCAGGAAAGCGCCACCAGCAAGAGGGCAGCCATAGGCTTTGTTGTGCTGCTTGGAATCCTCAGTCTCTTTTCGGACATGACTTACGAGGGAGCGCGCAGTATATCGGGGCCGTTTCTCGCGTCTCTTGGGGCGAGCGGTACAGTGGTCGGCCTCGTGGCGGGAGGCGGCGAACTGCTGGCTTATGGTCTGCGAGTGCTATCAGGGTACGTGAGTGACAGGACTGGAAGGTACTGGCTGATAACCTTTCTTGGGTATGCCCTGAACCTGCTCGCGGTACCGGCGCTGGCGCTGGCAGGCCGCTGGGAGATCGCCGCGCTGTTGTTACTGGCTGAGCGCACGGGTAAGGCGGTCCGAACGCCAGCCAGAGACGCGATGCTATCCCACGCGACGTCCAGGGTGGGCCACGGGTGGGGTTTTGCCCTGCACGAGGCCATGGATCAGGTTGGCGCCATCGCCGGCCCCCTGCTGGCCGCGTATGTACTCAGCCTGAGCCGGGCGTACGCCTCTGCTTTCAGGGCATTACTGATACCTGCGGTGATCGCGCTTGCGATTCTCGCGAGTGCACGACTCATCTACCCCAGGCCGGCGGATCTTGAGGCCACGCCGGTTCAGGAAGACGCGCAGGCACCCATGCCCCGCATGTACTGGCTCTATATGGCAGGCGTGGCGCTGGTTGCCGCTGGCTACGCAGACTTCCCCCTGATAGCGTTTCACATCAGCCGTGTGGCAGGAGTCAGCAGTGCTGCGGTTGCCATGATGTATGCAATGGCGATGGGCGTTGATGCCTGTTCGGCGCTGTTCTTTGGTTGGCTCTACGACAGGATCAAAGTGGCATCACTTGCTATCGCTGTTGGGCTCTCGGCTGTTTTCGCACCATTGTGCTTCCTGGGTGGGCTGAAGATAGCCATACTCGGTATTGCTCTCTGGGGAGTGGGCATGGGCGCACAGGAATCCATCATGCGGGCGATCGTTCCCAGTGTCGTTCCGAGGAACCGCCGCGCCACCGCTTACGGAATACTCAATGCGGGGTACGGCCTGGCGTGGTTCGCAGGTAGCGCTCTGATGGGATACCTCTATGATGTCTCACTACCTGCTCTTGTGATGTTTTCGGTGATCATGCAGATTGGCGCTGTTGCGATGATCGTAAGGCTTGCCCGCGTTCACCAACCCGCCGTGCGCTGATGATAGGCGTCGACGATTCGAAGGTCGGAACCGTGGTAGACCTCATTCGCAACGATGCCATGACCTTTGGCCACCTTTGAGGAGGCCGCAAGTCTTGCCGCCGTCTGTCCTAACATGGCATAGCCGTACGAAATGTAGACAAGCCAGTTTTCGCAAACGCAAAGGCTAACCGCGAGAGCATCAAAGCAGACGAACCTGCTGTCTGAATTGGCAATGGCATTTCGAACCCTCCCAAAGGTCGCGGCTTGCCGGGTCTTTGCCTTATCCTTGAAGTAGGAGCCTATGAGGAAGGCGACGCCCTAACTTGATCCTCAGAACAACACCCCGGTGTCTTGCCCTTGTCACAAAGTTCATCGCTGCTGTTGGACATGAGCCTGTTCCTCCCTTTCTCATTCTGCCTGCCGAGCGTGGTTCCACTCGAAACACACGCTGGAGCAGGAAGCCAAAGAGACGGGGAAGACCATGACGGAGATCATCGTGGAGATGCTCAGGGAACGCTACGAGAAGGCTGGCGGCAAGTGAGCCATCTCATGAGCGCCCGGTGGATGGAGGGGCACGGACATGAATGTGCTGTTTGTCTGTACAGCCAACTCAGCGAGAAGCCAGATGGCAGAGGGCTTGGCGAAGCATAGAGGACTGTGGAGTGGGATTGCCAGCGCGGGAACTCAACCAACGCGGGTGAACCCGCTGGCCATAGAAGCAATGAGCGGATTGGTAATCGATGTCACCGGCTGCTGTTATGGGAAACCACGAGGAAGGGCTTGCAGCGTTTCGAGAAGTGCGAGATGCAATTGCTTTACGACTTGAGGGCGAACGCGTGGAAACGCCTGGCAGGGCCTATTCGGTGAGAAGTCAGATATTCGGAACACCGGCGTCCCTATCCTCCCAGCAGTGGAGCGAACACCTGCACCCGGTCTCCATCCTTCAAGATGTGATCCGGTTTCAACCTGCTGTCCCCTATCGCCAAGCCGAGCGCCCAGTCACCGCCTCGTCCGAGTGTCATCCGCTGGATCACCGGCTCAGCCTGTGAAATGATGGACTGCAAGGCAGCCACTGTGGTGTTTGGAGCTACCTCGACATCCCACCTTGGCCGTTTGACGAGGGAGGTGAATGGCGCTTCGAGGGAAATGTGGACGATCATACGAGACTGCCCTTGACTGCGTCCATAATGTATTTTGCCACTTCGGCCCAGGCGCGCGACCCTGTCTCGTATGCCTGTCTCCCAAGGGGTGTGAGGGTATATACCTTTCGTTCACGTCCCGAAACCTGCTGAACATCAACCGCCACCACGCCAGCCTCAGCGAATTCCCTGAGCAGCGGGTAAAGGCTTCCTTCGGTGGGTGCGCAGCAATCATTGGTCAGGGCGGACACGCGCTTGGTTATCTCATAGCCGTGCACCGGTTTCTGGTGCAGCACATGCAGTATGAAGAACCGAGAAAGGCTCATCTTGATCAGATATGCCCAGTATTCCTCCGACGCGTAATCCATATATCTCACCCCAATCCATTATTGCACAATGAAGGGTACAGGAAAGGAAGCCGGACTCAAGGTGCTGAGTCCGGAAAGCTTCAGAATCGCCATATGATCGCGGGCCGGTTCAGCTCTTGCCGCTTGGACGCTGGTCGCAGCAACCAGATCCACTCTGTATATCGCCGCTCTTACCAGCCTCTTGTTCCTCTTTCACTTCCTCAATCTGCACGTTGCAGCAGCAGGGCCTCTTGGCACCAAAGACTCGCGATAGGAGACCCTTCTTCTGATTCTCCACACCATCATCCCCTTTCAGATTATGCCAAACACCGCACCAGCCACCACGGCGGTGACAAACACCACGCCCACGAACACTGCCACAAGGCGTGTCTTGAAGATGCCACCCAGCATGCTCATCTCTGGAATACTCATGCCTGCCCCACCTATGATGAGGGCGATGACTGCACCGAGACCCATGCCTTTCTGCGTCAGAGCCACCGCGATGGGGATGACTGTCTCCGCTCTGACGTACAGCGGAATTCCAATCAACGCCGCAACGGGAATGGCCAGAGGGTTCTGCGGCCCGGCAACCCGAGCAACGAAGTCTCCCGGCAGGTAACCGTAGACGACCGCACCGATTGCCACACCGGCAATCAGATATCTCAGCACACCACGCAAGTCTACCCAGGCCCCCGCGAATGCGCGGCCAAGCTTCTCACCGAACGTTGGTAGCGGCGCCAGCTCCTGGTGGCCCCCAGTGACACGGACATTCTTCACGTCTGTACTCAAGCCCAGGCTCTGCAGGACTGCCCCGCTGACCATACTCATCCCGAACGTTACTACACCATAGGCCACGCATGCCTTCCACCCCAAGAGCACAAGGAACATTGTGAGGATGATGGGGTTAAGCAAGGGTGAGGCGAGCACAAACGACATGGTGGCGCCAAACGGCACACCAGCCCTCAGCAGGCCGACAGTGATCGGAATGGTGGAGCAAGAACAGAACGGCGTGACAGCGCCAAGGGCTGCTCCCAAGAAGTTGCCGGTCCACCCACCCCTTTTGGCGAGATGTCGCCGGATCGTCTCTTCCGGCACATACTCGAACACCAACCCGACAAGTGTGCTTACTCCAAGGAAAAGTCCCAGCAACTCTGCCAGGACCAGTCCGAAGAACTTGAGTGACACAAAGAGCGAGTTCATACAGATCTCCGGTTCCGAGGTGACGTGGTATAGAGCATATATGCATAGCCCCTATAGGTAATGTATGCCACTGTCATGTGCCTGTCAAGTGCTGACTACCGGACCGACGCACGAGCAGCCCAACCATGACCTCCCTTGCACCAATGCATCCACGTCTTTCGGGCAACAATAGCGTGGGGGTGGGGGTGGGAGGCTGTGCAAAGGGAAAGATGGAGGAGCAGGATCGGGTTCATCGCCGCCACGGCAGGCTCAGCCATCGGCCTCGGCAACATCTGGAGATTCCCAGTTGTCGCCGCGCGAAATGGGGGCGGCGCGTTCTTACTCGTATATGCTGCCATTGTGGCTTTCATCGGGATTCCCATGCTCATGGCCGAGCTGGTTCTTGGCAAGCACTCGCGTACTAACGCGGTCTCTTCATTCGGACGCGTGTCTGGCAATCATCCCTGGGCACTTGCAGGTTTCTTCCCACTCATCACGAGCATGGTCATCTTGTCTTACTACTCCGTGATTTCCGGATGGGTTCTCTTTTATCTATGGAGTAGTATTTCAGGGATGCTTCTGGCTGGGACGATGGGATTCGCGGGATTCTTCACAGCTGTGCAAGCGAATGGTCCCCTGAATCTCCTGCTTCATGGCTGTTTCATGGTACTCACAGCTATCATCGTGTCCAGGGGAGTCGGGCGGGGAATTGAACGTGCGAACAAGGTGATGATGCCGGCCATTGCTGGACTCCTGCTCATTTTGGTCGTCAGGACACTCACTTTGCCTGGAGCTATGCAGGGGGTCAACTGGCTATTGCGTCTAGACGTGACTCACCTGTCATTCGGTGTGGTACTGGATGCACTCGGCCAAGCATTCTTCAGTCTCAGTTTAGGAATTGGAGCCATAGTGACATATGGCAGTTACCTCCAGCAAGACGCCGACCTTATTTTTGGCTCCAGTACGGTGGCGGTGTCGGATAGCATTATTGCTCTGTTGGCGGGATTGATAGTAATCCCCGCCCTGTTCGCATTCAGGTCCGAACTGCCCGTCGGCCCTGGCCTGGCGTTTGTTTCTCTTCCGGCGGTGTTCTTGTCCATGCCTCTACCGCGGCTCTGGGCCACATCGTTCTTTCTTGCTTTGGCATTTGCCGCTCTCAGCAGCTCAGTGTCCATGCTTGAAGTATCGGTGGCATACACAATGGATGCCGGAGGATGGACCCGAGTGCGCGGTACAGTAGCCTGTGGCGCTGCCGCCTTCGTGTTGGGAGTGCCCTCGGCTGCCTCATCCAGCTGGCTAGCAAGATACTCTCTGTTTGGCCGGAACTTTCTGGAGGGCGTGGATTTTGCCGCATCGAATTTCCTCTTGCCGTTCACCGGTCTGTTGACAGTGCTGTTCGTCGGTTGGGTGTGGGGTGGCGGAAAGGCTTCAAGAGAGGCTATCGATGGGAACCATCCCAGCATGCGTGCGGTGTGGCGAATACTCATCAAGTTCCTGGCCCCGCTGGTCATCGGATATGTTCTGGTTGGCGGGCTCCTCTTGAGGCAACTAAGGTGAATGTTGTGCCACAAGACAGGGGGCACAAGGACTCAGGGAAGTCTTGGTACTGTGTCACACGTTGGTCGCCAGCGCTCTCTGAGAGTCCTCAACATCGGCAGGGGACATGAACTTCTGCATGGTCCACGCGATGAGCGCGATTCCGATGACGTTAACGGCCCATCTCGTGACAGCAAACTTGACACCGAGAGCGCTCATCTCAAACAGGAATTGTGGCACCTTCAGAGTCGACCATGCCCCGAGGAGTATCAGAATATTGATGTAAGAAGCTCCCTTTCTCGACATTACAGCAGCTACCGGGAATGCGCCGTACAATGGCCCGGCGGCAGAGGCTCCGAGCACGACGGATAGGGCGGCGCCCAAGATGCCCGACCCTCGTCCCAGAAATCGTATGATGGTCTCCCGGGGCACCCACACATCGAGAAGACCCAACATGAGAAAGACTGGTGGCAAGACAGATAGCATTTCCGCAAATATGGACATGGTGTTGCGCGTGAGGGACGTTCTCAGGACGGGATAAGCGAAATACACGACTCCCCATGCCACCGCCGAGAGGGCAAGCAACCGGTATCTGGCCAGTAGTTTCTTCATATGACCACCCACCCAATGATCAGAGCCGCGATCAATGACCAGATGTATGCAAGACCATTTCTCAGCAGAGCTTCCTTACGCCCCAGATACTTGATTTCGATCGGCAGTGTCACGACTCCCACCATCATTAGAGTTGAGAGTAGAACCGCAACCTGCACAACACCGGCTCCTCTGTCCAGCAGAGATTTGGCAAGGGGAAACGCCACGAATCCCGGTATGAGCGTGATTGAGCCAAGCAGTGAGGAAAGAAGCATCCCTACCCATCCGGATTGGGCTCCGAGAAGTGACGATATAGCCTGAGGAGAAACCACCGTCAGCATTATGCCTACCACAATCAAGACGGCCGAGAACTCCCCAATGATATTTGCCAGCGACCTGAGGCCCTTCCCAACGGCTTGTCTGGTGCGCTTCCTATCTCGCAGGTAGGAGATAGCCAGTAATGCCGCTGCTAACACGTAAGTATATGCTGTCACGAATCAACCCGCCTTTTGAAGGGCTCGAGTAATGGTTGGTTACGCGCCTTGCCCATGCTGGTCTTGCTTGGCCCACAACAGGAACGCCTCAAGACCTTCCTTTCTCCTGCCAATCCTGGTGATCCATTCTCCTAGGCATTTGTCTCCTTCCGGGGTCAGTGAGTAGACTTTTCGGGCCGGTCCGCCGCTGCCTGGTTCGAGCGACGACCGTACCATTCCGTCTTTCTCCAGACGCCTCAGGTGCCGGTACACAACCCCGGGAGCGGGGAGGGGTTGGAGAAAAGGCATTTCGCTAAGTCTCTCCATGAGGTCATATCCGTGAATCGGGTGCCTCTTTACCGTCACGAGGATGCAGGGCACTACGAACCTCTCAACACGAGGTTGCTCGTGGCACCCATAGGGGTCACCTGACACGCCGAGTCTGCCGCTCTCACGCCTCATCGCGCTCTGTACCTCCAGCCCGAACAGCCACTGGCTCAAGTCAATTACGATGCGAAAACACGAGTCGCCTGTCCCTGGTCATTCGTATTGCAGCGCAACCACACTTGAGCGGCTCAAGGCCTCGATCTGCCGGGTGTGACCCCCGGGAACCAAAACCAGGGATCCGGCCGGCACAACGGACTGTTCTCCATCGTCTGTGACCTTTATCGTGCCCTCAAGCACGAGAAAACCGGTGTTCCGGGCCATAACGCACGGAGCAACCTGTTGGCCTGATTCGAATCGGATTAGGAGGAACTTAAACTGGTCGGTGACAACCACTTCATCCTTTACGACGCCCCGTGGCGAGAATGGCGCTCGGCTGCCAAGATCAATTACCCTCATTGTTCTGCCTCCCCGGTGTATTTCAATCAACGAACGAGAATCCAAATCACGATAAGAGACCCTCTATGTCAATAGGGCTTTGAATGAACCTTGAAAACTGATGGCGTCACGCGACTCGCTGATGCTTTGTTTGGGCGGTTTCGAATACTTCACGGCTGTAGGCAGTGCGGTTGAGCCACATGCCGTGGATTATGCGTACCCAAACGTTGGAAAGCGCCCGCAAGGCGACGCTGTGGCTCTTACCCTCGAGGCGCTTCCGCCGGTAGTACTGTTTAGCCCAGGGTTCCGCCTGGGTGGACAGCCATGCCAGCTTGTATAAGGCGTCCCGGAACTGTTTGACGCAGGCGAAACGCTTGCGAGCTCTCTTGAAGCGCCCGCTCTGGAACGGCACCGGTGAAGTGCCGGCAAGCGCAGCCACACTCTCGAAGCAAGCGTAACGGTTGCGATCATCGCCCCATTCTGCCAGCAATCTTGGCGCCAGGCGCATCCCGGCCCCCGGAATGCTCCTGAAGATGGCGCTGTCAGAATGGCTCAGGAAAAGGCGCTCGATCTCCTTGTCGTAAGCAGAGATCGCCTCGACCAGCGGGGTCAACTGGGAGACTATGGCCAACATGAGCCGGGCTTTGGTGCGAGTGGTTATGGCGTTTGTCGTGAGCGGAGCGGCATGGGCGATCTCGATGATCTTCTGTGCGGTGAGGTTGGACTTAGGGTGCTTGTGGCGCTTGAGAAAGTCCGCCAGTTGGGAAGGCTCGGCGGCGAGCACATGCTCCAGGGTCGGGTAATTGGCCAGGAAAGCCAGTGCGACTTTCTTATTCAGCGACCAGAAGAACTCTAGCGCACACGGGTAGTACTCTTTCAGGCAGGCGGTGATCTGGTTTGTGAGCCGCGTCTGCTGTTGGATCAGAGAAGCCTGATCACGAGTCAGTTGCTTGAGCTCCTGTATAACGGGGTTGTCTGGTTCGAGTTTGCGCAGCCGGTCGATCTCATGCAGCCCGTACCTGGCCAGAATGAGCGCGTCAATGGCGTCGGTCTTGGCGCCCGAGGCGGAACGATGGCGGTCCACAGTCTTGGGGTTGACCGGGTAGACGCAAAAGCCAGCCTCAAGCAGTGTGTTTACCAGGATACCATGACGAGTCTCGATCACACATGCCACCTGATGTGGATCGGCAACATTGCTTAGCCGCTGAACCAATTCCGCAAGTCCTGAGGTGGAGTGCGCAACCCTGAACTGACTCAGTAGTCGGGCCTGGGAATCGAGCACAACGCAATCGTGGTGATCGTCGGCCCAATCGACTCCGGCGAAGATCATGAAAGCACCCCCGACTGAGAGGATATTGCCTGGGCTCGGGGCACGGAGTAGCCTAACACGCCGGCGCTCGAAGCGCGACCCTCTATGAACCGTGTTACCCGAAAATGCCCGGGGAAGGGCGGTCTCTCAAAGCGATCGAGTCGTCGAGGAGTGTCAGCCTTTCCCCGGAACAAACCAAGCGATCAGTGCTTTGGCTAAAGCACGTTCGAGTTCCTAGTTCCTACAACTATATACAGTCTAAGGTGTTAGTGAGTGTAGTGCCACACAGTAACTAGCTACTGTGTGGCACTATTGACATCATATCTTTCTCAGTTAGTGTAGTCAAGAGGGAGACCAGAAAACGTTGTCGCGTTTTGGTTGTTACTGCTTTTGAGGGCAGGACATACACAGGTGGCGGGGTCTTGGAGACAATTGTGCCTAAACATGTGCTATAGCGCCCTTCGGGAAAAGAACGGTTCAGTCGGTCAAAGACCTTTGCCGGGAACTCTTACAGCACATTCACAAGTGTCACCACCCGAGTATTAATCCTGACCCCCAACTCGGCGATGCCGCGAGCCCGACATCGCCGCCGGCTTCTGATCACCGAACGCGTGCCAGGTGGATTGGCTGCGACGCTATGCCGTGTGCTGCCTCCATTATGGCCTCCGGTAGAGTAGGATGGGCATGAATCATCCCAGCGATCTCCGGTCCGGTGGCGCCCATCTTGATGGCGATTGCTCCTTCGTGTATCAGATCATCGGCATGGGGGCCCATGACGTGCATCCCGAGAATCCTGTTATCACCGGCGTCCGCCACGAACTTCACAATGCCTTCGGTTTCCCCAATGACAACCGCACGACCGTTCGCGGTAAACGGGAATTTCGAGACCTTGATGGGGATGTCGGCCTCCTTGGCGTCCTTTTCCCTGAGGCCGATCCCGGCCACCTCAGGGATCGAAAACACACAGTTGGGAACCAGCGTATAGTCCATCTTCGTGTCGTGTCCGAAGATGTTCTTCACAGCCGTGATACCTTCGAAAGAAGCGACCTGAGCAAGGAAATACTTGCCCACAACATCGCCCACAGCGTAGATGCCTGGCACGTTTGTCCTCATATGGTCGTCAACCTTGATGCCTTGTTTGCTGTCATAAGCCACGCCCAGGTTGTCAAGGTCAATGCCGCCGAAACTGGGCCTCATGCCCATGGCCACCAGAACGACATTGGCCTTGAACTCAGTTCTTTCCCTGTCCTTGGTCTCGCAGCGCACGATCTTATCTCCATCCTCAGCCTTGATTATCTCCTTGATATACATGCCATGGTTAACAGTGATTCCTTTCTTTCGCATTACGGGCAGCAGCCGTCGTGAGATCTCGTCATCTATGGGGGGCAGAATGCCGGGCGAGCGCTTGATCATGTCAACCTTAGTTTCGAAAGTGTTGTATATGCAGGCAAATTCAACTCCCATGACTCCACCACCGATTATGACCATGGTTTCCGGTACGAAATCGAGCTCTAACGCCTGGTCGCTCGAAATGGTGAGGGCCATACTCTCGTCAGATATGGGAGGCCTTTCTTGCGACGCACCTGTCGCCAGAATTATGTTCTTGGTCTCTAGCGTCTCAACGATACCGTCATCCTTGTGAACGACTACCTTACCGGGATGGGGCACTGAGGCTGCACCGTGGTATACGTCGACCTTGTTGCTGCGGAGAAGCTGGTCGACTCCGCCAACTATCTGCCGGACCACCTGGGCCTTTCTCTCCATGGCAACCCGGATGTCGAAGCTCACCTCGCCCACATTCACTCCGAATTCGTGGGCTCTCTTTGTAGTGAGCAATACATCTGCAGTCCGGACGAGGGCCTTGGTAGGTATGCATCCCCTGTTAAGGCAACATCCACCGATCTTGTCTTTCTCCACGACAGCAACTCTGCCACCCAGTTGGGCACCTTTGATCGCGGCCACGTATCCTCCGGGTCCGCTGCCAATGACCACTACATCGTACACTGAGGTACCTCCTGACGTTTTATACGCTAAGCCACCCCGAATGAATAGTAACTCAGCGCGATAAACCTGCAACGAACTGCAGGCGGGCTCCATACTTGGATAGTGCCCCTCTTTTGCTCTGCAGACAGTAACGTGATCATAGCCACCGTCCCCAGGTTGTCGAGGACAGCTGCCACCCCCGGTCCGCTATCCTGCCTCTTGCTACTCGTACCAGTCCTCTCGGGTGAGAGGGACTCCAGAACTGCCCCGGTCAGTGGGCCTGACAAAAAGGGCCTGGTAGACATTCAGGCTTCCGCCTCCAAAACCGTACGCTCCACCGGCCATAAACAGACGCCACACGCGATATGTAGGCTCATCGACGTACCTCAACGCCTCATCATGGTTGCTTTCCAGCCGGCGTACCCAGTGTCTTAGGGTGAGCTGGTAATGCTCCCTCAAGCTTTCGAGGTCCCGAACTTCGAATCCAGACTTATGAGCGATCCTCAGGGTCGTTGATATAGGCACCAGTTCACCGTCAGGGAACACATAGTTCTGGCTGAAAGAAGTGTTCCTGTCCCTCGATTCCTGCTGTGCAGCGCCACTGGCGATACCGTGATTCAGAAACACGCCTCCGGGTTTCACCAGCTGGAACGCCTTATGAAAATACACCGGCAACGTCCCACGTCCCACATGCTCGAACATACCGACGCTGACTATCGCGTCGTAGGGATCTGTCGCAGTAGCAGCACGGTAGTCCAGCAACGAAACTTGCGCCCGGTCGGACAGCCCTAAGGACTCGAGGAGTTCAGCTGCATATTCAACCTGAGGCTCGCTCAAGGTGATGCCGGTGGCATGTACTCCATAGTTTGCGGCTGCAAAGGCCACGAGCGCGCCCCAGCCACATCCGATGTCCAACAGCGTCTGGCCGGGCCTCAGCCTTAGTTTTCTGCAGATTAAGTCGAGTTTGTGCTCTTGTGCGTCATCGAGCGGGTCCTCAGGCGACCTGAAATAGCCGCATGAATACACCATTCGCCTGTCAAGCCAGAGCTTGTAGAAGTCGTTGGACACGTCGTAGTGGTATGCAATGGCGTTACGGTCCCTATCCTGCGAGTGTACGCTACCGCTCAGGCTAGCGGCGGCGCGGCGAGGCGTGGCTCTGGCTGGAGGATGGGGTAATTTGCGGACCAGATTGCCCAGATGTATCTTGTCTCCCCATGACCTCGTGGGACCGGCGATCTCGTCGGCAGTCTCAAATACAGTCTCCAGGTTGCCGGTGACATTGAAGTCATCGTATAGGAACGCCTCGCCCAGTCCCACCTCAGTCCCGGATTGGAGCATGGCGCGTATTGCAGACGGATGGTTGAGGACGATTTCAGCCTCTGTCCTGGCAGATGGGTCAGGCCAGATTGTTCCGTCCCATAGTCTCACTCGGACAGTTTCAGGCAGGTGGTCTCCGAACATACCCTGAAGGACTTCTAACGTAATTCTTTTGTGTTCTTCGGTACCATCAGTCTTCATTTGAGTTTCCTCCTCAATGTGGGATCAACTTATGTGGGCGTACGCTCTCCATGTACTCGAGTATTACCGCACCACGAACCCCGATATTGTAGAGGTTAGGCAGGCCGGGCCCACCTATGCACCCGTTCCGGCACCCAAGTAACTCGTAGAAGCCTGGCACCAGCGCGTCGGAGTGCCGCAAGAGCTCGCGGCAGCTGTCCATTCCCGACACGTCAAGCACCAGTAATCCTGCATAAGCCCAGTACGGCGCCTGTGAGGAAAACTCTCTCGCCTCGGCCTTCTCCCATGCACCACGCTGGTCAAGCCATTCTGTCAGCTCTATGAACGTGATCACTTCATCCGCGGAACCCGAGTTTTCTGGGCGCAACGCCTCGTCAGCCTTGTCCGGACAAGGGGTCGCAAACACCACTACGCAGTCCCGTCCCAGCCGTTTCCGGAGGTCGCGAGAGTGATGTGTGGCAGGCGACGGCGCTGCGGAGAGGAGCGGCACTGCTTCAGGGAAACTGTCTTCAATAAGCCTCACCACCTTCGGGCAGCATGACGAAACCTGAACCGGTGTCTGCTGCTGCCCTGCTGATTCGAGTCTCATTTGCATGACGTCCAGCAGCACCACCGTCGTGGGTTCGATAATGCTGAACCCCAGGTGTGCCAGGACGCCGGGAACCAATGGCCATCTTTCCTTTGGGAATGCTAGAGGGAAAGACGGCGCCAGGCTGATGGCCGCGGGATTCCCCGAAGCCATCAGCCTCTCCAGCCTCAGAACCTTATCGGACAGTTGATGAAATGCGGAGCTCAACGCCGCGCACTCCCTTAGAAGCCGATCTATCCTCCTGAGACCGGGGCGAACACCTGCACATAGTCTCCCTCCTGCAGTAGGTAGCTGGGTTGCACCCTGGAGCCATTCAGTGCTAGACTCAGCGCTGACCCCTGTCCGCAGTTTGGCACGATTCTCTGGATCATCGGTTCTGCCTGAGTGATGATGGGTCCCAGAGCAGCCGCCGTGGTTCCTGGATCCACCTCAATGTCCCACCTTGGCTGGCTTATGAAATAGGTGAACGGCGCCTCTAGCGAAACGTGGATGATCACCCTCGTCACCTCTTTCCAGTTTCCGGATATTGGGAAGGCACCTCTGGCTGGTTACACTCTACATCTATGCACTTGCCTTTGGTTCTGGGAACCAGTGACGCGTGCGATTAGCGAACCACACGAGCGAAAGCATGATGGGGACCTCAGTCAACACACCCACGACCGTGGCCAGGGCTGCTCCAGAGCCCAGCCCAAACAATGAGATGGCAACCGCCACCGCGAGTTCGAAGAAGTTGCTCGCGCCGATCATGGCCGCTGGCGCAGCGACAGTGTTGTCCACCTTCCACCAGCGTGCCCATGCGTACCCGATGCCGAAGATCCAGTACGTTTGTATCACCATTGGTATGGCGATAAGCACGATATGGAACGGGTTGTTCACGATGGTCTGGCCCTGGAAGGAGAACAGGATTACCAGCGTCAGCAGAAGCGCGCTTATTGTGACGGGCTTGAGTCTTGGCAAGAACATCTCTTCAAGCCACTGTTTGCCATGAGCCTTAACCAGTCTGACACGCGTGAAATACCCCAGCGTCAGAGGAATCACGATGTATAGGAACACGGACAGGAGGATCGTGTCGTAGGGTATCTTGAGTTCGGCGAGCCCCAATTCCACGATCACGATCGGCGCGTAAAGGAACAGGATCACCAGATCGTTTATCGCCACCTGCACCAGAGTATGCGCTGCGCTCCCATGAGACAGGTAACTCCATACCAGCACCATCGCAGTGCACGGTGCTGCGCCAAGGAATATCGCGCCAGCGACGTACTGTGTCGCCAAGTCAGGGGGTATCCAGGCAGCGAACACGACCTTTAGGAAGAACCAGGCTATTGCCAGCATGGTGAAAGGCTTGATTGCCCAGTTTACGACCAGGGTGATTGTCAACCCCTTGGGCTGCTTGGCCGCCCTGACTATGCTGGCGAAGTCGATCTGTATCATCATCGGGTAGATCATCAGCCAGATCAGGATTGCCACAGGGATCGACACCTGAGCATACTCCCATCGGCTCAAAGCTTTGGGAAAGGCCGGGAAGGTTAGGCCTATCCACACGCCGGCAACTATGCACATGGCAACCCAGAGAGTCAGGTACTTGTCAAAAAAGCTCAATCCTTCGTGCTGTTCTTTGGCTGCGGCCTGGCTTGTCACGACGATTACTCCCCTTCGGAGACTATTGTTACTGGGACTCGGTAGCCCCGGCCGGATGTATCCCGAGAGCGTCCAGCCTGCGAACTATCTTTGATACCGCGATCTTGCCACCCGAAGATATCAGTCCGGAACCGATGAACACCAGCGGAAGCGGATGGCCTTCTCTCACCATGTTCAGAGCATCACTGAACTGCTCAGCCTCTCTCGAAAACACGTCATAGTACTGAACCTTTACGACAGCACCATATCTGAGATCTCCACGATTTGCTTCGAATGCGCTGGCATAAAAGGGACCTCCGTTTCAACATAGTAGACATTCACATATCAGCATATCATTATGCAATCGTTCGTCAATAGGTGAATGCCGTATCCAGGACGTTGCGGTAGCGAGAGCGGCATCGCCCAAGCTTGCACTGGGGCCATCGGTGCAACGGTGCTATTATGGTTGCAGCGCCGGCTGGTAGATTCAGCGAGTCGCAGCTGGGAGAGACAATTGGGGGAGACCGAAGGATGCAGCAATTCACCCGGAGCGCAGGTAACAGGAGAAAGCGCAGCAGAAACAGGCGGGGCACAGAGTATGTGGCCAGAATCGAAAGCGATGGGCACATGGTACTACCACAGGATGTTGTCACGGCGCTGGGTCCGCCGGGCGGAGCTGAGGTCCGAGTGGTTGTCGAAAAAGACCACGTTCAGTTGTTCCCCAGTATCCACAACCTCAGCAGGCTATATGTCGAGCCGACATCAGCCTGCAATCTCTCCTGCCGCACTTGCGTTAGGAACGATTGGAACGAACCGATTGGGGACATGGATCTCGCTCTGTTCGATAGGCTTATGGGCCAGCTCAACGCGTTCAAGGGCCTGACGTCCGTCATGTTCGGCGGATTCGGGGAGCCGACGTGCCACAAAGACATGACAGCAAGATAGACACTATCTGGGTTTCATTGGACGGAGCGGGACAGGGCTCCTTCGACTCAATCCGGGAGGGCGCAAGTTTTGGTGGAGTTGTTCAAAATCTCAAAGCACTTAAGGCCCTTAACGAGGACAGTGCAGAGCACAGGATTGAGTTGGGAATAGCTTTCGTGGCTATGAAGCGTAATGTGGATGACCTGAGAAGTCTCAGCGCTCTAGCTCGTTCGGTCGGAGCCAGGATGATTTCCGTGAGCAACGTATTGCCATACAGCAGGGAAATGTGGGAGCAGATGCTATGCAGCATGATCCTTCCAGACAACAGGCTTCTGTATGGGCATGATGCCTTATCCGTGAACGTGCCGCTCCTTGACCTGAACCAGAGCACAAAAGAGCCCCTGTACAGCCTGCTAAGGTCAGGTTCTGCCATCTCGCTCACGTCGAACAGGATTGGCGCGGAGACCGACACATGCAAGTTCGTCAGAGATGGGTGTACTTTCGTTAGGTGGGATGGGGCGGTAAGCCCCTGCGCCGGGCTACTTCATTCCCACGTTACCTACTCCACTCCGAGCCCATCAGGCAGACGCGTCAGGCCATATATCTTGGGCAACACTGCCTTAGAGACCCTCAGTGACATCTGGGAGTCGGACGAGTACCGCGGCTTTCGCGCTAAAGTTGATGCGTTTGACTTCTCACCGTGCTATGCATGTGGTGGCTGCCAGTACTCTGAGACCAACGAGGAGGATTGCTTTGGCAACACTTTCCCCACGTGTGGAGGCTGCCTGTGGGCCCAGGGGGTTATACAGTGTCCTTAGGTCTGGCCGCGGATCCGGCCATGACAGCCGTTTGGAGTGATTTGGAGATCAGCGCTTCCAGCTAGTGCGCCATTGAACGCTGGTTATGATATGATGGCTATATGCGCAACTACCCATATACTATTCGAATTCGGGCGCGTTAAGGGTTTGATGAGATACTGGGCACGGGCGGCTGGGCGCTGGTGGCCGCTAGCGGAGATCTAGTACGCACCTCATCCAGACAATGAGTGTTGGGGGTCAAACCGATGGAAAGTGGTCAACAGGAGAATACCGTTAGGAGACGTGCACTTAGAATTGTGATTCCTATCGCTATTGTCATCGCCATTGGTGCGATTGGCCTAACGAAGAACGCACAACGAAAACCGTCTTCTACACCTGCAACTGACAGGAATGTGGATGACTTTGCCCTTCACGTGACAGAGCAGCTTGACCTTGACAAGCTAAGATCCTACGGTTTACCCATCATGATTGACTTTGGTGCAGACTCCTGCGAACCCTGCAAAGCGATGGCGCCGGTCTTGGCGAAACTCAACAAGGAGTTGCGGGGCAAGGCCTTTATCAAATTCGTCGATGTGTGGAAGTATCCAGAGCTGGCGGAAGGATACCCACTGAGCGTAATCCCAACACAAGTGTTCTTCGACAAGGATGGCAAGCCATATAGACCATCGAACCCAGAAGCATCCAAAATGCAAATGTGGTCTTTGAAGGAGAATGGCCAACACGTGTTTACAACCCACGAGGGTGGTATGACTGAGGAGATGATTCTCCAGGCGCTTAAGGAAATGGGTCTGCAGCAATGATAAACAGGTGGCTGGAAACGCTGTCAGCCTTCATATCTGCGAGTGTGTGGTTAGCGCCGGTACTTGCGTTAGTCGCGGGAGTGTTGACTTCCTTTACACCCTGTGCATTGGCAAGCGTTCCCCTGATCATCGGATATGTAGGCGGTACTCAGCAAAAAGATCCTGGGAAAGCATTCAAGCTATCACTAGTCTTTGCTCTTGGGATGGCAGTGACGTTCACGGCTCTCGGGACGGCCGCATCATTGCTCGGAAGATTGATAGGAACGTTCAACAGGTGGTGGTATATCGCGCTTGGCGTCTTGATGGTACTGATGGCACTCCAAACGTGGGAGGTCTATAGTTTCATCCCCTCCACGTACCTCGCAAGCAAAACGCAGAAAAGGGGATACATTGGAGCATTTCTTGCGGGAGTATTGGGAGGCGTTTTCTCATCCCCCTGCGCAACGCCTGTCCTTGTTGTCTTGCTTGGTATCGTGGCCCGACGCGGGAATGTATCGTGGGGCGTCTTCTTGCTGCTGCTGTATGCCGTGGGACACAGTGCCCTGGTATTGGTGGCGGGGACTTATGTTGGTTTCGTGAAGCAAGTGACCTCCAGCAACAAGTATGGGGCATTCAGTGAGACGCTGAAACATGTGACTGGCGCGGCAATATTGCTGATTGCTTTTTATATGTTCTACTTGGGATTGTGAGCACAGCGCACGTCAACAATTCCGAAGGGTGTCAACGATCAATTGTTTTTGTAATCCTTAAGAAGGAGAGAATTTGTGATAGCGGTGACCATCGGGCAGCCATTATAATTGAAGCATATGCTAATACCCGGAGGAATGGCACTTGGATCTATATGCCGCAGACGCCTTTAAGGCGTTAGGTCACCCTCTCAGGGTGAGGATCATCGACATGCTGGAGTCAGGCGAAAAGTGCGTCTGTGAGCTATTTGAGGCGCTCAAAGTCTCTCAGCCCAGCGTTTCGCAGCATCTTAACGTTATGAGGGCGGCTGGAGTTGTGAAGTGTCAGAAGCGGGGTGCCAATGTATACTACCGGTTGGTATCTTCGGACTTCAGCGAGATCGTGAGGCTCTGCCGAGTGGCGATCGGCGAGCAAGCTCCCACCCCTTACGTTCCAATTCCTAACCCATGTGACGCGGTTACTGGAAAGCCCAGGGAGGACAAACATGAAGTCTAGGACACAGCAGGGCCTTGGCTCCTTTGAGCGCTACCTGACGGTTTGGGTAGCGATCTGTATCGTGCTGGGTGTGATCATTGGCCTCTCGTTCCCGGCCTTCCCAAGACTCCTGAGCCGGTGGGAGTACGCACAGGTTTCGGTTCCCGTGGCCATCCTGATCTGGTTCATGATCTACCCGATGATGGTGCAGATCGATTTCGGAAGTATCGTCAGGGCGTCAAGGCAGCCTCGGGGCCTGATCATTACTCTCGTCGTGAACTGGGTGATCAAACCCTTCACCATGCTCGGCCTCGCGTGGATATTCCTCAAGGTAATCTTCGCCAACTGGATCGATCCGGCGATGGCCCAGCAGTATATAGCCGGCGCCATATTCCTGGGTGCGGCTCCGTGTACGGCCATGGTGTTCGTGTGGAGCTATCTGAGTGGCGGCAACGCGGCGCACACTCTGGTCCAGGTAGCAATCAACGACCTGGTCATTCTGTTCCTGTATGCTCCCATTGTGATCTACCAGCTTGGCCTGACTCAACTGAAGGTTCCCTACGACACCATCTTGCTGTCTGTGTTGCTCTATGTGGTCATACCGCTTGCGGCTGGCTATTTCACGCGCGTGCGCATCATATCTACTCGTGGCCTCGACTGGCTGAACGATGAGTTCATACCTCGTCTCAAGCCGTTCACCATTTTCGGGCTGCTGCTGACTCTGATCATCCTCTTCTCGTTCCAGGGGCAGACCATAGTGAAGAATCCATTGCACATCCTGCTTATAGCCATTCCGCTCACAATACAGACGTACCTCATCTTCGCCATCGGTTATTTGTGGGCAAGGGCCTGGAAGGTTGACCGCACGGTGGCTGCGCCTGCGGCGATGATCGGTGCCAGCAACTTCTTTGAGCTTGCGGTCGCTGTGGCCATTTCGTTGTTTGGACTTGGGTCGGGCGCCGCGCTTGCCACGGTGGTAGGTGTGCTGGAGGAAGTGCCGATCATGTTAAGCCTTGTCGCGTTCGCGAACAAGACGAAGCACTGGTTTCCTGCTCCCGCCAACGTTCCCGAGTCTGGCAGGTAAAAACCCACAGTGTGTGGAGGTCTTTGATGAACGTCTTGTTCGTGTGCACTGCAAACTCAGCCCGCAGTCAGATGGCCGAGGGCCTGGCCAGACACAAGGGACGCTGGGATGGTGTGGCCAGCGCCGGTACTGCGCCAACTCAGGTCAACCCAATAGCCGTAGAGGTTATGGGCGAAATCGGCATAGACATAAGCAGCCACTATTCAAAACCATTGACGCGGGATCTTATAGACTGGGCGGATGTGATCATCACTCTCTGTGGTGATGCGCGTGATAACTGCCCGGTGCTGCCACCGGGCAAACGCCATCTTCATTGGGGCTTCCCGGATCCTGCAGCGTTCACAGGTGATCATCAGGCCCGCCTGGCATCTTTTTGCAAGGTGCGAGACGCCATTTCTGCACGACTGGATGCAGAGCCCATGGGATAGGGAGCCCACCTACCCTCTCGTCTGGGTTACACCGAAACCCATCAGAAACGCTTGACATATATATGGCTAGATCGTAATATAGTCATCGAAATCGGGAACTGAAAGGTCGATTCATGTGCTAGATAAGTCTACAAGTGAAGCTGAATGGCAGGTGTTCAAAGCGTTAGGCCACCCCACGCGGCTGAAGATAGTCGAGATACTGGCCACTGAAGGTGGCAAGTGCGTCTGCGAGCTGGTTGACAGAGTCGGCTTTGACCAGTCAACAGTCTCAAAGCACCTGGCTCTCATGAGGTCAGTGGGTCTGGTGGCCGGCACAAAGGACGGGCTCCGAGTGACCTACGAACTGAGCATGCCTTGTGTCTATCAGTTCATGGAGTGCCTGGCCAGGGTTGATAAGGTCTTCGCGTGTGTTGGACAGTGCGCCGCTCAGCAGCGCAGTCTAGGTGACAATCCGCAAGTGAAGTGAGGAGTGAGAAGTCGTGTCAGAACTCGTAAAGCTCGCAGTCATCATCGCGGTATTCCTCACAGCGTTCTACGCGCCTCTCGGAGACGCCCGGGTGCAGGGCGCAATCCTAGAAGCGTTCCATATGCTTCAGGAATACGCAAGGGAACACGTGCTTTTCTGCCTCGTTCCGGCATTCTTCATCGCTGGAGCAATGCAGCTTTTCATATCTGAACGATCGGTCATGCGTTATCTGGGCAAGGGCGCCAAGCAGTGGCTTGCCTACGCTGTTGCTTCCGTCTCAGGCGCGATACTTGCGGTCTGCTCATGCACTGTACTGCCGTTGTTCATGGGCATCTACAAGCGTGGTGCCGGGCTTGGTCCGGCTACGGCCTTTCTATACTCGGGCCCCGCGATAAACGTTCTGGCCATCATCCTCACGGCCAGAGTGCTAGGCTGGGAGATCGGTGTTGCCCGCGCCTTAGGGGCGATACTCTTTTCCGTAGTAATAGGCGTGCTTATGGCTCTCATTTTCCGAGGTGAAGAGACAGAGCGTCAAAAGGCGTTCGAGTCGAAGACTGACGCCGAACCCGGTGACCGGACCCTGGCCCAGACAACAGCATACTTCGCGGTGCTCATAGGCATCCTGGTGTTCGCCGCCTGGGGCAAGCCAGCTGAGAGGATAGGGTTCTTCTACGACGTCTATCTGGTGAAATGGTACCTGGTGGTAGGTCTGTTGGTCGCCCTGGGTCTGATGCTGAGGTCCTGGTTCAACCGCGACGAAATTGTGTCCTGGAAGGATTCGACATGGGACTTCGCCAAGAAGATCCTGCCCCTGCTCTTCGGGGGTGTGCTTGTGGCAGGCCTCCTTATGGGGCGTCCGGGGCTGGATAGTGGGTTGATCCCCAACGAGTATGTTGCGGCTGTTGTAGGAGGCAACTCCATCCTGGCCAATTTCGTGGCTTCAATAGTCGGCGCCTTCATGTACTTTGCAACGCTGACGGAGATCCCCATAATTCAGGGATTGATCGGGTCAGGCATGGGTAAAGGGCCGGCACTGGCTCTACTCCTGGCTGGTCCCGCGTTGAGCTTGCCAAGCATGATAGTGATCAACAGCACACTGGGGTTCAAGAAGACTTTCACATATGTGTCTCTGGTGGTTGTGATGGCGACGATCAGCGGTCTCATGTTCGGCGCGATCATGGGATGATCGCGCCTGAGGGCCGTGGCGAGCCGGTTCTGCGGGTATGCGTAAACTCATTGGGAGGTGCAGGAATGAAGGTGGAAGTGCTTGGAACGGGATGCCCGAAGTGCAAGAAGACGGAAGAACTGATTATCCAAACCATCAAGAAACTTGGTGTCAGTGCAGAGATCGTCCATGTGACAGACCTCAACGAAATCATCGATCGAGGAATCATGATGACTCCGGCCGTCATGATCGATGGTGTCAAAGTAATGGAGGGCAGGATTCCGACCGAAGCGCAGGTCCGCCAGTGGTTCAGCAAATAGGCACATTCGCACGAGGAGCGGATTGAGATGCGGTTCAAGGTGTCGCGCGATCAGATTCCCTGGCACCCAACTGTGGACGAGAGCAAATGCACAGGGTGCAAGACCTGTTTTGAGTTCTGCAGTCACGGAACCTATGCGTGGGATGAAGCAGCTGGAAAGCCGAGGGTTGACAAGCCAAACGCGTGCGTCGTGGGCTGCAGTTCGTGTGCGCTGCAGTGTCCTGTTGAGGCCATTAGATTCCCGCCCCTCTCAGTACTGAAGCGCTACTTGTGAGACTGAAGGTCACCAAGCGGTCAGGACGCTGGTCACTCCACATAAGGAGGTTCACTCATGATTAGAGTTGGTACGCTGCCATGCTCGGGCTCGTGTAACGTGGGAATGCTGACCACCAAGGCTGTTGTGGAAATGTGTGTGCAGCGTGATAACGTGGGTTTCGTGTGCGCTCTCGGGCTCCCACTTGGGATTGAGGGCATCATAGGCAACGCCCGCAAGTTCGATAAGAACGTGGCTGTCAACGGGTGCGAAGTACGGTGCTCCACCAAGAGCCTCGAGAAGGTCGGGTTAACTGTGGATGAAGAGATAGTCGTGACACGAGACCTGGATATTCAGAAGACCAAGAACCTGAAAGACGATTCGGGCCTGGAAATCCTGAAGTCACGATTGGAAGAGGCGATTGAACGGCTCAGCCGGGCTTGATAGTCTGTCCCCATGCGCCTGAGTCTGTGATGGATCTGGGATGATAACTCAGCACGCTGGTTCAGAAATCCTCGGGCTACCTGATGATTGTCGTGGGCTTTACATACTGTAGATAGCCTGAGGCTACGCAGAAGGCGGCATGGTTAGTCAGGCTGGTTGGTCTTGCCTCGCTTCTCGGGCGGGCATAAGAGCCGCCTGACTGTATCAACCGCCTGCTCAGACAACACCTCATCAGGCGGAAACACCGCCATCCAGTAAAGGACCTGGCAGACATAGTCTTTCAAAACATCACGCAGGCGTTTCATGGCTTCTCTCCTTGCCCTTGAGCGGAGGCACAGTACAGCAGCCAGACACACGGTCCATGGGGCCGGGAAGGATGAGCTCTGAATGAACATAAATGGCAATCTGGTCATATAACCATATATAGTCTACTCCTCGAAATCATCTTGCGTCAACGATGATATCTATGAGGGAGGGAGCCGGGATGCAAGATGCAGGCGCTACCTACTTGGTCAGGGTGAGAGCAGGTGATTATTCGCAGGCACTCGCTACTGCACGTAATCATACTTTGACTCTCAATATACAGAAAGGTGGCTCACAAGGCTTTAACCCTGCCGAAACCTTATTAGCAGCGATCGGAACCTGCATCCTGACCAACGTTGGGAGTCTGTCGCGCAAGATGCGAATCGACATACTGGACGCGTGGGTTGATCTAAATGCCAAGCGTAACGACGATCCGCCGGGGCTTACTGACATCAATTACCGTCTTGTGATTCGGAGCCAAGCAGAAAGGGACAAGCTCGAACAACTGCATGATCTGGCGATCAGATGGGGTACAGTCACCAATACGCTGGCACAGGGTGTCATTCCGCATGGACAACTGGTGATCCAGGCGTGATCCACAAGACGAATCCCCTCATCCCGGACTCGAGAAATCTCAATGAGAGACAACGTACCGGCGCAAAGGTGGTACAGAGCGCCGGTACGCGAAGCAAGTTCCGTCTAGGCCTAGGCCTGGATGCCAGACCACAAGTCTAACAGCATTTCTTCCGATCAGACGCCACGGGCTGTGCCGTGCCTCTAGAGAGCTGACCTACCTCAGCGGCAGGCCGTTGCGCGGCGAAAAAGCGTTTGAGGTTATCTGGGACCTCGAACGGGCTGCGTACCGGCTCAGCCTGCTCTCTTGCTCCACCGAACACTTCCTTCAACACGGCCTCGACCACCATGGCTTTCGGCGGGGTGGTATACTCCGCCCCTTCATGGACCCATATCCTGCAGTCAGTTTCCCCACCGCTAATGTCTGAGCATGGGATGCATGCGCTTTCCCTTATCTCCACCTGAATATCCTTGCCATTCACGCGGATGGTCGGAGAGCTGGAGAACCTGAGGGCAGCAGCCTGCTCCTCAGTCTCAACTCTGACCTTCTCAAGCTCGACATCAAACCCAGCACTATCGAGTACTCGCGTGACATCGGACAACGCTTCGTCGACGACGGCATCAGTTCCCTGGCAACGGGTGCACGTCTCAAGATCCAGGTACAGGAACTCAACGCTCACGGTCCGTCTGCGAGTCTGTTCAGTCGCAGGCGTGCAGCAGCCGCTCGCGGCGCAGCATTGGCTCTTGCTATCCAACTCGGCCATCTCCTCAATCGAGTGTGGGTCCGCCATTACAGTCCCTCAAGTATAGACGCGATTTTGACCAAGAGGACGCTCATTTTGTCCAATCCTTGTGTGAATTATCCTTGTGGTAGAAATCGAGCACATTTCCCAGCCGGTCGAGTTCAACGCTACAGCAGTCCAACATCTTCTTCTTCAGCATTTTCCGCGCTCGCTGTATACGGGACTTGGCGCCTGAGACTGACAAGCCTGCTATAGATGCGTAATCTCGCTGCCTCATCTGCCTCTCTTCAACCAGTTCGATGGCTGCCCTAAACGGCTCAGGAAGGTCATCCGCCATGGCCGCCAGACACTTCGCCATGTCGGAATTGAGGTTCTCCTCATCGGGAAGCATGGTGATCTCGTTGTCCAGGCTCTCTGTCGCTCTCCTGTGCCGGTAATAGTCGGTTATGCTGTTCCGGGCAATCTGATATACCCAGGCAGCAACTGCCGGTGGATCATTGATGGTTTCGACCTTTTCGTGAATCTTGAGGAAGACGCTCTGCAGGATGTCATCAGCATCGTGGTCGTTGCCCACACGACGCCGGATGAACGACCTTAGCGAGCTGCTGAACCTGCTCCAGATCTCTTCTGTTGCCATTACCGCTCACCACCAGTGCAAACGCCCCCAGACGATGCCTCAACGTCCGGAGAGACCGTGATTCTTCTCACCAAGCAGTATATCCTTCGTCGACGTGGAGGTTCTGGCCCCATGTGCGCGGGCCAAAAACGGCTTACGCAATCTTTCAGGCCGCAGGTGTTATAATCCTTAATGTCCTGCTATCCTCTATGCTGGCAAGGAGTGGTGTCGGTTTGTTGCCAAGGCCCACAAAGTTCACTCTTGTTGCGGGAGACGCGGAAGGCCCGGTCGAACTGAACGCGTTCGACGCGGCCCTGCTTAAGGCCGGAATCGCCAACGTAAACCTCTTGAAGATAAGTAGCATACTCCCGCCCGGCGCGGAGTACTGCGAGAAGCTCGAGATACCGGAGGGTTCGCTCGTCCCGGCCGCTTACGGCACGATTGTCAGCGGCGAGCCCGGAGACCACATTGCGGCGGCGGTGGCCGCCGGCCGGTCAAGGAACGGGTACGGCGTCATAATGGAGTTCGCGGGCCGCGCCACCAGGGAAGAAGCCGCAACACAGGTTGAGAAGATGGTCGAGTACGCGTTCAGACTCCGCGGTGTGCCGCTGGATGAGGTTATGGTGAAGTCGGTCGACCATGTGGTGGAGCGACTCGGCTGCGCCTTCGCTGCAGTTGCTTTGTGGTACTGATGTTCTCGAAGACACCAGTGTCCCGGAAAAAAGATTGATGATCCCCGGCGACGGGGTTGGGGCGGGAGGCGCTTTGCGTGGATCTATGGTTCACAGAGCTCCAGGAAAAAGGGCTGAGGCTTGGGCTCAAAGTGAAAGACGTGCTGTTCTGTGGCAAATCGCAGTACCAGGAGATCTGTGTCTACGATACGGCAACCTATGGCCGGACCCTCGTCATCGATGATGTTGTGATGACGACCGAGAAGGACGAATTCGTCTACCACGAGATGCTGGTCCACGTGCCGATGATGGCGCATCCCAACCCCGAGCGGGTGCTGGTCATCGGCGGTGGGGACGGGGGCGCCATCCGTGAGGTTCTCAAGCACCCCTCTGTGAAAACGGCCCACCTGGTCGAGATAGACGAAATGGTGATCGAGGCGTCGAAGAAATACCTGCCCCAGATCTCTTTTGCGCTTGCCGACCCCAGGGTGAAGATAACCGTCGCTGACGGTATCGAATACCTCAAGACCACCAGCGAGCGCTATGACGTGGTAATCGTTGACTCGACCGACCCGGTCGGCGCGGCTGTCGGCCTCTTCGCGGAGGATTTCTACCTGAGCGTACGGAACGCTCTACGCCCGGGAGGCATCCATGTCTGCCAGACAGAGACCCCGTGGTTTTACCAGGAACTCATAGGGAAAATCGCCGGTGTGTTCAGGAAGTTGTTCCCCGTGTACCGCTTGTACCTTGCGCCCGTGCCGACCTACCCGGGTGGTGTCTGGAGCTTCAGCATGGGCTCTCTAGAACACTCCGGAGATGTTGTAGACCCCGGCCGCTATGCGTCATTGGGCTGTAAGTACTACACGCCCGAACTGCACGCGGCATGTTCGGTCCTGCCGAAGTTCGTCCGGGACATAGTCGGCAAGGGTGGGGCTGGCCGTGTGCCGTCGGCCGGGACAACTGGCTAGGCACGGCCGGGTGCCCGAAACCCTGAGGAGCAGTAGAAAGTGGGAAGCGTCAATCACTTCATAGACACATCCCGGTTCATGGCCGCGCGGGACTACCGCGTCGCCGTGAGGGGACGCGGTGCCGGCGACGCCTTGAGGAAACACGGTGCCAGCGACGCGCACCCTGACGCCGCTGACGGCACGCCGGTCGCCGGACAGCGGCTTCGTGACGCCGCGGTCGCCGGACAGCGACTTCGTGACGCCGCGGTCGCCAGACAGCAGCTCCGCAACGCTGTGGTCCTGTTCGGGGCGCCGCTTGACGCCACTATGTCATTCCGGTCGGGCGCCCGCCACGGCCCGCGGGCCATCAGGGAATACTCGTATGTGCTCGAGACTTTCAGCGCACAGGCAGGGCTTGACCTCGAGACGCTGGCGCTTTTCGATGCAGGCGACGTGGACATCGCGCCCGGCGAAATCCGCCCGGCCCTGGGGATGATCCACGACGCGGTGCGGGAGATTCTGAGCGACGGCTGCAAACCCCTCATGCTGGGGGGAGAGCACCTGGTCACGCTGCCTGCAGTTGAGGCGGTACACGGCGCGTACCCCGGCCTGATGGTGATACAGATTGACGCTCACGCGGACATGCGGGAACAGTACCTCGGGCAGGACCTTACGCATGCAGGCGTGATGAGAAGGGTTTCGGCGGTCGTCGGCCGCGAGAATATCTACTCAGCCGGCATCCGCTCAATCTCCGCGGACGAGTATGAATACGCGCGCTGCCCGGCCACCAACTTCTCCCCGCGGCTCGACGCGCTGGACGATTTCGCACATATTGCAGGGAACAGGCCGGTCTACCTGACCATTGACATAGATGTGGTGGACCCCGCGTTTGCGCCCGGCACCGGTGCGCCGGAACCCGGCGGTCCAAGTTCGCGCGAGTTGCTCGATGCGCTTGCTGGGCTCAGCGGCCTGGATATTGTCGCGGCCGACATTGTCGAAGTGGCCCCGCCGTACGATGCTGCAGGCATTACCGCTGCCCTGGCCGCGAAGATAGCACGCGAAGTCATTATGATGATGGCAGGCTAAACGTGACTGGGAGGGCTTGTGGATGCCACTAACGCCCGTTGAGAAACTGAAGAATGGCATCAGAGATGCGCTTGAAATCGCCGTCGCGAACGCCACGGCCCGGGGCGAACTGCCCCCGGCCACCGTACCAGAGGTGATCATTGAGGTCCCGGCGAGAAAGGAGCATGGAGACTACGCGACCAACCTTGCCATGATACTTGCCTCTGCCGTCAAGAAGCCGCCCAGGCAGGTCGCCGAGATAATCGTCCGAAACTTGCCTGCCGGTGCAGGCTTCGTCGAGAGGACGGAGGTCGCCGGGCCAGGCTTCATCAACTTCCGTCTGGACCAGCGCTGGCTGTATGGCGTCGTAACGGAGATATTCGACTGCGGGACCGACTACGGCCATACGGAAAGGGGAAAGGGCCAGCGCATCCAGATCGAGTTCGTCAGCGCCAACCCGGTCGGTCCAATGACGGTTGTCCAGGCCAGGGCCGGCGCAATCGGTGACACGCTCGCCAACCTGTTCTCATATGCAGGCATGGCGCCGCAGCGGGAGTATTACGTGAATGACGCAGGCCAGCAGGTCAAAGACCTCGGGCTCTCGCTCGAGATCCGCGCGCGGCAGGCTCTTGGCGAAGACGTTGAACTGCCCGAGCAATGCT
>Ga0315277_10001820_pt1 | contig 30230 bp, 32 predicted proteins | sample YL17G05_15_MG_FD_203695 | JGI IMG/M metagenome (GOLD analysis project Ga0315277, IMG submission 203695) | Sediment microbial communities from Yellowstone Lake, YNP, Wyoming, USA - YL17G05_15 | ecosystem: Environmental > Aquatic > Freshwater > Lake > Sediment | place: USA: Wyoming | collected...
CAGAGGGCAGTCCAAGCGTCCGGATTTCAAGGCGGTGGCGCTCACCTCTGCGGTCGTTGGCTCGCCGAAACAGACCTTGCAGAAGATGCTCTACATCGTTCGCGAAGTCCGCCGGTCCCTGCCCCAAGTTCCTATCGGCGTGGAGCCCTACGTCGACGAGTTGGACCAGATCGATCAGCTGAAAGAGGCGGGGGCGGACGAGATCAAGCTCAACGTCGAGAGCTTTGACCGAGAGATCTTCCAGAAGGTCTGCGGGGAACTGGACCTCGATTGGATATTCCAGGCGCTGGAGCATGCGGTGAAGGTCTTCGGCAAAGGCAAGGTGTGCTCCAACATCATCTACGGATTGGGGGAGAGCGACGAGAACGTGCTTGCCGGGGTGGAAGCTCTCGCCAGGATAGGGGTCGTAGCCACTCTCAGGCCCCTTCGTGTCAACGAGCTGAACCGCGAGTCGCTCGAGGAGGCTCTGGGCCAACTCCCGAATCTAGAGCCTGAGAGAATGCTCAATCTCGCCGAAGGACACAAACGGATCCTTGAGATTCACGGCCTGAGCACTCTGACGTTCCGGACGATGTGCAATGCCTGCACTTGCTGCGACATCGTGCCTTTCAAGGACATGTGAGAAGCATCTTCTAGGATATCGCGCGGGGAATGGAGTCTCTTCGTTCCTTATTTTAGGTAATCCGAAATTGTTTAATAGAGAATGTTCCCTCAGTCGACTTTGATGCTGAGCGAAATCGCCGAGGAGTACCTAGAATGCATCTATGATCTGACGCAGCAAGGTTCGACCGCGAGGACCAGCGACATCGCGGCCAAGATGAAGGTAGCCCCGGCCAGTGTGACGGAGATGGTGCAGAAGCTGGCCGCTGATCAATACCTCGTGTACGAGAAATACAAGGGTGCATCGCTGACTGATGAAGGGCTGCTCATCGCACGCAAGATCAAGCGGAAGCACCGGCTGCTAGAACGATTCCTGGTGGACGTGATCGGAGTGCGCCACAGCCAGAGCCATGATGAAGCCTGCCGCTTGGAGCATGTCATCTCTGATGAGTCAGAGAGGAAGATCTGCCAGATCACGAACAATCCGCGATATTGTCCGGACGGAGATCCCATCCCGGAGTGCGAAGATGGCGATTGCATCAACTGCCCGGGCGACCCCGCAGTGCCACTGAAGGACCTCAAGGCGGGCGAGAAGGGGTTGATCGTCTATCTGAAGTGCGAGGACCCGGCCAGCATCCGGCGCCTCATATCCATGGGCTTCGTTCCAGGGCGAGAGGTGACGTTGGAGGAGCACGTTCCGTTTGGTGGCCCACTATTGGTCAAAATAGGGGAATGTCGGGTCGCGCTGGCCAAGGAATATGCAGATCTCGTGCTGATGCAGAGGTCTTCGGATCAGAGAACAGAAACCGGCAAGGCCAGGAACTAATTGCTATGGGGCGAGGGAGATGGAGATCGGACTGATCGGTCAGCCGAACGTGGGCAAGTCCGTCCTCTTCTCCAAGCTGACGGGAATTGGAGCGATATCCTCCAACTACCCCGGAACGACCGTCGAGTTCCAAGAGGGGGCGGTCTATCGAGGCGGACAGAGGCTCAATTTCCATGATCTGCCTGGGACCTATTCGCTGACCGGCGTTTCGGAAGACGAGACGGTGGCCACCAGACTGTTGGCCGAGAAGGAACTGGACGTGGTCGTGGCCGTCGCCGACGCCACTCGGCTGGAGCAGAGCATGGTGCTGGTGTTCCAGCTCATCGAGCTCGGCTTCAAGGTAGTGGTGGCGCTCAACATGATGGATGTCGCTCGCAAACGCTGCCACGTAGACATCACGCACCTGGAAAGCATCCTCCGAGTGCCGATCGTTCCAACCGTGGCCATCACTGGTGAAGGCGTCCAGGACCTGGTGGAAGTTCTGCTCACCGCCCAGGTCAAGCCATCCGACTTCAAGGTGCGTTATGACCGGCACATCGAGGGGATGGTAGAGAACCTCTCACTTGAGCCGGAGAGCAAGACTGCCCGGTTTCCGGCGCGCGGTGCTCTCATCAAGTTGCTCGAAGGAAACCCCTTTTTCGCTGAGCAGTTCTCGCACGAATTCAAGGTCAAGGTCGAGCGGGATAGAGATGAGTTCCGGAGAGACCATAGAGAGGAGATATCGGTCCACATCAACCGCGACCGGTACGGCGAGGCCGGGCGCATCGTCAAGGAGGTCATCAGCAATCGCATCCCTCCCAAAGGCCGCGCCGATCGGATATCGGACCTGACCTTGCGCCCCTGGACCGGCATACCCATCATGTTGGCCGTGCTGGCCGGCGTCTTCCTCACCGTGATCTTCGCAGGGGGATTCCTGGAGTCCGTCCTCCTCGGTGCATACAATGCCCTGGTCGGCAATTTCTTCATCGATCTGGCGAACGCCGGTGGACCGTTCGCTCTAGCGCTGGCAAAAGGCGTCGACCTGAGCCTGCAAGCGATACTCTCCATCGTCATCCCTTACATCGTGGTCTTCTATCTGATCCTGGGATTGCTGGAGGACACCGGCTACCTTCCTCGGATGGTGATACTGCTCGATGGCATCATGCACAAGATGGGGTTGCACGGCCGGGCCATCATCCCCATGATCTTGGGCATGGGCTGCAACGTGCCGGCCATACTCGCCACCCGCGTGATGGAGTCCCGGAGAGAACGTCTTATTCTGGCCACCATAACCATCATGGCCGTCCCTTGCTCCGCGCAGACAGCGGTGATCATGGGAACCGTGGGCAACTATGCTGGTCTCCTGTGGGCCGTGGCCATCTATATCATCCTCTTGATAATCCTCTTGGTTCTTGGAAGGCTGCTGCATAAGGCGCTGAGCTTCGAGCCCACGTCTCTGGCATTGGAGATCCCCGACCTCACTTGGCCTCGCCTCCGGAACGTGCTGTGGAAGACCCAGGTGCGCAGCAAGGACTTCTTCACGGTGGCATTCCCCCTCTTACTAGGGGGCAGCATCGTGCTGGAACTGCTCATGGAGTTCAAAGTGCTCGATGCCATTGTCGGACCGCTGTCCCCCTTTACCCTCGGCTTCCTGGGCCTGCCTCCGGTGATCATCATCGCCTTGATGTTCGGGATCCTGCGCAAGGAGATGGCCATGCAACTGTTGGTGGTTCTCTTTGGCACCTCGCAGCTGAACTCAGTGCTGAGCAATGAACAGCTCTTCGTGTTCGCCCTGATCATGGCCACTTACATGCCTTGTCTGTCCGCCCTGGCAGTGATGACCCGGGAGTTCGGGGCAAGGGATGCGGCCAAAGTGAGTTTAGTGTCCGTTGCCCTCGCGTTCCTTCTGGGAGGGACTGCCCACTTCCTCTTCTCCGTGTTCTGATCAGGTATGGGAGAAGTAGGCGAGCACGTCCGGTTCTGACCTCTGGATGCGCACGAAGCCGAAGCGTTCGAATTGCATCGTCCGGTCGTCCTCGTCCTTGATGAAAGGTTCGGCCAAACCGGTCTTCTTCGTTCCATCGGGCATCCACACTTCGCACCTTCGGGAGTCGGGTGGCGCCCAATGTATGATCTTCACCTTCTCCTTGAGGATGGAGAGGTCATTTCCGATGTAGTACGCCTTTCCCTCCCTCAGCTCCAGGTTGCAGAGGTCCTTGAGACGCACCTTCCCTCGTTCCTCCAGGTGCCTGAGGTCGTCCTTGACCACGTACACACGGATCGGCTCTCCGCTCATCATGCTCTTGCGGATCCCTCTCTCCGGGAAGTCAGGTTGAACTGGCGCATGTGATTCCAGCCTATCGACGCCATATATGTCCAGGGGCGTCGCGTCCCAGACGAAGAAGGATCGGTCGGCGATCTTGTCCACTCGGTCCCGGTTGTACGCGTACAGCGTGTCCCAGGTGAACTCCACATCTACGCCCTTGATGCCGCAGTCGATCCAGTAAGCCCGTATGGCCTCGGGAAGGATGCCTCGTTTGGCCATGGCCCGCACGGTGCCGAGACGGACGTCGTCCCAACCAGTGTATTCGCCTGTCTTGATGCCCTTTCCCACGGTGGAGGTCTTGAGGATCGTCTCTGGGATGGAGACCAGGCCATAGTGATGGTACCAAGGCCGCTTCCAACCGAAGTATTCGAAGATGTATTCCTGGCGGTGGGTGTTGTTGAGGTGGTCCTTTCCCCGAATGACATGGGTCAGACCAAGGGTATGGTCATCCACCGCCACGCTGAAGTTCATCATGGGGTAGACGCAGTACTTGGTGCCTGTGCGAGGGTGAGGTGTGGAGGTGACGATCCTAAGCCCAACGAAGTCACGAATGGCCGGGTTGGGATGATGCAGATCGGTCTTGATCACTAGGACCGCCTTCTCCTCCTCAAATCGTCCGGCCAGCATCTGCTCGAATTTCTCCATCTGCTCATTAGGCGCCAGTTCGCGGTGCGGGCAGGGCCTCATCTCTTCCTTGGATATGCGCCAGTCGTCGATCGGGCACGTGCATACGTAGGCTTTGCCCATTTCGATCAACTGCCTGGCGATGCCGTAGTAGAGCTCGAAACGCTCGCTTTGGATGATCGTCTTGCCGACCTTGACACCGAGCCACTCCAGATCCTCGGGGATCATGTCATAGGCATCGGGATCGATCTTGTCCGGGTTGGTGTCCTCCATGCGGTTGATGAAGCAGCCGTCGTAGCGGCGACAATACTCGTCGTTGAGGATGGCGACCCGGGTATGTCCCAGATGCAGCGGCCCCGAGGGACCGGGGGCGAAGCGCATCACCACCTTGCCTTTCTCTGCGTCAGGGAGATCGGGAAGAGCATGAGTGCGCTCCTTCACCTCTCGCTTGAGCAGGGAAGCGTCGATGCCCTCCAGCAAACGCTTCTGCTCCTCCAGAGGGATCAGGTTCACCTGGGCCACGATGGATTCTATGAGCGGAAGGATCTCTCTGGCCCTCGGCCTCAGTTCTGGCTCCTCCGCCAGCACCTTGCCAGAAACGGCCTTGGGGTTCGCCTTGCCGCCGTATAGTACAGCGTTCTGCAAGGCGTACTTCTTGATCGCATCCTTCGTCATCTCGTCCGACATCGGCGGCCAATCGCATAGCTCCGTATTTGAGCTTTCGTCAGCATGGCAAAGGGCTGAAGGTCGGGGGAACGCATGCTCCCACGGAAAAAAGATGGCCAGGCAATCTCCGGAATCGTTCATGGAACAGTTGTTGCTTCGCTTCGTCGATCCTGGCAGCGCCGACCGGTGCGTGACCGCGATGGACGGTCTGGACTACGACGACGTCCCGGGCATCGAGAGCGTGCTTATGCAGGAGCCGATGGCCGCCCGCCATGCGGACGAGGTCCTCCAGCGCTACAAGGAATGGCTTCTGCTCCGGCCGTCCTATTGATAACCCCGCCCCAGTGGAGGATTAAATACCGTCGCGCAGATTACCGGTCATGTCCCTGCGAGGCATCCTGTCCGGCACCAAAGATGCTTTCGTGGTCGAGGAGCCAGTAGCCCTCGAGTACGATGTCACCCGAATTCTCCTGGAACATCCATCCACTCCGGTCAGATTCAGACACCTGAACGGCTACGAGGCCGTGGGCAATCTTTTCGCCGATAGGTCCCGCATCGCTGAGGCGTTGGGCATCGAGAGGGAAGAGATAATGGCGAAGATGCTGGCGGCCAGCACTCGTCCCCGCCCTCCGACCGAGATCAAGAACCCGGGATGGAGGGGCAGCATCAGCGAAGACTTCGACTTGGCCACATTGCCCATACCCAAGTTCTATCCCCGCGATGGCGGCCGCTACGTAACCGCCGGGGTGGGCGTTTCTGAGTTCGAGGGCAAGCGCAACGTCTCATTCCATAGGCTGATGCTCCTGGACGAGAAGCGTCTCGCCATCCGCCTTGTCCCGAGGCACTTGCACACCATGTTCCGTTCCAGCCTGGCCAAGGGTAAGGAGCTGCCGGTGGCGTTCTGCATCGGAGTTTGCCCATCCGTGCTTCTGGCCGCGGCCACCTCCACCGACTACGTCCAGGATGAGCTGGAGGTCGCCTCTGCGCTGCGCTACGAATGCACCGGCAAACCATTGGAGGCCGCCAGGACCAATGGCGGGATCCTGGTGCCAGCGCATGCCGAGTTCGTTCTCGAGGGCAGGATCACCAAGGAGACCGTGGACGAGGGGCCTTTCGTCGACATCACCGGGACGTACGATGACGTGAGGAAGCAACCGGTGGTGGAGATCGACCGCTTGTACATGCGCCGTGATCCGGTGTTTCACATCATCCTGCCCGGTGGTCTGGAGCATTACCTGCTCATGGGACTTCCCCGCGAACCGATGATCTATCGTTCGGTCGGACAGGTCGTTCCTCGAGTGCACGGCGTGCGCTTGACCGAAGGCGGATGCTGTTGGCTCCATGGAGTGGTCTCCATCACCAAGAACAAGGAAGGGGATGGGGTGAACGCCATCATGGCCGCTTTCACCGGGCATCCTTCTATGAAGAGGGTCATCATCGTGGACGAGGACGTGGACATCTACAACGATCGGCGGGTGGAGTGGGCGGTGGCCACGAGGTTCCAGGCCAGTCGCGGATTGGTGGTGGTGAACAATGCCGCTGGCTCTTCCCTCGATCCCAGCACCGAAGGGATCACTTCCAAGGTCGGCATTGATGCCACCAAGCCGATTGGTGGGAAGGGGTTCGATATCGCCAAGCTTCCCTGACCGTCAGCAACAAATGGACAAGATCAGACGAGGGAGACGATGTTCAGTAACCGCCAGGTCCGGAGATCGGGTGGTGGCGCAGGTCGATGGTCTCGTTCCGCTCCTTGCCGATGCCTATGATGCTGATCGGTACTCCTGCGTGTCTGGAGACGAAGCCAAGGTAGTCCTTCATGCATCGTGGCAAGGCATCATATCCTCTCTTCGCCACCTCTGCCGATTCTCCCTCGCCCCAATCCTCCCAGCCGTCCAGCTCCTCGTACACCGGCTTCGCCCGGGCGAGCTTGGATAGGCTGGCGGGGAAGTCCTCCACCCTCTTTCCATCGATATCGTAGGCGGTGGCCACCTTGATCGTCTTCATGCCGTTGAGCACGTCCAACTTCGTCAAGGCCAGGGAATTGATGCCGTTGAGCCTGACCGCATAGCGCACCACGACCATGTCCAGCCACCCGCAGCGTCTCGCCCTTCCGGTGGTCGCTCCGAATTCGCCGCCTTTGGTCAATAGGAGTTTGCCGGTGTCCTCCAAAAGCTCGGTAGGGAACGGTCCCGCTCCGACCCTGGTGGTATACGCTTTCGCCACGCCGATGATTTCCTGGACATGGGCGGGTCCAACGCCCACTCCTGTACATAGTCCCCCGGTCACGCAGCTGGACGATGTCACGTAGGGATAGGTGCCGTGGTCTATGTCCAGCATCGTTCCTTGGGCGCCTTCGAAAAGCACTCGCTTGCCTTTCTTGATGGCATCGTTCACCAGCACGGAGGTGTCGCAGATGTTCGGTCCGAACATCTCTCCGTAGTGGAGCAGTTGATCGAGCAATTCCTGCTTGCTTGGGAATCCCTCCCCTCCGAAGGCGCGGAACACCTTCTCCTTGGTCGGATAGATGATATCCAGTTTCTCTTTCAACGAATCTATCTCTACCAGGTCGCACATGCGGATGCCGCTTCGGGCGACCTTGTCCGCGTAGCAAGGTCCGATCCCTCGTCCGGTAGTACCGACCCCTTTTGCTCCGCGGTGTTTTTCCTCCAGTCCATCCATCATCCGATGGTATCTCATGACCACGTTCGCCCGGTCGGAGATGCGTAGGCCTTCGATGCTCCTTCCGCTTTGCTTGACGATAGCGATCTCCTTCTCCAGTGCCTCTAAGTCGATCACCAGGCCGTTGCCGATGACGTTGATGACGCCTTCTCGTAGAATGCCTGAGGGGAGCAGGTGCAGTGCGAAGACCTCTTTCCCGATCTCGATGGTATGGCCGGCATTTGCCCCTCCTTGGAAGCGCACTACCATGTCGGCGCCTTCGGCCAAAAAGTCAGTGATCTTGCCCTTGCCCTCGTCACCCCACTGGGTGCCCACTACCGCAAGAGAGGTCAGTCGCTCACCAGCTTCCCATCGGCCATGCCGTAAATAAAGCATTTGGTGCGTCAGGTCACGCCATGTCACGATACGTCTGGAGGACATCTTCGAAGGGCACGTCGGTCTTGAATCCTGAAGGCGAGAAATGCGTCTTCGATGCCCGTCCTCGGGCGGAAAGCTCCGCAACAACCCGGTCCAGCACTGGTGGTGATATCTTGAGCAGGGAGGAAAGCTCGTTATTCTCGTAGAAGTAGGGTACATCGAGCTCTTGTTTCCAGAGCCCCAGGTACTTGGCGCAACGGATCGGGTGTTGCAGATCATCTCCCACCTCCATTCTATCGAGCAGATCGTGATCGAAGAGGCTTCCAATCCAAAGAGGTCCGATCTTGCCCTTCTCCGCATCGGCCGATAGCGAGCGTTCCCTGCTCTTCTCGTCCAAATCCATGAAACCAAGATGCCCCAAAGCTTCGTCCGCGGCCGCGGCGTTCTCCTTGACGCGCAGATAGCAGCGGAAATAGTGATCGGCATAGAAGCAGAGTTGTGGCCTCACGCCCTTGTCCAGCTGCGCTGCCTCGCGAGCAAGGTAGCCGATGAGAATGCGCAGGCCGGTCTCGTGTCCGAACGGCGAACGCGACGGTCGGGCCATGTAGCGGCGCAGGCATTTCTTGGCGTGGGTTCCGGCCAAGGGCGCGGTGTCGGTGGCGGTGATGGCCACCGTTCCGTTCCGCTTCAGGCCCTGGAATGTGGCTTGCACGAAAGGGACCGGGCTTCCGAACGGGTCCAGGTCGATGTAGTCGAAGACCTCCGTGGCCAAGAGACATCGCAGGTCTAGGTTCGAGGCTCGACCGTTCTCGAGGTGATTGAGCTCGATGTTGGCTCGAATGTAGCCGGTGGTCCGCGGATCCTTGTCATTGATGACGACCTCCGATCCCCGCGTGGCCTCGTTTGCGATCCGTATCCCTCTGGCACCGGTGCCGGCCATGGCATCGAGCAATCTCTTCCCCTGGAATCCGGATGCCATCGTGAACATCACCGAGACATCCCGGTTGAAGGCCATTTGCTCGTTGAAGAACACATGACCCATGCGCTTGCCCGGACCTTTCTCCGAATGCACCTGAGGGATGAGAAGACTGGTCGCTCCCTCACGGATTTGGACCGAATCGGGCAGAATGCTCACAGGAGCTCGCCCTTCATGAGCTTCATGATCTTGTAAGGCAGAAGGTTCCGGTTGATAGGCGTCACTTCGAGAATCCGCACATCATCTCGCCGCCGTATGTCCTGGAGCAGCGGATTGCGGGACTTCTTATGCAAAGTGAGCAGCATGGGTTTCTCCACGTCCAGAGCGACCTTGACCGCCCCTACGAACTTCTCGCTCTCCACCTCCATCTTCCCCACCTCGTCGATGACGATGACGTTCGCCTCTTCGCAAGCGCGCATCAAGGCCGCCACTCCTACGGTCTCCAGAGTCGTCAGGTCCACACCGAACTTGCCAACCATGAACTTGCTCTGGATCTCTATGTGCGCTAGAACGGACTTCTGCTTCGTGCGCCAGTCCATGACCGAGAATCCTACCCGGCGATTGTCCTCGACGATCGGTTCGGTGATCATGCCCCCGACGATGATCTCTTCCGCCTCGAGCATTTCGATGACCTTGATAAGAGCGTGCGTCTTGCCCGCCCCGGGCAAGCCCGTGATGCCAATCTTGATATTGTTCATCCTATCCACCGAGGGGTAGCACAAGCCATCCAAAGACCCCTCCAACAATCAGATGGGCTTCCGATATGGCAGTTCTTGTTTAACTACCTTTTTCTTGGTGGCGTCACCTGGCTTGGTCAGAGGTGGGGCGCGTTTCAACGATTATTGAATCCTATATCAGATTTCGACTATAGCTGGACCGCCGCGAGAGCTATTATCAACTGAGCGGATTCGGATGTCTAGGACCGGAATGCATGACCTTGACCTCTGCCACTGGGCTTACAGGGAACGCATGGCGCCGATTGCGCCGAGATATGTTCATCGCAGCTTCGGTGATGACGATCAGTGGGCTGGCGTTCGTCTTGTTCGGTCCTCAACTGCTTGAACAAGCGTTCCGCGGCCCGCTCGGAAGTGATGCTGATGATGCAGCGCTCGCCATCTCCTATTTCGCAGGCTTTGGACTACTGGTCGTTGCATGCTTTCTCCTGCTGAGCCGGCCTTGGATTTTCCTCAGGGACTTGGAGGCGAGGATGGGGACCACCCATCTGCGTCTGGCCGTGGGAGGAAACAGAGTCGAGAATTTTGCGATCTGTCCCGGGTGTGGCGCAGTGCTTGTGGACGGTCTCTGTGCGCATTGTGATAAGAGCGCGCTCAAATGACATCCATCACTTCGCGAACGAACATCAGGGGGTAGTTGAGTTCCTCGATGTACCGCATCTCAGCCTTGACCCGGACATTCTCGATCTTGATGACAAGGGAGACCTCCATCATATTGCTCGTCAGGGTCTGGTAGTCGTAGGCATCCTTCTTGCCTCTCAGCGCTGACCGGTCGATGTGCACCCTCACCTCTTCAACGAAAGGCTGCACTCCCACGCCATCCTGTATCGCTTTCTCTAGGATGTCGACGTTGGCCGCGCAGACAGGCGTGCCCACGAACTGGTGATAAATCGTTCCAAGCTTGATACCCGCCTCGAAAACCGCCCTCTCCCTCAATGAGCAGTTGAAATAGCGGGACGCCAGCTCCTCTCTTTTGCTCGTCATTTGGCGCTCATCTCCCACCAAAGACACTGGCGCTCACCGGAGCACCATCTTCGCGTCTACCACCACGTAACCGTCCTGATATAGGATCACTGGGTTCAGGTCCAGCTGGTCCAGGTGATCCTTGAGCTCATCGCCCATCTCCGAGACCCTGACCAGCAAGTCCACAGTCGAATCGAGGTCCGCCTTCAACCCCCGAAAGCCCTCGAAGACGTGCCGAGCTTTGGTCTCATGGATCATTTCCTTCGCATCCTTGCTCTCTATCGGTACAGAGCGAAAGGACACATCCTGGATCAGGTTGGCCATGACCCCCCCGCTGCCGAACATGATGCACTGTCCGAAGCTTGGGTCATTGGTCAATCCGACGATGACCTCGAACCCCTTCTTCTCCATCGGTTCGATCAGCACCTCGGCCATGGGAAAACGCCTGGTGATGTCATCGTACCGAGAGATCATCTCCCCTCGGTCGCGCACGTCCAGGAAGACCCCGCCCTGGTCGCTCTTGTGCAGAACGTCCGGCGAGCAGACTTTTACCACAACAGGGAAATCTATCTCTAGGGTATCCAAATCAGAGCGTTTTGGGGTGGTAAACGCGGTCGTTTTGATGCCCTTCTCCCTCAGAAGCGCCTTGACCTCCGCCTCTGACAGACTGGTCCGGCCCGCGGATCGCAGGGAATCGATGTCCAAAGTACTCCACCGCTCACCATACTCCCGCGGTCCCACTTAGAACTTGCTGCCTTGGTGAGACGCTCAGTCCTGGTACAGCAACCTATGGCCTCGGAGGAGGCCTTCTCTAAAGGCTTTCTCGTTCAGTCCTTCGCTACCCATAGGACTGATGTCAGCGATGGCCTTGGAGACACCATCCTTGTCCACCGCACTGGAGATTGCCACCAAGGCCCCAAGCATTATCATGTTGGCCGCGGAGCGTTTGCCCATTTCCTCGGCCAGGTGCATTGCAGGGAGCTCGTAGCAAGTAAGCTCCGGTCGATCTGCGATGGCATCCTCATCCAGAATGACCACCGTCCCTGGATATGTCGATCCGATGAACTTCTCGTAGGCGGGTTTGGACATCAGGACCAAGAAATCAGGTCTCTCCAGGAATGGATAGAATGATCCCTGGTCGCAGATCACCACATCGCATTTGGAGGACTCGCCCCTGGCCGCGGGACCGTAGGACTGGGTCTGAATGGCGTTGAGGGGCTTGCCTTCCCAAAGGCTGTAGAGAGCGGCAGCTCGGGCCAGGGCGATGCCCGCGAAGATGATGCCCTGACCTCCCATTCCGGCGATGCGAACTGAGACCTTCAGCCTCTCACCATCTCGTCCAATCCGATGACCTTTGGCGATATTAATGCCTATCACGCTTCGGATTTGAGACAAAACGCATCTGGCATCCGGGACAGCTAGAGAAGGATAGCAGAAGTAATATGGCCCTTTCAGTCCATCTGGATTCCGATGATGGACACGAAGACGGTCTCAGCACTCTTCATCGACGACGATCCAGCCCTACTGGATATCGCCAAAGCCTATCTGGAGAACGATGGCGACGTCAAGGTGACGACCTTGGTTTCGCCCTTGGAAGCGCTCGTCGCCCTGGAGACGAAGAGATTCGACGCTATCATCTGCGACTACCAAATGCCCAACGTGGACGGCATTCAGTTCCTCAAGACCCTGAGGATGCAGGGCAGGGACACACCATTCATCCTTTTCACGGGGAAGGGGAGCGAGGAGGTGGCCATCGACGCCTTGAACAACGGAGCGACCTATTATCTCCAGAAAGGAGGCAAGCCAGGCCTGAAGTTCCAGGAGCTGTTGGAGATGGTGCGTCGTTCCATCTCCAGGCGGGAATCGCCCCCTCGTCCTGGCGATTCGGAAGGGATCTATGAGCGCCTGTTCCAGGAGAACACGGAGGCCATGATCCTGGTGAACCTTGAGACCGGTGGGCTGGAGGGTGCGAACGCGGCCGCTTGCCGGTTGTTCGGATACGATCGCGATTCCTTGCTGGCGATGTCGATGCAAGACCTGGGTCGTCCGCCCCACGGGAAGAGCCTCGTGGAAGCGAGACACCGGAGGTCAAGACAGGGCTCGAAGACGTCGATGCAGATCAGGCGAGCCGATGGAACGTTACTCGACGTGCAGGTGTTCTCCGGGACTCTGGAGGTTCATGGAGAGCGGATGGGCTATTCGATCATCCACCAAGCGACGAAGAGCTGAGGCCGAGGGCCAGTGGCCATCCGTTCAGAGCTTTCCGCCGCATTCCCCGCAGAACCTTGTGCCCGGCGGGTTCTTGGCCCCGCAGTCCTTGCACTCTATCATGCCCAAGGGAGCGCCGCAGTTGTTGCAGAACCGGCTGCCGCCCGCCGGCTTCCCGCACTTGGGACAGAGGGTCTGTTTCTGCTCTATCTCGCCCGTGAAGACCTGCGTCTGCTGCGCCTTTTCCTGGATGTCCTGCTTCATCTTGTCCGCTCGGGCAGCCGCGACCTCCACCGCCTCCCGGGGCGCATCCTCTATGCACAGTCCCGCTTCCTCGTTCCAGTCGTTGTCGCACAGGAATTTATGGCAACGGGGACATCGTTTGAAATGTCCTTTGGCCTCGTTGGTGGCGATCTCGAAGGCTTTCTCATGCTCCCTATGCCATTCCGGAGGTTGCCCTTCGAACTTGTCGCCTAGGACATCGCCCCCCGTCTGGGCCGCATAGCCTATGTCATGCCCACCGTGGACGTAGCCTCCCGCGATGCTGCCCGCGGCTCCAGCCACCCGGCCAATGCCACGAAAGAGCCCCCTCTTCTTGTAGGTCGAGGATTCTATGAAACGGCTCTTGAACCCCTCATGACAGATATCACAGAAGAAGGTGAACTGGAAACCCGCATCCGTGCTGTTGTCCTCCATGTTCGATGTGAAAGGGATGAACCTGCCTCCGACGTCGCTCATAACTTCTTGCCTCCTTTTCCTCCCATGAATGGCCGCCTGCAACTGCTGCATTTCTTCTTGTCCCAGCCCGGTGGCTGGACCGCCCCGCACCATGGGCATACGATGGGAGTGGGCGCGTGACAAAACTGGCACTGAGGTCCAAAGAAGGTGACCCGGGCGCATGAGGGACAAGTGATCATCAGGGCCAGCCCGCAATTGCTGCACACCTTCTGGTTGAGCTCGATTGGCGCTCGGCATTTCGGGCAGCGCAATGGCCCAATCGGGCTCACCCTGGCGCAGAACGGACAGACGTTCGCGTCAGGCGGGATCAGTTCTCCGCAATAGCGGCATGGCGTCGAATACCCTGGCATCTGTTCACTCCTCCTCTCGCCGCGCGTCACCGACGCGCATCTCCCACTGCTGGATGGATTGCCTTGCGGCCGATAATATAGTTTCCGTTGCTAGAAGCTCTGGAGGCTCAGCGCATCTGCGATAGGTCGGTCACGGTCGGCCGCCTGGGATTGAGCAGCTCGAACCCGGTCACAGGGTCTTTCTCCCTTTTTGCCTGTGCCCCGATGATCTCATAGATCACCACCTCCAGCGTTTTCCAGGTCCTGACCCCGCGGCGGACGCAGCCAGTGGTCGTACCGTCCCGTCTTCCGCAGGCGACGTGCATATGCAGGATCGGCCTGCCGTCCTCGTCGGGGAACAAGGTGCCCACGCCCGCCAGCTCATGGACCCCGTCCAGGGACCGTTCCAACGGTACCACCGGAGAGGCATCGGCGTCCCTGGGCCCCACCACCAGCTTGCTGCCTTCATCCGCCGCTCCCACCGCCCAGACCACGCCCGCCGCTATCCGATGGTCCGCCGCGAACTGCTCCAGCGTCTCATGGAGCACCTCCTTGTCCTCCAAGCGAAGGACGAATACCCGACCTTGTCTGCCCTGTGTGTACTTCATTGTCTCATCCCGGCCCCTCGATTCTCATTCGTTGGGCTCTCCTTCCTTCTTTGCCCAGCGCTGGTCGTCGTCCTTGGCGGACACGTTGAAGCTCAATAGGTCGCTGACGTCGGTGGCCCATTGCAGCGGGTCGGAGTGGATCACCCGCCCTATGAAGCGCGCTCTCAGGTCGCGCAGCTCAGGGACCTTCATCATGGCATAGCGATAGCGGGAGTACTCCGGCGTGTAGAGCTTGCCCTCTTCCAGGTAGATCGGCTCTCGGCGGAAGTTGATCGCCTCCAGCGCGGCATTCGTTCGATCCAATATTCGATCCAGGTCGGCGAAGCTCTCGCCCTCCGCCCCCGAACGCCTGAACTCCTCGCGGGGGGCGATGCGGAAGAAATAGGTCGCCCGACCAGTGTCGTCCTCTGAGGAAGCCTCAAAGGCGATAGCATTGCCTGCCTTGCCGCTTGAGGTCGAGGTGATTGGAACGAAGAGCCAGATGTAATCGGTGGTACCTTCCTCGCTCCGGGTGCGCTTGATCCCTACCCTGGTCTTCTCCTTGATGCCAAGGGAAGTCAGCAGCTGATACTGGGGGCCGAGGTCGGCGCCCTCCAGCCTTTTCTCCATCGCCATCCACGAACCAGGGACGAGCTGGTCCAGGAGGACCAGGTTCACCGCCTTGCCTTCCTTGATAAGTCTGGAGGCGTTCTCGATGTTGATCGGGTCCGCCTCCGGGACCAGGTCCTTCAATAGTGCTTTGATCCGTAAGGTCTGTTCTGCCATGCCATCGGCGATCGCCTTGCGAAGGGGTTCAAGCTCCCGCCCGAGCTTGCCAACGGTGAGGAAGCTGCCATCCTCCTTCCTAATGGTGAGGGAGAACTTCTCCACGCTCACCCCGGCGAGGTTCGAGAGCGGCAGGCGGATGAACTCGCCTTTCTCAGGCATGATGGCCACCGTGCTCTGGTATACCCTCACCTCGCACTTGCAGATGAGCGGCTTCTGCTCTTCGTGCGCTCCCATTCTAAGCTCCCCGGGCACGCTCTGCTTCCTTACGGGCTCTTGCATCAACAGGTCCCGGATGAGCTGCTCGTTCCTGGAACGGTTGATGCCTTTCGCCAGGTCCTCGTACTTGTCCCCGATCTTGAAAAGAACGAGCGACTGGCCATTGACCATGGTGGCCTCGATGCGAAAGTCCTGAGAGCGCGTAGTCACGATGTCCCTGAGGGAGAAGAAGTGGCTGGTACCGTCATTGGCGACCAGGCTCAGGGAGTCCACCTCCAATCTTGCTTTGGCGTCATCCGCCTTGATGGTCATGCCGTCTGGCCCAGCGAGAGAGAAGCGCAAGGAGCACTCCATGAGGACAACGATGCCCTTGCCGAGATGATAATATTTGTTCTGTGTGCCAACGGCCAACAGGACCGGCAAAGGTTATCGTGGATGAGCAACATATTATTTGGAAGGAGGGAGAAGTGCTTGTCATCCAAGGTGGCGGTGGCTTTGGATCCGGACAGGAAAAGGGCGGCCAGGAACGTGGTCAAGGAGATCGGCCTACCTATCATCAAGGGCAGGAGCGTCCTCATCAAGCCCAACTTCAACACCGCCGATCCCGCGCCCGGGTCCACCCATAACGACACCCTTCTGGCCCTAGTGGAGATGCTTAAGGTGGAAGCGCCGAGAAGTCTGACGGTGGCGGACCGTAGCGGACCGGCGAGCACCAGAGACGTGTTCGGGGAGAAAGGTATGTTCGACCTGGGCGAAGAGGAGGGCTTCGAATGCCTCCTATTCGACGAGATGCCGGACGACATGTACACCAAGATCGAGCCGCCCGGGAGCCACTGGCGGGATGGCTTTCGCTTCGCCAGGCCGGTGCTCCGCGCGGACCGTGTCATCTGCTTGTGCTGCCTCAAGACCCATCAGTACGGGGGGCATTTCACCATGTCCCTCAAACTGACCACAGGCATGGTGCATCGCCTCGACATGGACGAGCTCCATTCCTCTCCCCACCAGAGACAGATGATCGCGGAGATGAACTACGCATATGATCCGACCATAGCGGTCATGGATGGGGTCGAGTCCTTCTACTCCGGTGGTCCCATGCGTGGGCGGGTATGGAAAGCGAACCTGACCCTGGCGTCCAGGGACCGCGTGGCCCTGGATGCTGTGGGCGTTGCCGCCTTGAAGATGCATGGCACCACCGAAGAGATCGAACGCCGATCGGTCTTCGAACAGGACCAGATCAAGAGGGCGGTGGAGCTGGGACTGGGTGCGTCTCGCCCCGAGGACATCGAGTTGGTGCCGGTCGATGATTCGTCTGCGGAGATGGCGGCGAAGCTCGAAGATGCCTTGAGGTCTTGATCCATCGGGCTACTGGCCGTCATCATTGTTTCCTACTGCTTTATTAATGAAGATTTGGCATCGGGCATCGATGAGGCCGAAGAGAAGCTACCTCCCCGCCCTGGCGTTGTTCCTCCTTTCCCCGATCGTAGGGGAGCTCCTCTCCGGCTCTTCCCCGCCCTTGGAATTCCTCAATCCGATCGGTTTCGCCTTCATGGCGGGGCTCTATGGCTGCGGAGCGGTGATCATCCGGGAGCTGGCGATGCGTTGGAACAAGGGCTGGACCTCGATACTGGTCATGGGCGTGGCCTACGGCATCATCGAGGAGGGGCTGATGGTCAAATCCTTCTTCGATCCCAACTGGGTGGACATCGGCGTCCTGGGCTCCTACGGTAGATTCGCAGGAGTGAACTGGGTATGGAGCACGGAGCTGGCCATATACCACGCGGTCTTCAGCATCGCCATCCCCATACTGCTTATCACCCTTCTCTTCCGAGAGGACTCTGGCCGTAGATGGGTCAGCGACCGCACGCTCAAGATGCTGTTCGGAGTGCTGGCATTGGATGTTGCGCTTGGGCCCCTCTTCCTCACCCCTTACGTCCCTGAGCCACAGAACTTTCTTCTGGCATTGGCAATGGTGTTCGCGCTGTTCGTATTGGTCTACGCCCTTCCCCGGCACTACTTCCTCCCTCGCGACGTTCCAGTGCCGCGGCCTGGGCGCTTTCTGGCTCTGGGCGCTTTCTTCTCCTCCACCTTCTTCCTCACCCTGTGGGTACTGTCTGCCACGGGAGTGAACCCGCTTGTGCCGATTGCCCTGGTGTTGTTGCTCAGCTGGTATTGCTTTAGCACGGTAAAACGCTGGTCAGGGAACGGGGCGCAATGGCAGCCGAGGCATCAGCTTGCCCTGGCGTCCGGGGCGCTCTCCTTCCTCATCCTCTTCACGTTCTTACACGAGCTGGGCGGAGGGGGCATGTCGGGCATGTCGGTCGTGGGAATGGCGTTCATCCTCTTCCTGAGCTGGTTGTGGAGAGGGCTCCCGTCCACGGAGGATATCGAGCCCAAGAGCCATCCCTGGGGTATCCCTCCCCCTGATTTCCGCTAGCTCAGGCGATCATGCCGAAGGGGGCTCGATTCCTTTCCACGAACTCCCCCACGGTGATCTGTCCGCCGAGGTTGAGGTCCAGCTGGTCGAGCCCCCAAGCTTGGCTCTTCTCCCGTTTCACGCTAATGATCTTGAGCCATTCGAACATCTGCTTGGGGTCGGCCATACGGTTCCTTCGCCCGAAAGAAGTGGGACAGGGAGAGGCGATCTCCACGAAGGAGAAACCCTTCTTCTGCATAGCCTTCTGCATGGATGCGGTCAACTCCTTCACGTTGCGCACGGTCCACCGGGCGACGTAGTTGGCCCCTGCGGTGACTGCCAGCTCTGAAAGGTCGAACGGATACTCCTTGTTGCCATAGGGAGTGGTGGTGCTGTATGACTTGTGCGGCGTGGTGGTGGAGGCCTGCCCCCCGGTCATGCCGTAGATGAAGTTGTTGATGCAGAACACGGACATGTCCACGTTCCTCCGGGCGGCGTTGATGAAGTGGTTGCCGCCAATGGCCCCTATATCACCATCTCCCGAGAAGACCACCACGTTCAGGTCCGGATTGGCCAGTTTGATGCCAGTAGCCACCGCCAAGGCCCGGCCATGAGTAGTGTGGATGGAATCCGCTCGGATGTAGCCGATGATGCGGGAGCTGCAGCCAATGCCAGAGACGAAGACCGTGCGATCTTGGTCCAGCCCCGTTTCGGCGAAGGCGCGATGGAAGCAGTTCATCACCGTGCCGATGCCGCAGCCAGGACAGAACATGTGCGGCCATCTATCCTCCCGGAACAGATCGAAGAACTCCATCTCAACCCCCCTTGCCCAGGAATTTCACAATCTCCGATGGCGTGGTCACTTCTCCTCCCACTTTAGAGAGCAGCCTGGTCTTCTTGCACACTTCGTTGCAGGCCACTCTCTCCACCTCCCGGTACGCTTGGCCGAGGTTCATCTCCACCACGACGACATCCTCTGTCCCGGATATCGCCTGACGCAACAGCCGCTCGGGGAATGGCCAGATGGTCTTCAGGTTCACCATCCCGGTTTCAGGATCGGAACGCAGGACCTCGTGCGCGGCCAAGGCAGGAGAGCCATAGGTCACGAGCATTCTTCTGGAATTGGGACGGATGATATCCACCCGGCAGATGTCCCCCTCGTGCTTCGTCAACTTGCCGTTCAGTCGACGGACCAGGTCCTCGTGCACCTCCGGGTCGTTGCTCGGATATCCTGCCACATCGTGCGAGAGCCCGGTGACATGCACTCTCGACCCACTACCGAACACGGGGAACTTAGGCACCAGGCTCTCGTCATAGGCGAAACCGTCGTGCCAGACCTTATCCGTACGAATGGCTCGGTCGATGACCTCGATGGAGGTGGGAACGGTAAACTTGCCTCTCATGTGCCCCACCTCCGCATCAGACAGGAGGATTACTGGTACTCGATACTTCTCGGTCAGGTTGAAGGCCCGGATGGTGAGGTCAAACATGTCCTGTACGGTGGAGGCTGCCAGAGCGATGATCGGATAGTCACCGTGCGAGCCGTAGCGCGCCTGCATGACATCCCCCTGGGCGGGCATGGTCGGCAGGCCCGTGGAAGGCCCTCCTCGCATGGCATCCACGATGACCAAGGGCGTCTCGGTCATGGATGCATAGCCGATGCTCTCCTGCATGAGCGAGAACCCTGGTCCCGAGGTCGCGGTCATGGACTTGGCGCCGGTCCAGGAGGCGCCGATGATCGCAGAAATGGATGCGATCTCGTCCTCCATCTGAATGAACACCCCTCCCTCCTCGGGGAGCCTGGCTGCCAGCCCCTCTCCCACCTCCGTGGATGGGGTTATCGGATAGCCAGCGTAGAAACGCAATCCGGCATAGATGGCCGCCTCGACACAGGCCTCATTCCCCTGCATGAAATGGGTCCCTGGGGGGAGTCTCACGGCTCTGCCCCCGCCTCTTCATCCCAGCGGAGCGCCTGGTCCGGGCACGTCAGGATGCACATCTCGCAGACGGCGTTCTTCTTCGTCTTGCGCTTGAAGTTAGGGCATTTCTCAGGATGGGCGACGATCGGGAGAATGTGGCCTCGCTCGCCGACGTCCTTGCCCTCCTCGAACGAACGTGTCGGGCAGACCACCACGCACAAGTTGCATCCTTTGCAGAATTCCTTTCTCACTTGGACCTGCATGTCGCCTCCCTGCCCAACCCTTCAAATCCGGTTGGCCAATGATATAGTTTTGCCAAGCCACAATGACTTTCCGGAAGAGGATGGTGCTCCTGGCGATGGATCTCTCAGACAAAATGATATAGTGCATTCCGATTGTTGGGGGCGATGGAGATTCGCACCCTGGGAAAGAGCGATTTGAAGGTGTCCGCTGTTGGGCTAGGGGCATGGTCCTGGGGTTCGACGAGATATTGGGAATACGGGAGAAGCTATCGAAAAGAGGACATCACCCATGCCGTCGAGAAAGCGGTGGAGATGGGCATCGACCTCCTCGATACGGCCGAGGTGTATGGAAGGGGTGCCTCGGAGCGTCTGATCGGTGAGCTCGTTCCCAAAGATGATTTCTACATCGCCAGCAAGTACGCTCCCTTGCACCTCCTGCCCTCTTCCATCCTCGCTCACGCCGAGAGAAGCCGCAAGCGTCTGCAAGTGGAGGCCATAGACCTCTATCAGGTCCATTTCCACAATCCGCTGCTCTCCCTCCGGGCAACGATGCGCAATCTGGAGAAGCTGGTCAGGGAAGGCAAGATCAGGCACATCGGCGTGAGCAATTTCAACGTGCAAACGCTGGAGAAGGCCCGTTCCTACCTCTCGCGCTGCGACATCGTCTCCAACCAGGTGCACTTCAGCCTCGCACATCGCGCGCCGGAAAGGAATGGCATGCTCGAATATTGCCGGAAGGAAAGGATCTCTATCATCGCCTGGAGCCCTCTGCAACAAGGAGCGTTGACCGGCAAGTATCCTCCGGGCAAGAGGCCGGGAGGCTGGCGGGCCAGGACCCGCTATTTCCGCAATTCCCATCTGAAGGCGGTGCAGCCGGTGCTTCAGGTCCTCGACGAATGCTCGAAGGCGCATGGCAGGACGACGGCCCAAGGTGCCCTGGCTTGGCTGCTTCGTCATCCAGAGGTGGTGATCATCCCTGGCGCGAACCGAGCGGAGCAGGTGGAGATGAATGCCGGGGCGGTCGGTTGGAGCTTTACCCAAGCGGAGCTGGACCGGCTTGATCAAGTGTCGGCGAAGTTGGAAAGATGAACGGTTTCCTACCGCAGCCAGCCAACCTATTTATACGCCGCCCTTGATTGGCAGCTTCATGCGCATCGAGGATCGCATCCGGGAGCTCAAAGCTCAGAGGAAAGCGGTCATCCTGGCCCACAACTACCAGAGACCAGAGGTTCAGGATATCGCGGACTTCGTGGGCGATTCTCTAGGGCTGTCCATGCGAGCGGCCGGGACCGTTGCCAACGTCATCGTCTTCTGCGGGGTGGATTTCATGGCGGAGAGCGCCAAGGTCTTGAACCCAGAGAAGAAGGTGCTGATACCGGAGAAGGACGCCCAGTGCCCTATGGCCGCCATGCTCGACGTGCCTGGGCTGCTCGATATGAAAAGGAAGCATCCTGGTGCCGCGGTCGTCAGCTACGTCAACACCACGGCCGCCGCCAAGGCCGAGTCGGACATCTGCTGCACCTCCTCCAACGCGGTGAAGGTCGTGAGGTCCCTCGACGCCAGCAAGATCATCTTCGTGCCGGACGAGAACCTCGGGAAGTGGGTCCAACGCTCCGTCCCGGACAAGGAGTTCGTGTTCTGGCCAGGCTACTGTCCGACCCACGATTCCATCTCTCCGGAGATGATACAGGCGGCGAAGAGCAGGCATCCGGGAGCGAAAGTGCTCGCTCATCCCGAATGCCGACCGGCCGTGCTCGATCTGGCGGATGCGGTCCGCTCCACCGAGGGAATGATCCGGTTCGTGAAGGACAACGAAGCCAGAGAATTCATCATCGCCACCGAGCAGGAACTCCTGCATCGGTTGAAGAAGGAGGCGCCAGGGAAGGTCTTCCATTCCATTCCCGGGGCGCTTTGCCCGAACATGAAGAAGATCACTCTAGATTCAGTTCTACGCTCCCTGGAGGAGATGAATTACGAGGTCGAGCTGCCTTTGGATATCTTGCGCAGGGCCCGATCGCCCCTAGAGAGAATGATGCAGGTAGGACGCGGCGATTGAGCTCCGCCTTGAGTTTCAGAAAAGAAGAAGGGGAAAAGCGGAAAAGGGGTTTTGAGCCTAGGGCTGCCTGTACTCTGGCGGGGAGCGGTGGTTGAATTTCTCGTTCCCCTTCTTGTTTTGGCGGCGGATCAGCACGAGGGCCGCGAGCATGGAGATGACGATCACGGCCGCGCCTACGAATAGCACGAGAAGAAGCACCTTGAGCCCTTCATTCATGTCGATCTGCAGTGCTCCTCCGATGAATGACGGGTCGTGCATGATGTTCGCGCCCATCGGATAGATGTATCCGCCCAGGATGACAAGCAATTTCACCTGGCCATCCCTCTTGTCCGTGGGGAACTCGGAAGCGACACCGGCGTGGATCTGGTAGTACATCTGCTTCTCCGTTCCGTCCACGCTCACGTTGCTTACCCAGGTCAGCATGCCGCAGCGTTCCCAGTTGTTCTTGAAGCTGATGCTATCCTTGGTGAGCAGCTGGGCGTGGCTCGGCAGTTGACTCTGCTCCGCGACCATCTGGTTGCCACCTTCCACCTCGTAGTTGGCCAAACCCGTCCCGTCGCTCAGGTGGCTCTTCAGGAACTGTACGTTGTACCATTCCTCCACCCTCTCCGGGATGAAGGCGCCGAAGACCAGCAGGTTCTCTAGCATCAGGTGGGGGTCGACCGCGTCAGGGTAGGGGTCCCAGCCTTCCACGATATGATCGTACTTGAAGGCGGTGTTCGCCGCCACGCCAGTGTACTCACGAGAGGCGATCTGCTCGGAATGGGTGATCCTTCCGTGGTCCAGGGTGACCTTGTAGAACGGTACCTCGGCCGTGACCTCCTTGGCCGTGGCCTCGATATGGAACCGGAACTCGATCCTCTCTACCACTCCGTCCTCCGGGGTGCCGTCGCGCACGGCATGCATGATTGGGTCGTAGACCTTTGAATAGCTGACATTGGTAGCATAGAGCGAGAACTCGAAGGTCTTGCTCTGGTTGACCGTGTCCGTGTGCGAGATGATGGGAGACAAGGTCCAAGCGCGCTTCATATCCACGTACTTGTACAAAGGCTCGAACTTCTGCGCGCCCTCGAAGAAGAACGTGTGGTTGCTGGTGAAGTCGAAGAGACCGTTCCCCGCTCCATAGCTGCCGAAGAGAGTATCAATGCCCGTGTCATCGAACTCCAGCAGCGCGAACAAGGACTGTGCGAAGACGGTTACGATCGGTATCGGGACCGCGTCCAAGATGGTGTTGCCGTTCGGACCGACGACCTGAGCCCCGCCCAGATAGCGCAGGGTGACGCCCACGAGCGTGATGGGGGCTGGATTTGCCTCCGTCCCGTACACCACCGCGAACCAACCGGCGGAACCGTCCTTGGTCATGTTCACGGCCACGTAGTCGCCGCCATTCCATTCACTAGTATGCCCAGTCTCGAGCCTGATCCGGTCGATGGGACTAGGCGCTGGGGCCGCGCTCACGACGCCGCTCATCCCTCCAGTGAGCATCAGGGCGACGACCGCGAGCGAGATCATGCCGATGTAGGTTGCCTTCATGAGGAATTCACCTCTGTCCCGTGCTATGCATAGAACTAATCTAGTAAGGCCATGAAGGAGTGTTACTCAACAATCTTCCTGAGGGTATTATATAATGGAAATCGGAGTTCGAAGGGAATGAGCCGGGGCGATGTACGGGCGGTGGAGAACCCGATCTCCGCGGTCTTCGATCTTGCCGAAGAGGTGAATGAGGAGATCCCCAAGTTCCGCAAGCTCGTTACCTACGCCACCATCTTCATCGGGATCTGGCTTTTCATCGATTTCATTCTTATGCTGGCTACCCTTGGTAGTCAGACAGTCGTGGGGCTGTTGCTGCTCATCCTCTTCGTGGTCGGCGTCCTGGCCTTGGCCATGCTCCGCAACCTGGGCGACTTCATGCGCTACTATGCCCAACGTCATACGGCCATCGTGCGCGTGAGGGACGAGGACCCGGTCGTCTACGTGCCCAAGGGCGACAGCGCGGTGCTCAGGCTCCTGGAGCTGCTACGGACGAGAAGCCCAAGCATGGCCCAGGCGATCGCGAACCATGACTACCAGGTCGCGGCCATATTGAAGGGCAGTTCCGACCTGCTATACAACTTCGATGCTTACTTGCGTTCCAAACCAGGAACGTTCTGGAAGCTCCTGGGGATCGGTTATCCAGGCTACCAACTGTTCGTGAAGGTCTTCGGATATCCCCCCCGGTCGGAGGACCTGGCCGCGCTCAAGGCCGCCGCGGAGGACGTGTGCAAGGACAACCACATGCCACCGTCGCGGGTCATCGCCCTCTGGACGCGAAAGGCCGAGCAGGACCTATCCGAGCAGGCCTACAAGTTGCTCTCCGAAGCCCAAGTGGCCATGTCCCACCGGGGCAAGCGCTATGTCTCCTCCCTGGAGCTCATCATCGAGAACGATGATGGCACCTACGAGTTCATACCTTACATCGTGGCATGAGCCGATAGGGGGCTGTTGTCCGCTATGAGAGATAAGACGCTCACTTTGCACGGTCCGCCCAGTGAGGCATTCTTCGATATTGGTAGTGTTCCTGGATCTGCTCCCGGTAGATGGAAAGGAAGAACTCGTTGTACTTGCGGATGTACAGCACCCCCGCCTTGGTGATGCGCACCTCGTAGCGACCTTCGTGCTGCTCTACGGTGACCAGTCCATCCTCCACCAGCTTCTCGATGACCTTGTTCGTCATGAAATGGTTGGAGCGGATCTCATGTTTGATCTCCTCCTTGGAGATGCCTCGTGGATTGGAGCCAAGTATAGAGTCTATCTTATCATCCAATCCATCTTGATATAGATCGATGCCAAGCTCCGAGACCAGCCGATTGAGCGTAAAACAACCGTAGATCTTGTGGTCCTTGTAGGTCTTGGACATCCTAGAGGCCAGATATGGGAGTGGGGTTTTTAAAACAGACGACCTCGGTCATCACATCAGGTTGCCAAGCGAGCTGGCCAAGAAGTAGATCCCGAAGAAGAGCATGATCGCTCCTGAGGCCACGAACAGCCATTTGTGCCACTTCTGGCTCCAGGCCTCCTTAGTCTTGAAGACCGCCACCGAGACCAACGAGTACCAAGCGTAATCGCAGGCCAGATGCACGATGATGAACAGGGGCAGCATGATCAGGCCGAACTCCACCGCTCCCGCGATGAGCGCCGCTCCCACTGTCGCCCACCATAGGATGAAATAGGGGTTGGCGGCGGTCATGACTATGCCTGAGAGGAAGGACCCTTTGCCCGCTGCATCCGCTTCCTTCAACTGAGTGTCCCGGGTGCGGATCAGGTCGTAGCCCATGTAGAGCAATATGATGCCTCCCACGAGGCCGATGACGAAGAAGACCAAATCGTTGCGGAGTACCGTATCCAGGCCTAGGAATATCGCCACGATGAGGGGCACCTCTATCACGGCGTGTCCGGTGGCGATCTTGATCCCCGCTCTGGCATCGCCATAGCCCTTGGCCACGGTGGTGGCGAAGATCGGTCCCGGGGCCATCACTCCTGATAGTGAGACGAAGGCTATGGCGGCCAGGAACAGCACAGGGTTGTCAGCGGGCGTCATCTCGCGCCCCCTATCCATCGCACAATATTCAAACCTCTCATTGGCTCCCGAGAGGCGGGGAAGCGCGGACGCTATCAAGACCGTACCATTGCTCTGAGCGGTCAATGTACTCCGAGGGCTCGATCTCATGGATGAGCACCTGGTCCACATCGATCACCTGCACCACATGGATGTGCGCGTGCATGATCTCGTCCGGGGAGACCGGGGGATTGGAGTAGTACATATCGCAATAGCGTTTCACCTGGACCACCTCCTCCTGGCTGCGGAAGCGCGCTGGTTTGGTGAGCATCCGGGGGATGGGCATGATATAATGCGGCGGCGCGCCAAGGGCGAAGCGATTGCAGAAGCCGCTGTAGCGAGCGATCTTGCTGGCGATGCGGGCCTTGATGTAGTCGACGGGGTCGAGGGCGTGGGAAGGCGGAACGTAGCCAGTCTCCACCTCCACGATGAACGTGCCCATTCCCTTCTTGGCGAACACATCGCACGTCAGCCCGCTGTCCAAGGTGTGTTCCAGATTCACGTCGTAGCCAGCGGTGATCAGGTTCTTGGCCACGATGAGCTCGAGGATGGAATGATTTATCTTGAGCATGTTGCGGTCCCTTAGCTCCTTCAACCTCTGAGCCAGGCGTTCGATGTTGGCCTGAACCTCTCCTGAGACATCGATAGAGAGTCTTTGGATCAGAACGTCCACGTCCTTCTCATAGACGTTCTGGGATTCGCCCTTCTTCTTTTGCGCCGGGGCTCCACCAGCTTGCTCCATTGGAACGGAAGGCATAGTATCTGGGCCTAGATGAACTATTTGCACTCGCGGCTCACGATCAGCGTCAGCGTGGACCTTATCCCGGCGATCTTCCGCACCTTCAGGGTGATGCTGTTCTCCAAGGACTCCATGGTCTCTGCTTTCACCCTGGCAACGATGTCATAGACCCCGTAGACCAGGAACGCTTTCTCCACCTCAGGCAGGGCGCAGAGCTCATTCAGGATGTCCGCCTCCTTTCCGATCTCCGCGTTGACCAAGACGATCGCCGTTGGCATTCATTACCCAATATCAATTACGACCGCCTCAGCATATCAACCTGTTGCCTCCGCGTCATTTCTAAATACGTCCAACCCTCTGCCCAAGCGGGTGCCGCTTTGAGCGGATCGCCCGGCAGGATGAAGAGAAGAGGGTCAGCTGATCGTAATAGATGATGAACCCTATGAGTGCAGACTGCCGGCGGCGCCCCCTGAAAACGGTATTCCGGTGCCGAATGAAGGAAATCAACGCGGGGGCCATCCTACCAATAGCGTAGAGGGCGAGAACCAATGAACAATGCTCTCTGTGGACGGGACTATGGCTGATATCAGTTCTACGATGAAATGAGCCTACGAAAGTTCAAGGAGGCTCGGGCCCAGATGTTCTCTCATTCCAATCTGATGATAGTGATCTTGGCGCCAGGGATTTCCGCATTTTCCGCATAGCGCTTCTTGGTCACTATCCTCACTACCTGCGAGTCGTCAGGCAGGATCACATTGGCGAGGCCATCGAGCACGGCCCGGACGAGCTTGTCCAGATCAGGGCGGCGTGTGTTCTGGCGGACCCGCTTGGGAAGGCTCTTCGGGCGGGAAAAAACGAACTCTGCCTCCACTTCGTAGGCACAGTCGCCATCATTGGAGTAGAAGGAGATCCTGCGAGCCTCATTGGCCCTCTGGGCCTCCGTGGCCACTCGGAGCTGCCATTGCTTGGTGTTCCGGTTCGTGGTCGTGGTGACCACCCGTTCCAGCTTCTTGACGTAGAACGAGCGTGTGCTGCCTTTGGGCTGCGGGTCTCCGGCCACGAAGAAAGAGATGCGATCGGCCTGCGATCCCTCTTCCTGAGGGTCGAGGTCATCGATCGGGCTTCGGTCATATCCGCCCTCTTCCGGCATCGGTCCCTGGAACGTCATGCTATCGCTTGAAGTCTTCTCCTGAATGGAACCTTCGCCGCTCGTTGCTCACATCTTGAATCGTTAGGCCTCATCAAGGCGACAAACGGTTGCGGTCCCGGGGGAAGAGGATGGTCTCGCGTATGTTAGGGAGCCCGAGCATCTTCTGCAGTAACCTCTCCACCCCCAATCCCCAGCCTCCATGCGGGGGCATGCCGTAGGCGAACGCGTTCAGATAGAAATCGAAAGAGCTTGGTTCCAGCCCTTTCTTGCTCATGCGCTCCACCAAGCGGTCGTAGCGATGCTCCCTTTGTCCACCAGAGGCGATCTCCTGTCCTCGGTAGTCCAGATCGAAGGAGAATGAGAAGGGCGTGCCGTCCTTCTCCATGATATAGAAGGGTTTGGCCTCTTCGGGGTATTCGGTGATCCAGTAGACGTCGTAGCCTTTCGCTGCCATGACGTCCCCTAGGGCCTTCTCTCCTTCGGTGCCCAAATCCTCTCCCATGGTCATCTTGCATCCTTCCCCGTTCACCAGGTCCAGAGCGTCCGAGTAGGTGATCACGGGATAGGGCGTCTTCGGCAGCTTGATCTCGGCGTTCGCCTTCGACAGCAGGTCCTGGCCCTGCTCCGCTATTCCCTTCACGGTGCATTGGACGCAGCCCTCCAGCACATCAAGCACATCCCTCATGGAGCGGATGTGCGCCATCTCCGCGTCGAAGCTGATGAACTCTGAGACGTGGCGGACGGTGTCGGATGGCTCGGCTCTGAAAGCAGGGCCGATCTCGAACACCCGGTCCAGGCCGGTGGACATGAGCATCTGCTTGTACAGCTGTGGGCTTTGCGCCAGGTATGCTTCCTTGCCGAAGTAGTCGATCTTGAAGAGCGTCGCTCCCCCCTCTGCTCCGGAGGCCACTATCTTGGGCGTGAAGACCTCCACGAAGCCGTTCTCCACCAGGTAGCGATCGATGAGCTGCAACGCCATGGACTTCAGCTCGAACACCGCCCGCACTTCTGGCTTGCGCAGGTCCATGAAGCGATGATTGAAGCGGGTCTCAGTCTCCACCGAGACCTTGTCCACAACGCCCATAGGCAATGGGGAATGGGCGGTGGAGAGCACCTCGTAGGAAGAGGGGACGAGCTCATATCCGGCCCGTGCCTGCTGGCTCTGCTTGATTGCGCCGGTGACGCGCAGGACCGATTCTCTTGGCACCGTGGTGATGCCGGCGAAAAGCTCGGGCGTGACCTTCTTCTTCGGCACCGCCACCTGTATCACTCCATGTCGATCGCGAAGGATGACAAACGCTATGCCGCCCAAGGCTCGGGTGTCTTGCACCCACCCCTCGACGCAGACATCCTTGTCGAAGTCGTTCGCAGTGATGCTCTTCGAGTCGCGCATCGGTGCCGTCTCGTCCATGGCTCTCCCGTCGGAGGGATAAGTCCCGTCCATATTTATAGGCTGGCCATGGTCCAGTGCTCTCTGGACAAGGCCGATTTCTATTGCCGAAGGCAGAAGGATTCCGATAAGTTTATAATACTCAATTCTTCAATACAGCCCCTCATGCCGGTCAAGGTGAAGATCGATAACGAAGCGTGCACCGCATGTGGATTGTGCTACAATGATGAATGCCCGGACGTCTTCGAAGAAGGCGAAGACGGCAACTCCTCGCTGAAGGCACCTTTCAGGAAGGGAGGTCCGACCGACGGGGAGATCCCAGATGACAAGAAGGCGTGCGCACAGTCCGCCTCCGACGCCTGCCCCGTCTCCGCCATCTCGTTGGAATGAGCAGATCAAGGGCTAGGTGATAACCCCTGGGGGCGAGGCCGCAATGACGCCCCTGGTCAAATCCTTTCCAGGCCTTGCTGGTATGTCAAGTATTTTATATAGCCATTACATTCTTTGAGCATCCAAGGAAAGGGATGGCCATATGGTCAACAAAGTGACGGTTTCAGTTATCAAGGCTGATGTGGGCTCAGTGGTCGGTCACTCCCGACCCCACCCCAAGATGATGGCGCTGTGCGAGGACGTCCTTCGAGAGGGCATGAAGGCGGACGTCATCAACGACTTCTTCGTCACCCGGGTGGGCGACGACATCAACCTGTTCATGGCTCACGGGAAAGGAGAGAATCACAAAGACGTCCACGGACTGGCCTGGGAGGCCTTCATGACCGCGTCCAAGGCCGCCAAGGACATGAAGCTCTACGCCGCAGGCCAGGACATCCTTAAGGATGCCTTCTCAGGGAACGTCCGAGGTGCGGGACCGGGAGCCGCCGAGATGGAGTTCGTGGAGCGCGGCTCGGAGCCGGTCCTCTTCTTCATGGCGGACAAGACCGAACCCTCTGCCTATTCCCTTCCGCTCACGCGCATCTTCATGGATCCGTTCACCACCACTGGCCTGGTCATCGACCCTCGAATGCACGTAGGCTTCAAGTTCGAGATCGTGGACGTGTTCAAGTGCAAGAAGATCGTCATGTCCTCTCCTGAGGAGAGCTATGACATCCTCAGCTTGCTCGGGGACACGACC
>Ga0315277_10001821_pt1 | contig 30218 bp, 32 predicted proteins | sample YL17G05_15_MG_FD_203695 | JGI IMG/M metagenome (GOLD analysis project Ga0315277, IMG submission 203695) | Sediment microbial communities from Yellowstone Lake, YNP, Wyoming, USA - YL17G05_15 | ecosystem: Environmental > Aquatic > Freshwater > Lake > Sediment | place: USA: Wyoming | collected...
TCCGCAACTATCTTCGTATTGTTTATCAACATGCTGCCATCGCGCGCAGGGGCGGGGGTAAAATGCCCGCCAGCCCCTGAAGTGAGCCTGCGAGATGTCCCCGAGATTTTCCAGTCTCCAGGTTTGATGAGAGCGGCGAACAGGTTGGAGCCTTCTGCCGTGCTCGCGCCCTCCACGTAGATCACCTGGTTGCCAAACCAGCTGTTGGGATTTATCCAGGTCTGTGCGTTCAGCCGCCTCAGGCTTTGGACGGCTCCGGTCCGGACTGCCGTGCCACCGTCAACGGGCGCCACCCACCAATCAGCAGAAGAAACATCATGCCCGCGAATGCCATGAAAAAGCACATGCTTCCCGTCAGGAGACCAAACCGCCAAGGGGGCGTTGCCATGTGACGCCCTTACCCCGAACTCCGGCTGAAACGGTCTGGGAATCCCGCCCTGAGCAGGTATCAGATACATCTTATTCAGAGAGGAGTCGCCGGAAGGGGGCATCACCGTATAAATGATCTGTGACCCGTCCGGCGAGTATCTTGGAAACCAGCCGCCGTTGGCGATCTTCTGCTCCTCGCCTCCAAAGGTGTTGGTGCGATAGATTCCACCCCCGTTGCGCATCGAGCGGAACACGACCTGAGTTCCCTCGGGTGAGAGACAAGGCTGCAGATCGTCCGCCTTATCGTGCGTGAGCTGGATCTCCTGGCGTCCGCCGAGCTGTCGGACGTAAATGTCGAGATTGCCCGGATCGTTGTGGTCGGATTCGTATGCGGCCAGCTTGCCGTCCGGCGAAATGGAATATGCAAGAGTGAGCCCTGAATTGTAGCTGAATCTTGTCAGCTGCAGCTCGCCCGGCGGCTCGCGGAAGAAGCGCCCTAACATTGCTGCAGCCACAACAACAAGAACGCCGACCGTCGCGAGCAGCCACCGGAGAGGGAAGGAGCGACGCGGTGCCACGGGCATGGTCGCCGAGAGCTTGCCAGAGTCCGACTCCTCCTTAAGATCGTGGAGCACTTCCTTGAGGTCCGACATGCTCTGCCAGCGGCGTTGCGGGTCCTTGCGCAGGCAGCGCGCCAGGACGCGCTCTACCTCGTGCGGTGCGTCTGTAACAATTTCCCTCACCGGCTGCGGCTCTTTTTGAAGAATCGAGGCGAGAATAAGCGCCTTCGAATCCCCCTGAAATGCGCGCTGGCCGGACAGCATCTCGTAAAACACCGAACCGAATGAAAAAATATCAGAGCGGGCATCCACGGTCTTGCCTTGCGCCTGTTCGGGAGACATATACGCTACGGTGCCGACGATTACTCCCGTTTCCGTGCGCGCTTCCTCACCGACAGGAGCGGTCTCGGCCGAGGCCGACGCGACCCGATTGCCTTGCTCGGTCAACTTGGCCAGACCGAAATCGAGGATCTTGACCGCTCCGTCTTCATTCACCATGATGTTCGCGGGTTTTAGATCCCGGTGCACGATGCCTGCCGCATGGGCTTTGGCCAGCGCATCAGCGATCTGGACGGAGTAGCCAAGCGCCTCGTTGATTCCCAACCCCTTGCGGCCAACGATCCGGTCCAGTGTCTTGCCCTGAACGTACTCCATGGCAATGAACTCGATGCCCTCCGCTCCGGCAATGTCGTAAATGTGAACGATGTTGGGATGATTCAGGGCCGAAGCGGCCTTGGCCTCCTGCACAAAGCGCCGCTTGCGCTCGGCATCGGCGACCCTCTCAGGCGGCAGAACCTTTAATGCAACGAAGCGGTCAAGGTGGGTATCGCGAGCCTTGTAGACGACTCCCATTCCGCCCGCGCCAAGCTTCTCAACGACTCGATAGTGGCCGAGCACTTTGCCGATCACGGAGAATCCCTCCAAGGGCAATTCGCAGCCTGCAATCAGAACAACCTGAATTTGCTGTCATTATATTCCGCTGGCGCAACCCTGGATAGCTGAATCCGCAATACTTCTCTGGATATCGGGCACTCGCAAACTGGCACGTCGGCAAGAAACGGCCTTCGAGGAAATTGGGATTCCTGCGATCGCGCACATAACGGTGGAGGCCCAGTCGATCCAAGTTTTCCTTTTGCTGAAAGGGCGCCCAGTCAATCCATCCAGCTAAGATGGTCAAAGATGTCCAGGTGTCCATCCAATGACTCATTTGATGCGTTCCGAACGCAGGCAATAGGCAAAGGTATGTCGCTAATGGTGTCAGGTATCCAGAATCCAATATTTCAAAAAAATGGATTCTGGAGACCTGACACCTGCATGCGATCCGGGGCGCTGATCCTGTCCGTTCGGAGCAAAAACCAGGGGGCAGTGGGCGTCCCGCCCGCAAAGGGGCAATGCGGGTTGGAACGTGCCAGAACTGTGTAACACCGCCAGACGTCGGGATGCGGCCCTAATAGCCGCGATCACCTCTGTACCTCAAGGCGGAGCTGAATACGATCCGCGATCGGGGAGCCCGGCTTGAGCGGGCGATCGTCGAACGAGGCGTGGCTCCGGAAGAATCCCTCGGCTCCCGGCGTGTTGTGATACGCAACGAGCATGCGCACACGGTCGCCGTCCATCCACGCGCGCACGTGCTGATGCCCGTCCGAGACGACCGCGAACCGGTCGCCTTCTGGCGCGTTCAGGCTCGCCCACAGGATGTTCTCCTTGGTCGATCGGAAGTCGTTGCTCCCCAGATCGTTTGTATCGAGCGCCCACGGCCACGAGGGGCGCGCCGACGGGCCGAGCGGGCCGACACGCGTGCCCTGCGGAAACGCCGCAGCTCGCCCCTCCGTCCGGCCGATGTGATCGTCAGGGTACACCGACCACTGGCCGCGCCGCTTCCACGCGAGTTCCGCAAAGCGGCCGGGAAGCGAGAACACCATGCCCACCTGGCGCGGATTGACCGTCACGCGGCTGGTGAAAGCATACGAGAGTTCGATTGCTCCCTCGCCGTCGATGCGCAGCCAGTACTCGCCCGCCGCGTCGTTGCAGCTCCCCTTGACGGCAATCTCGACGGCCGCACCCACGGTGGAAGGCGTGACCGCCTCGGCCCGCCAGTTGGCGCACGTCGACGTGAAGGGCGCAAACGTCTGGTTCTCGCCGGTCATTTGCGTGCCGCCCCGGTTGTTGAGCGGGAGGACCATCAGTTCCGGCCCCGCCGACAGCCATTCGCGGCCGGACGTCGTCGCGTGCGCGATGCGTCCGGTCCGGCGATCGATCTCGTACTCAAAGCCCTCTCCCCACACGAAGATCGTAGTCTCGGATTCCGAGAAGCTGGCCGCATAAGTTATGCTGGGGCGAGATAAATCAACCATTACCCCATCGATGAGTGGAAGCGCATAGGCATCGATCTGGAACCCGCGCGGGCTGTCGAACTCGAGGCGCACGGAGTCGGCGCGCCCCAGATCGGCGAGCGGTACGCGCAGGATGCCCTTGGCACGCGGCGGCACATCGAGAGTCAGCGTTCCGGAGCGCTCGCCGGCAATCCAGCGCGCGCGGATCTCGCGGAGGTTGGAAAAATCGTGGCGGTTCTCGACCACCATTTCGAGCATACCCGGGCGCCGCTGCACCGAGGCCGGGTCGATCTTCACAGTCGAGTATACCTTCTTGACGTGCCAGTATTCCGGCTTCTCCCGGCGCCATCCATCGAGCGGGCCCCAGGTGCCGTAACCAACAGCCTGGCCATTCGGCAGGAAGAACGAGTCGTCCATCCCCGACCAGATGGCGCCGCCAAGGATGCCTTTCGAGTTGTACATCTCCTCCCACATGCGCTCGAAACCGCGCCCCCACCCGTCCCGCACCGAAGGGTCGGTGACCAACTCGAACCGGTTATAGGCATTGAGGTGGCAGTACTCGCCGAACAGCAGCGGCCGCGTGGTGCGCAACCCCTCGGCCGGGCCCGGCGGCCCCGGATAGTGGAAGTTGGCGATGGCCATCCCGGTGCTGCCGAAGTTGTTGTAGCCGCCCCAGGCCTGGTCATGGAAAGTGCGCGGGCGTGTCGGGTCGGCCATCGCCGCCGCGCCGTTGACCTGATGCCACAGCGGGCCCCATGCGGACTCGTTGGCGAGGGACCAGATGATGACGCTCGGATGACTGCGGTCGCGCTGGATCATCTCGAGCACCGCCTGCCGGAGATACGCCAGGTTCGCCGGATCGTATGGGTTGCGCGCGCTCCACGTGGCGTTGGCGCCGTGCCCCACCCAGCAGACCGGCGCCTCCTCCTCCACGAAAAGCCCGAGCTCGTCGCACCATTCGATGAATTCCTCGGCCGGCGGATAGTGGGACGTGCGGATGTAGTTGACGTTGGCGGCGCGGAACAGCTGCGCGTCTCGCTTCCAGTCCTCCGGCGTCAGCGAGCGGCCGCGCAGCGGATGCACTTCATGCCGGGTCACACCGCGCAGCTTGATGGACTTCCCGTTGACGTACACCTCGTTGCCCGCGACCTGCACGTCGCGGAATCCAAAGCGCCGGCTCACCGTCTCGACGACGGCGCCGTTCTGGACCACGTCACACGAAAGCAGATAGAGGTTGGGGTGTTCCGGGTCCCACCTGCGCGGGGCTTTCACCCGGACATCGAAGGGGTGGTCGGCGAGATCATTGACGCGCACTTCCGATGTATCGATTGCGACCGGGGTCTTGTCGGGCCACCCCTGCAGGCGGAACCGCAGCGTCACGGGTCCCGGGACTGCCGCAGATACGCTGCCCAGGCGCATCAGCACTTTCAGCGTGGCGTCCTGATACGCGTCATCGAACGCCGTCTCGACATGAAAATTGGCCATGTGGACCGCCGGCAGCGCCCAGAGGCTCATGCTGCGCAGCACACCGCCCATATCGTGCGCGGCGTACTGATTCAGCGAGCCCAGCGTGTCGGCGAGCGTGTGCGAGGTGACCGCCATGGCGATCGTATTGCATCCCGGGCGCGCGAGCGGCGTGAAATCGAGTTCGAAGGGGGTCATGCCGCCCAAGTGCGACCCGGCCTCGCGGCCGTTCACGTACACCGCAACGCCCGGTAGTCGGCGGCAGGGTCCAGCCCGTCGTAGCCGAACTGCATTTCGTAGCCGAACATCACCCGGCGGTCGTCACTACCGGTGAGCCCCGGCGTATTAGCCGGGTACTCGAAGATCCCCCCGTAGCGCATGTGTGGATGACCGTCAGGTTCGCCCGCAACGTCGGTCGCGACGACGCGCAGGCTTTGTGCTTCGCCAAACACCCCGATCGCCAGCAGCACGAGCAGTACGGGCCATCTTCTTCCCGCACGCAGGCGTGCGATGACGCCGCACGCCCGAATCCGGATTGCGTGAAGTGCGGTCAGACAAGCCATCCATCGCATTTTTCCCCTCCAAAGGCAATGTGCTACGGAAGAAACCTTTTGATTCCAGACAGCAGAACCTGGCCGCACGAACAGAGCCGCGCGCGTCAGCGAGCGGATCATTTGAAATCAGTTCCCGTGAGGTTCCAGGTTCGCCAACTCTCAATCTCTTCAGGGATTGGCTTACAGATAAACTGTCAAATATCCGCTTGCTTACGCGCGCGGCTCCGTTGGCTGTTTGCAGCCCCCAGGTGGTGTTGACGCGGCAGCCAATGTCGGAACCATCTGCATTCCCGGAATCAAATCGAGGCGGATCAGGGGGCTTTCTTCGCCTTGATCTTCTCCAGTCTTTTTCTCACGATTGCGGCTTCGGAGTCGCGGCGCATTCCTTATCAGGTCCTCAAGGTTTGGGAGCGTAGTGCCACGATAATATATATCAGCACAACCAGCGTCGAACAGCCAACCTTATCATTTTCACTGCGATTCAGACACTGGCAACAACTCAGATTGCTGGAGAGACCCGGGCCGGCAGAGAATAGCGCCGCGTATCAGAGACTGTCCAACAGTTTGGGCGCATTGGGAACGCGGGCGTCCCCGATCTGGAGTGCGGCGCCCCGGCCTGCTACTTATAAGCATTTCTGTACATCCGCCATCGACCTGATGACCGGAGAATAGAATGCAATACACAATGGAACGCGGAAAAACGCCGCCGAACGCTGCCTCGGATATAGTAATGCAGCGTGCGGAGCTTTTCCCGCGTCCAAAAGGAGCAGGCCGTGGCGCCGCACTCCAAAGCTTTGCGCGCCGAAATGACGGCATAATTTTGCACGATCCCCAAGGCGCCAAGACGTGAAGGTCGCAGGTTTGAATCCTGCCGGGCGTACCACCCATTTTGAAGGACCTGCCGATTTCGGGGACTCGCACGCAGGCGACACGGAGAAGTTCTCTCTTGACTTCGCCACATCTCCGACACCTTAACCCGCATTATTCATGAAGGTTCGTAGGGAGCGCGTGCAGCAGGCCGAGATCACCGGCTGGGGCCGAAATGCGACAGAACATGATGCCCAAAGCAGGTCAGCCACTTGCTGGGCTTGCCTTTTTCCTCGACGTCGGCGAGCATCTTGCCGTTTAAGGAGTTCTCCAGGATCCAGGTTCCTTCCTTTGTCATCTTCTGACGGATGACTTGGAGCGGCTTCTTCAGCCGGGGAGACATGGGCACACCGAGAAGCGCCAGCGAATACATCGCCTCCATGATGTCGGAGTTGTAATGAAGAGGAAAGCCGAACTTGAGCCAGCCCTGTTTGGGCCGGCGATTTCCAGTTCCCCGCGATTTCAGGAATCTTTCCCGTTCCCCTGCGATCCAGCCTTTCACGGTCTCGCCCTTTCGCAGTTCGGCCCGCTTGGGCGGATGCATCAGGATCTCCAGCCATTCCCCCTGATTGCCGGGCACATAAACGAACAGTTCCCTGTCGAGCAGGTTTGTCTGGAGGAGACGGAGGGCCGAGTTGACGGCCGGGGACCGCTTTTCAGGGGGAATCAATGAGAAACACAGCAGGAGCTTTGGCTGCGCCATATGACAGAGAGGCAAAAGGCTGTAATCCATGGCAGTGCACCGGATACCGACATCACCCAGTGCGCGCTTCGCCAGGTTTTCCGTCTCCTGTGTCACTACAGGATGGTTGCCGTAGCCGAGCCGCATGAACGCCGCAAGAATATTAGCGGTCAGGCATTGACCTCCCCCCTGAGCTACCCAGGTGCGCTTCTCCAGGATGTCCTGTGCCCACCCGGCGATTCGTGGGTCGTCGCCGTCTGCAAGGAACTGCCCGAGGAATATCAACTGCCAGTACTTGCCGGTGTATTTGCTGTAGGCACGAGCCTTGTCATCCCCCGCGAATTCGTCTGAACGCCGCAGGATCTCCTGCGTCGGGGAATAGTCCATCAGCCTTGCCCTGGTTTTACGCGCTTCCGCTGACTCCGGCGGTTTGTGGAGCAGATTAGTTAACGTCAAATACCGTACCGGGGGATTGTCCGGATGGAGAAGCCATTCGAGCACATCTTTGGGGATTCCCATAATCACTTTCTTTCAGGAAATTCAGGGACGTCCAACCCCGTTTACCTGATAAGTCGTCTCCCCGCAAGGTCAGAAACTGGCGAACGGGGACGTCCCTGGTTTTCAGTCATACTGCCCGCTTTCTGGACTCCCTGCGTGTCGCCAGAAACGCAAGCAGGAACAAGATCGCAAAGACCCCATCCACGGCGCCTATTGCGATCCATTGACTGGAAACTCGTCCCAGCAGATATAGCCACGTCAGAGCGACCGTTCCGCTGCCCTTTGCCAGAAACGCCGGAATCATCATCGGGCGATATCGTTACGTTTTACACACTGCAGGTGCAAGGGGCAAGGACATTCTGACTTGCTGCGGACGTCCGTTGTGGGAGGAGAAGACCTTCCAGGATTGATTTATTGTAAGGACGGCGGCACCGGCTTGTATAATCTGATTCGAGCATGGCTCACAACTCGATGAATGGAGAACCGGCGCATGACAGCACACGATCCGCTACCCGATACAACGATCGAACAATTGCCCGAGCGTTTGCGCGCGGCTGCCGCCGGCGTCGGCTGGACAACCCTGATGCCCGTTCAGGCGCGGGCCATTCCCTATCTGCTCGGCGGGCGGAACATGATGATTCAGGCCCGCACGGGCAGCGGCAAGACAGGCGCATTTTTGCTGCCCATGCTGGAGCGGCTTGACCCAAAGCGCCGTTATTGTCAGGCGCTCATTCTGGTCCCCACGCGGGAGCTCGCCCGGCAGGTGTCGCAGGAGGCCGAAAGGTTATGCGGCGGCGCGGACTTCCGCACCGTCGTCATATATGGCGGCGTCGGCTATGACGCGCAGATTGACGCGCTCAAGCAAGGCGCGCAAATCGTCGTCGGCACGCCGGGGCGCGTGCTCGATCATCTGCTCAAACGTACGTTCAGCCTCGATCGCATCGAGATGTTGATCTTCGACGAAGCCGACCGCATGTTGTCCATGGGTTTTTACCCCGACATGAAACAGATCCAGGGCCACCTGCCCAACCGCGACCTGCACACGTGCATGTTTTCGGCCACCTTTCCGGGCTACGTGATGCGCACCGCGCGCGAGTTCATCCGCGAACCGGAATTCATCTCACTCAGCCTCGATCATGTGCACGTGACCGACACCGAACACGTCTTTTACCTTGTGCGGGGTATGGACAGGGATCGCGGCCTCATTCGCCTGATCGAGATCGAGAACCCGCCTTCGGCCCTCATTTTCTGCAACACCAAGGTCAAAGTGCATTACGTGTCTGCGGTGTTGCAGAGCTTCGGCTACGACGCGGATGAGTTGAGCGCTGACCTGTCGCAGAAGGATCGTGAGCGGGTCCTGGGACGGGTGCGCCAGGGGACGTTGCGGTTCCTGGTGGCCACCGACCTGGCCGCGCGCGGCCTCGACATTCCGGATCTCTCCCACGTAATCCAATACGAACCGCCGGAGGACCCCGAGGGCTACATCCACCGCGCGGGACGGACCGGGCGCGCGGGCGCGTCCGGGGTCGCCATCTCCTTGGTGAGCGACCTGGAGAAAATGGACCTCGACCGGATCGCCAAACGCTTTGGCATCAACCTGCAGGAGCGGCCGCTGCCCACTCCTGCCGATGTGGCAACGGTGGTTGCCGAACGCGTCACGGTCCTGCTCGAAGCGCGCCTGCGGCAGCGTGACAAACTGCTTATCGAACGAAGCCAGCGTTTCGTGCCGCTGGGCCGCAGCCTGGCGGAAAACGAGGACGAGTCAGCCATCATCGCGATGCTGCTGGACGATTACTACCAACAGACACTTCATGCCCCGTTGCCGCAACCGGCCGGCACGCCGGTTCCCGCGAAGCAAGGCCGCGCAGGGGCGGACCAACGTCGCCGCCGCACACGCCGATGAAAAAGCAAAGTCCGGTGCGGCCGGTGGAGCGGCTGTTTTCGTTCGTGTTGCGCTCCCGCATTCTGATCGTGGGACGCGACACGCTGGCCCGCAGCAAAAGCAAGCTGCACTTTGTGCTGATCACTCACGACCTCTCCAAAACCAGCCGGGAGGAAATCCTCTCGGACTTTGCGCATTATCCGGTGGTGCAGCGTTACACCGCGGAGGAGCTGGAGAGGTTTTTCGGGATCAAGGGGGCAAAAGTGATTGGATTTGAGAAGTCAGGCCTTGCCCAGTCGCTCTACGCGGAGTTGAAGCAGCATCGGATCAACAAGCCGGTGGGACTCTCAGGTCCCACCGGGGGTGCCGGCTGATGGCCGCAAACAGTTTCGCCTGGGGCCCTTGAAAATCAGATATTTTATGGCAACAAAGCGGAATCCCCCGGGGACAGTATCACCAGGCACTGATTCTGGGACGAGGGGACGGCGTAGCAGAATGGGCAGTGGGCGGGCGTCAGAGGTCGAGGAAATCCCTCAGTGCGGCGGTCACTTTCTCGATGAGGGCCTCGGGCAGCATTCCCAATTCCTCATGAAAGAGCGAGTTGTCCCAGGCCAGGATCTGGTCCACAAGAACTTCGCTATCCCGCTCCAAACCGCCCGTCCCCTTGGGAATGCGAACTCGCAGCGGGGATGCGTCTTCCTGTACGAGCTTGGTGGTCAGCGGCAGGACCACGGTGCTTTCCAGACCCGCCTCACCGAATTCCGAAGGCTGGATAGCCAGGCATGAGCGCTGCTTCCCAGGCTTCGTCCCGACCCGCGGTTCCAGATCGACGATGTAGAGATGCCAGCGGCGGGGAAGCAAGGTCAGATCCTCCTCAGCCTGGAGTGCGCTTGGAACTCGGCGTTCACTTCCCGGCTCGTTGGGGCCACGAGGGCGGCCGCGCGCTTCCAGCGGCGGATTCGTTCGCGGCGTTCGGCTTCCCTTTCCAGCAGGTCGATTCCGGCTCTCAGGACGCCAACCTTGCTCTGGATCCCGAGCCGCCGCTTGAGGCTCTCGATCCGGCGCTCGTCCTCTTCCTGGATCATCAGGGGTTTACCCATATAAACCTCCAAATATACACGAAAGTATATCACGCGGATTGTGTCCGGCAAAGCACGGAACCCATATGCGGGTGCGAGAACCGGGGTCAGGTCTGGAAGATTTACTTTTTCCTGCGCAACTCACCGAACAGCATACGTTCCGAAGCAAAAGTAAATCTTTCAGACCTGACGCTGCTGCTCTTTCCAATTGACGGCATCCGGCTTGATGCGTTCAGGTGCCGCTGGAAGCCTGCGCTGCAGGCGTACTTGACAGTACGTCGAGGAGACCGACCGACCGCAACGCAGCAGACATGCCCGGATTCCTCTTTGCACGGAGCTGGTTGTGATCGGCCCCGCCCACCTCGATTTTTGGCAGATTTCAGGTATCGAAGGTCCAGCACCGTTTATAATACTGCCTCGATCACAAAGGGCCGCCTGCAGGATACTGTCACGGCTATCCTGCGGCTGTGGAATCCATGCTGTTTGGGCTGTCCCCTCCTGCGAATGCGGAGAATTGCTGATGAAACTGCTTCGCTGCATGATCCTTATCCTGCTCCTGTTGATGCCAATGGCATGGTTACAACCACGCGCTCCGCTTCGCGCCGCCGCGGCTGCCGGCGAGGCGCCGGAATTTCGAGCTTTGTGGGTCGACGGCTTTCACAGCGGGATACGCTCTGCAGAGGAAGTGGCGCGGCTGATCAGAAACGCAAGGAGCGCCAACGTCAACACGCTGATTGTGCAGGTGCGGCGGCGTGGAGACGCGCTCTACGCCAAGTCGTTCGAGCCGCCGATAGAAGATCCAAGCTACGACGGGAAATTCGACGGGCTGGCTGCGGTTCTGGAGGCTGCGCACGCTGAAGGCATCGAGGTCCATGCCTGGATCAATGCCACGCCCATCTGGCGTGACGAGGCTCCGCCGAAAGATCCGCGACACGTCTACAACCTGCACGGACCGGCACAGACCGGCGATACAAACTGGCTGACGCGCTCGCCAAAGGGAGAATTCAAATTTCCTGTCGGCTACTTCCTCGATCCCGGGAATCCGGGCGCCGCAGCTTACCTGGTGGAGGTTTACCTCAATATTGTCCGGAACTACCCGGTCGACGGGATTCACTTCGACTACATCCGCTACCCTGAAACCGAAGAGCGGCTGGAGCGGGGCGCGGGAGTCGGCTACAACGAAACCAGCCTGGCGCGATTCCGGCGCGCAACAGGCCGGACCGACACCCCCACGCCCTCCGATGAGCGCTTCACCGAGTGGCGGCGGCGGCAGGTGACGCAACTCGTGCGGCGCATCTACATCGAAACGAAAGCTCTCAATCCGCACCTCAAGGTATCTGCGGCAGCTATCGCCTGGGGCAAACCGCCCTCCAGCGAACGGGACTTCCTCGACATGTCCCCCGGCCAGCGGATTTTTCAGGATTGGAACGGATGGCTGAAGGAAGGCATCCTTGATCTGGCGATCCCAATGAACTACGCCCGCGAGGCTGATCCAACTGTGCGCGGTTGGTTCGACGGTTGGATTCGCTGGGAGAAGCAGCACCGCCATGGACGTCAGATCGCGGTCGGCATCGGCGCATATCTCAACTCGAAGGAATCGAACCTGGCACAGCTTGGCCGCGTGCGCCATCCGCTCGGCAAGGGACGGGTTGACGGAATGTCCTTTTTCTCCTATGCCTCCATGTATGCCGCCCAACGCCAGGATGCACCCTCGCCCCCGCAGGCTCCACCGGCCGATCGGTTTGAATACCTGTCGCGGGGTGCGAATGCGCCGTTTGCGCGCCAGGCGCCGGTTCCGCGCATGCCCTGGATCGACAAGCCGGTGACGGGCTGGATCGCGGGCATGGCGATCGGGCCGAACGGCAAGGGCATCGACGGCGCAGCCGTTGAGATGCGCCGCGCCGGATGGTCGCCCTTCCGCCGTTCCGCCCGGACCGTGACCGATGGCACCGGCTGGTTTGGCTTTGCCGGCGTCGCTCCGGGTCGTTACGAAGTCCAATTAGGGCGGGCTGCGAAGGCGATGGTGGATGTTGCAGCCGGTAAAGTCGGCCGGGCCGAGCTTCGCAGCCCGCACTAGCGCGGAATTCAGGGACGTCCACCCCGTTCACCAGATATGCCGTCTCCCCGCACGGTCAGAAACTGGTAAAGTCCGGGACGTCCCACTCGTTATCCAATTTATCCACAGCAACGAAATAGGTTAACGAGTGGGACGTCCCGGATCTTCCGCGCAAAGCCTATCCGGTGGATCCCGGGCTGATCCCGGTGTTCGACCGCACGGGCCGCGCGAACCTGGGCCACGCGCTGGAAACCGTAATATTGGTGGAACTGGAGCGGCGGCGGATGGGGGTTGCCTACGTGCGCACGCCGGGCGGTTTCGAGGTGGATTTTCTTGCGCAGCGGCCGGGCGCGGCGCCGGAGTTGATACAAGTCTGCTCCGACTTGGAGACTGCCGAAGTTGCCGGGCGAGAGTTGCGGGCGCTGGAAGATGCGGCAAAAACGTATCCCAAGGCCACGCGCCGTTTGTTGACGCTCACGCGCGACGCCATTCCGGACGACGTCCCCCAAAATGTCATCGTGCAGCCGGCCTACGAGTGGCTTCTTGCGGACCCGGAATGATGGCGAACGAACATGCTCGGTCCCCGGATCAAACGGGGCAGCATGACCTACCTCCCATGCCGGCTGGCGCCGGATTATGAGCCGGCTCACTTCTCCGGCAGGAGAGCCTTGATCCGGAGGGCCGGCGGAGGGAAGTCCGCTGTCACGATGTCCCAGAGTACGTTGTAATCCACTGCGTCGTAGCCGTGAATCAAGCGGTTGCGCGTGCCGATGATCTCCCGCCAGGGAATGGCGGGGCACCTCGCCTGCGTGGCGTCCGAAATCCGTGTGGCGGCCTCGCCGACGATCTCGACCAGTTTCAATAGGGCGAGAAAGAACATGCGGTCGGACTCAAGGTCGCGGCATGTCCGGTCCTTTGCGCGTACTGTCAAGTGCGCCTGCGGAGACCTCGCGTCGCGTGCCTTGTAGCCATGCCCGTCTGCGCCGCCTCGCTACGAAACCTGGTGAGAAATGCGGGTAACTGCGTCTGCAAACGCATGTTACAGCAAAATCGATGCTGCATTGCCAGGAATTTCCGGTATTTTCATGCACGGGTCTCACCAGCAAGCCTGGTTGGCGAGGCCGCCGATCATGGCTGGTTCACCCGCCAGCTCGAACGTCATTGGCGCGGCAGGCCCAGTTTCCTGCGCAGTTCCGCCACATCAGGGCGCAATTCCGGCTGGCGGACGGATTCGCTCCTGTATTCATACTCCATCAACAGCGCTTCCAGCCTTTCCCGCCCTTGCGGCGTACCCGCCGCAGCGCGCGGCGTCTGCCCCTTGAGTGCGGGAATAGGGATGTCGAGCCATGCTTCCCAGTGGGCCCTCATCTGTTCTCTCAGGGCGGCGCGAAATTCCAGCGGCACGGCTTCGCCGTCATCCTGCCGCGGCCGGCCCTTCCCGACGGTTTTGCTGTGAGCCTCCCGGCCTTGAAGCAGGGCATCGATGCTTTTGCGCTCTTCGCGCAAAAACTTGCACTCGCTTCCCAGGCGCTTCTGGATTTCCTGCCTGATTTTCTTCGCCCGGGCCTCCGAATTGACCTCAATTTCGAGGGCGCCGCGCCGGATATCGATCTTCCCCAGGGATGTATTGTCCCATCCGGGATTCAGGCGATTCCCTTTCTTCTGCCAGGTAATGCAAGCCTGGATCAGACGCCCCGAACCGTCGAAGTCGGCCGCATCCAGAATCTCCTGCTGAAATTCCGGAAGAGTCAACGACTTGAGTTCTTCCAGCGCCTGTTCGGGAAGGCACAGCAGTTCATATTTGAGCTGGATGAAAACGAGCGGATCGCCGTCGGTGTTCTGCAGGACCGGAGGCGGAGGATTCAAAACCCGGTCGGCGGCCTCGAAGTAGCGGGCGCGCAGGAAGTCATCCGCGGAGAGCAGGCAGGCGCTATCCAGGGCTCTCTTTCCTCCCGCGGCTTTTCTCATGTTGTCCCGGATATCGAGGATCCAGCTGTGGATGTCGGGCGGCAACGGCACGGGCCCCACTCCCAGGAGGATCGACTGGCCTGCGAGCGACACGCAGCGCCCGTAGATGATGTTGCCGCGCTTCAGGATCTCGGTTGCCTGCCGCTCTTTGACGGTGACCTCGCGCTTCAGCAGCAGGTCGCGAAGCGTGAGGCTGCGTCGCGGCTCGACCGCGGTGACGAGGAAGAACGTGAAGGGTTCGGCGCAGGCTGCCCGGATGAACGATTGCTGGTACTCGTCGAGCTGCGATCCGCGCTCCGCCAGGAAGGCCAGCGCCGGCGGATCCGCCTCGGCCGGGCGCCCGGCCGGCCATCGCCCCGGACGCCGCGGCCGCCAATTGAACACGAGCCACGGGATGAAGATCGATTCAAACAGAGGCTTTGACTCGATCGTGCTGCCGGCGGCGAATTGATCCCAGGCGCGATCCACGACGTCCCTGTCGGATTGCGAGTTGAGAAATCGCATTACCGCCTCCACAATCTTGCCTTCGGTCTTGCGCAAAAGCAGCCATTCGGGATCCGAATAGATCTGCGCGCGGCCTCCGGCGGCCTCCGCATCCCGGCGATAGCAGCAGTTTTTATATTTGCGCCCGCTCCCGCAAGGGCAGGGCTGGCCTCTCCCAACCTGATTTTCCATGCTCTTTTTATAGCATGAGTCAAGTGGCACTGAGGACGCTATGTTTTCAGTGCGGCAAAGCGCTCGCCGAAATCCCTGACCACGAATGGGTCTTCTGCTCTCCTCAGGCATTTCCTGGAATTGGGGTCGATCTCACAACCACCAAGTCATGTGCCACACGCAGAGCGTGTGGCATGAGGAAGCCCCCAAGATGGGGGCGAGCAGGTAGGTCCCGGCCGCCGGCCGGGACCTACCTGCGCTGCCGGACCAAGGAATGCCGAGGATAAAAGGCCGCGGGAACAGCGGAGCTTTTTCGAGTCTCACCGCCAAAGGCGGTGGTTTACCTGCGTCGAATTATCTCAGAAAGCCGAAGAACTGGTTATGTCGAGTCTGGATGTTGAGTCGCCTGTCCCCAAAATACAGATTGCCCGCATGCCGGGCGATCTGGCCGTCAGTGAATCGTCTCCGGCCCGCCGTCCTCCTCCTTCTCCTCCTCTTCATCTTCGAACCAGGGCTCGACCGGCTTTGCCTCAGGCGGAGGCGGAGCATAGCGGATCCATTTCGCGAGCTCAACAACGCTTCCGCTCCACTCGTCCATCGCGTTCTTGAACCGCCGGGCGAGCCGGGCAAGCTCCTCGGCGGCGCCCTTCTCGGCGTTGCGGCGATCGGGGTCATCCCACACTCTGGGCACCCGAACGAGACGGAATCCTGCGATGGACAGCCGCTTGAGGGAGAGCACACCTCCGGCATCGCATCGGGCCTCGACTTCGACATCCTCCAGAGCTCCCAGAACGGCCACAAGCCGCCCCTGGCGCTCTTTATGCTCGGTGATCAGCTTGTCGAGTTTCTGCCTGGCGGAGCCGGTCCACGAACCGAAGATCTGCGAATCCGGTATGGTGGTGGTCGACCCGTAGGGAAGGCCGGCGTGGAGTTCAAGATCAACGCGGATGAATCGCTGCATGGTATTGAAGGACTGTTTTTTCCGGCCCAGCAGTTCTGTGAGAAGGTCTTCCTCGCATGTGTAGGAACGAGCCGTATCAAAGGGATTCCAGTTGAAGGCGATCTTCGCCGTTACATGAAAGGGTTCAACCTCCGGCGGCGAGGATTGCATTACGTAAAGCTTCCAGCGGCGTCCCGTGCCGGAGATTTCAATCGTCTCGCTCGGATTGCTGATGCGCTGGTGGAACAAGCCCACCCTTTGCAGCGCATCCTGGAGTTTATCGCGAAACTCATCGTAGCGCATGTCGTCCTCCTTTGACAGCCCTCTTCTGCCTATCGAAGCAGGTTTGGGATGCCGTAGCTTAGCACTCTCTCCTCAATAAATTCCCTGAATCTTCGTCGGCATGGCGCTGAAGTGTGGTACAAAGAGTTTAGCTCGTCCACCATGCGTGGAGGGAGTAACGATGCCGTCCCTTTCGGGGGGCGGCGTCAGTGTTTTTGAGCCCTTTCATACTCGAGCCATCACATATTTTCGTTTCACCCCGGGTGCTCCATCGGTTGGCGGACCTATTGAGATCGCCGCCATCACAAAGCACGAGGGATTCAAGAAGAGCGTGGACACCCACCGTTCTCTGCATTTTTGATGGCTTTCCATATTCTCAAAGGTAAGCACGACGGGTGGGTATCGGGGTTTTTATGGGTGTCCAGGTTATCGTCCAAATCGGCGCAGCTGATTCGATGGCTCCTTGACCCCCGACTTGCACTCCACCAGCATCCACGGCTTCCCGTCCGCCAGCACGAGAAAATCAACTTCCCGCCCGTTCCTGGTTCTGACGAAACGCAGGTCGTACTCCCCCTGCGCCGTGTCGGTCCAAAACTGGCAAGCTTTGAGCAGATGAAGAGCCGTCAGGTTCGCAAGCCTTTTGCCCAGGTATTCCGCCGGGATGCGCAGAATGTCAAAGAGGTAGAGTTTGGGCTCTGTCTTCAGAGTGCGACAGAGTGAGCAAGATAGCGTGGGCGCCACATGACCGACAAATCATCACACAATTGATGAATAGTCACGGCAAATTATCAATCGGTTGCTTGGGAAAGCAGGCTGCAATCAGACCGGAACGAAGTCATCTGCCGAACGCTGGATCTACTACTACTGGCCTTTGCTGGATGATGATTCAAATTTCATCCCGCAGATACGTGGAGAATCCAGTGGCGGCCGCCTCCAGATCGGTTTCCGCCCGCAGTTGAAGAGTCTGGAAGTCGTGCGCGCGTCTCATTCGTGATCTCCTTTAGCTGCTTCGGCCAGAAGACCGCGCCCTGTTTCAGTTAATCGATATTTCTGAAGGCGGCTCTTGGGCTTGTCCGTGATTGTCCGCTCGAGTAATCCGATCTCCAGGAATGGATTCAGATAGTTGATCTGAAATGTCTTCCAGTGCCTCAAGCCAAGTTCGGCCATGATCTCCCTGGCAGATCTGGGGATCTCGCAGAATATGATGACTTGTGCGGTGACTTGTGCGGTGACTTGTGCGGTGACTTGCCCCGTGCCTCTTGACTCCAGCCATGCCTGCAGCCGTGACTCCAGATGCAACGCGCGCGTCGCAGTGGTTGTTCCCGCACCTTTTCCCAAACCTGGCGGCAGGCCTGGCATTGCTGTTCGGAAGATCCGGGCTGTGAATAGGCAGCCCTCCCGGTCATCGGATAACTCGATCTTCGGCCATGCCTCCAGCGCTCGCTGGATGCCCGATGCAAGGCCTCGAAAGGGGAGAATCCCCTTGGCGATATGGGAAACCAGGATCGGATTGCGGATGTTGGAGTTGCCTGCCCGGATTTTCTCCACCGTAAGGTTGTCGGGCAGATGCCCCGGGCTGATGATCTCGATGCGGTTGTCGAATATGAAAAGGCGGATCGGCGCGCTCACCAGGTAATCCCGGTGAATGAGGGCGTTAACCAGCAGTTCCTCGAAAACCACCGGTGGAATTTCCGGAACCCCGAGTGCATTCACGCCTCGTCCGGCCTGCACTTTGTGCAGATTGCGCAGGACGAATGCCATGGCCCCGTCAAACAGCTTGCGGAGCGGCCCCGCAAAGTCTTCAGAATCGAGGAACTCGCTTGCGTGGATGCTGTTGCCTGGAAAGCGAATGGCCTTGAACATGAACTGGGGCTTGAATCGTTCCGGTTGTTCGGCAAACAGCAAGAGACCGGCAAGATTGAGAACGCCTGTTTCGGTGGCCAGGTTAAGGTTCTGAAGCAGTCGCATGAGGTCGGCCGGTGAATCCGGATAGTCCTGCTTGTATACGTCGCGCAGGTAATCACGGAAGCGCAGCTTGTCGAGAGCCTCAATCCCGGCTTTTGTCGGGAGTTCATCCGCGTGAAACTGGCCGGTCATCTGAAATAGGCGCCGGAGTTCCTCCTTGGACTGGATGCGGCGGCGGTCACTCCCGGTCTTGATCCAAATCACGCCCCGACGGTCGAAGTACGGTTTGTCGAGACCCTCGGGAACCGAAAGGACTATGACTACCCGCCTGCCGGAAACCGGAACGTTTTCCGTTTTCGGGGAAATCGGGCTTTGCATATGCTGGGTCGCGGCATTGGTGATGAGCTGATTGATCCGGCGCACATCGCCGCCAATCAAACCTTGCACGATGCCATTATCGGCGACGCCGATCAACATCACGCCGCCGCTGCTGTTCGAGAAGGCCACCAGGTCCGCTGCCAAGGAGTCTGCATTCGTGACATCGGCCTTGAACTGCCGGTGGGAATCCTCCCCAAGCGCAGCCATCGCAAGAAGTTCATCGCGGTTCATCGGGTGCCTCCCGCTCCCGGAATCGGTACTAATCCGCAGGTTTCCAAAATGTCCACCGGAAGCACGGGCTTGATGGCAACACGGCCCCACCAAATAGGTTAACGAGGGGGACGTCCCGGATTTTCCAACTCCCCCACGTTCAGCCGAACACCGGCACGCGTCATCCGCGGCCGACCGGAAGAATTCGTCCGGGATGCCGGAGACCGCCAGGCCCGCGCCAGGTTGAGCGCCGGCGTTGGGCAGACGAGGAGGTCGCAATGGATCCGTTGCCGCGGCAAGCCGCCGGGCTGATCATCGTTGATCCCGGGAACAGTGCCCTCCTCATTCGCCTCCCCTGGTCATGGTCTTGTGCCCAAGGCCACCGAGCCCTTCTTCGAATCCCCTTCTTGTCCACTCTTGGCGAAAGGATTTGCTGAATTGCCATGGCAGATTGATGCCGAGGCCCACCCGCTGGAGAACTTCTTCAAGCGAAATCCCTTGCTCGCTTCGTTTCAAATTGCCCAGGATCCGGTATACGATCTTGTCCGCTGAGCAGATGAGGAATTGCTCCTGCGAATCGATCAAGAAGGCCAGAGATTCGGCCTCGCCATCATCGAGCTTTTCCAAATAGCTCGGATCGAATGACGCCCTAAACTTTGATAATTCTGAAGGTGGCACTTCAAAACCTGACACCCGTTTCTCCGCGAGGTCAGCGCTGAGATCAATGGGATGCGTAATACCGTCGTCAGTGGTGAAGAACTCTGCCTCCTGAACAATCGTGGATGCAAGCCAGATTTCGCATCGCTCGGCCAGTTTCTGCCACCGACCAAGCTCGAACGCTTTGATTACAATGTTCGTGTCAAGCAGGAGCAACTTGAATTTCTTCATTGTCCATTGCCTCTTGCTCGACATACTTCATGACTTGTTGACGACTGGCGCCAAGGTACTCCGCACAGCGTCCAATTGAGATTTCGCCTCGACGCAGGGCCTTTATGGCCAGCGCGTGAAAGCGTGCTGGCCGGCCGGGCACCGGGGCTTGCGAGCGGTCTTCGAACATCAGCGCCAGAGTCTTCGCCCGCACTATGTCCTCTCGCGTTTTGTCGGCCTGAGCGCTCGATCGCCCGTAAAGAAAATGCACGTGCCACAACAAGGACTCGATGGATACATCGAACTCCCTCGCGATGTCGAACAGATCTTCGAATCGGACTTTGCCCTCGTTCATGCGGGCATTCACTGCCGTTCGAAGAGGATCGGCCGGCATCAGAAGATGGCGTGCGAAGCAAGTGGCAAGGTTCTCCTCACGCTCCGTGGCCTCAGCAGCTCGAACATCTGACTGAAGGCTCTCGCGGAACAGCCGCCATGTGAGCAGATGAAACAGCTCATGTGCGAGGTCGTGATTGCGCCTCCACCGGCAATTGTGGGAATTCAAAAGGATCGCAGGTCCGAAGGTCTCGCTGAAGGTCGAAGCCGCAGTACCCGTCGGCTCGAACTCAAGATGAAAGACCTTCACACCACAAATTTCTTCAAGTACGTTTAAAAGTGCATGCGCGGGATGATCTCCGAGCTGCAATTCACGCCGGAACGATTTCGCCAGTTCCTCAGCCTGCGGATATCCAAAGCGATTTTTGTCTGTGTCTACATCCGCGACCGGCAAGCGGATTGGACTTTTCTCCTTCGTCCAGATCTCCAGATTGTGGTATTGCTCGCAGAGTCGAAGAAACTTCACTTCGATCTCTCCCGCGCCCGCGGAGGGCTGCTCGCGCCATAGCACGATCTCGGTGGGGATTGGCCCTTCCGACATAAAAAACACTACCGAGCGGCTGCAGGCGCGAGCCAGCGTCCGCAACTGGCTCAGACTCGGCTCCCTCTTACCATTTTCAAACTCCGAGAGCGAGGATTCCCCGATGCCCGTCCGCTCCCGAATCTGAGCACCCGTCAGTCGTGCTCGCTCCCGAGCATAGCGAAGTCGTTCGCCAATGTTCATGGTTCGCCTCTCTTCCGCCTTTTTGCATTGTTCTATTTTATAGAAATAATTTTATACAAATTTAAGATGTTTTCAATATTTTTATTTATTATCAGAACATTTCGAGTTTTTTCGATTCGTCCAGTCCCCACAATTGGCAGCATGAATGAGGGAAAGTGCCTTGGTTCCGATAAGTAGAAGAACAGAGCGGAGCATCGCATCGAGCTGCCATCCCCACCAATGGAGCAAATCCATTGACTACTGGCCTTTGCTGGATGAGGATTTAAATTTCATCCCGCAGATACGCGGAGAATCCAGTGGCGGCCGCCTCCAGATCGGTTTCCGCCCGCAAATGAAGCGTCTGATTGGAGCTCTCCATCATTCCGGCAGCCTGGACGGCTTTGCCATCGCGCTCAAAAACGATTCGTTCGACGCCGGTCAGCGCGAAATTTTAAAAGCCATTTTCAACAAGTTGATCTCGGTGATTGTCGCCGGGCCCGTGACCTATGCAGGGGGCTCCTTGGAAAGGCCGGTCCCACCCTTGAATGCTAAGTAGTCTTTCCACTGACAACCGAGCAAATCATTCAGAACGGATGCCGTCGCCGTGGTCGCATCTTTTTTTGATTCCTCGGACCGCAACATAGAATATCCTTCGACCATGGATCCCCGTACCATTCAGTACTACGACGACAACGCCGACGAGATCTTCGCCCAGTATGAACGCTCCCGCAGCGGAGCGGAAAAGTACTTCAAGCTCGCATTTCCGCCCGGCGCCGAGATCCTGGATATCGGCGCCGGCTCCGGCCGCGACCTGGACATCCTGATTCGCGAGGAATACGAAGCCTACGGCGCCGAGCCGAGCCCGCGTCTGCGCGATCTGGCAATCGCAAACCTCCCCGGGCTTGCAGGACGGATCTACGCCGGTGGCCTGCCGGGCCTGGCAGCGCAGATCGGCCGGAAATTCGACGGTGTTCTCTGCATCGCCGTTTTTCAGCACATCCCGCAGGAGCAGCAGTTCGACGCCGCCTTCGACATCCGGAATCTCCTGAAGCCGAACGGCCGTCTCCTGCTGTCGGTCCCAAAGGACAGGCCCGGCATCGACGCCTCGGGTCGCGACGACCGCGGCCGGCTGTTCGTCACCCTGATTCCTGAAGCACTCGAGCTGCTTTTCGAGCGCCTCGGCTTCCAGCGCATTGGCAAATGGGAAGACCCCGACAGCCTTGGCCGCCCGGGATTCAGCTGGACAACCCTGCTTTTTGAGTTGCGCACCGATCAGATGCTCCGCCCCATCGACCAGATTGAAGGAGTGCTGAACCGCGACCGCAAGGTTGCGACTTACAAGCTGGCGCTGTTCCGGGCCCTGTGCGATATCGCGCTGACCAGCTATCATCTCGCTGAATGGCAGCCGGATGGCTCGGTCGGCATCCCGATCCGTGCCATTGCCGAACGCTGGATCTACTACTACTGGCCTTTGCTGGATGATGATTCAAATTTCATCCCGCAGATACACGGAGAATCCAGTGGCGGCCGCCTCCAGATCGGTTTCCGCCCGCAGTTAAAGCGTCTGATTGGAGCTTTCCGTCATTCCGGCAGCCTGGACGGCTTTGCCATCGCGCTGAAAAACGATTCGTTCGACGCCGGTCAGCGCGAAATTCTAAAAGCCATTTTCAGCAAACTGATCTCGGTGATTGTCGCCGGGCCCGTGACCTATGCAGGAGGCTCCCTGGAAACAGGACGGCTCTTTTCCTATGACGGGCGCAGCCGCCGGATGATAGTGAGCGGCGAGATCTGGCGGGAACTGTGTCTGTCCGGCCACTGGATCCAGGATGCTCTGATCCTGCGCTGGGGGGAGCTGACATCGGAAATTTCGCGCCAGGCCATAAGCCCGAGCGAGGTGATCGACCGGCTCTTGCGCGTACCGGTTTGCGCACGGAATGTGGAAGATGCCCGGCGCCTTTACCAGGGTCTCGTCTCCAAGGAGTGTGTATGGAGCGGCAGCCCGCTCGGCCGATCCTTTGACGTGGACCACGTGCTGCCGTTTTCCTTGTGGCGCAACAACGACCTGTGGAACCTGCTGCCCGCCGCACCGCGCGTGAACCGTGATAAAGGAGACAGCCTTCCCACCAACGCCCTCTTGAAGCGCCGTAAAGACATGATCGTGAGCTATTGGGACGCGCTCCACCATGCCAATCCCAGGCGCTTCGAGCACGAAGCCACCCGGTTCGCAGGCATAAGGGAGCTGGACTTATCGAAAACGTTCAACGTGATGCTGGAATCAGTCGAAGTCACCGCCCTCCAACGTGGCTGCCTCCGCTGGGAACCGTGACCATCGCCGGCTGTCGCCGCAGGTACACCGGGTTTCCACGAAACAATAAATCTACGGCATTGGATCGATGCAGCCGGGAGCTATAATAGGTAAGGACTTTTTTCGCTAAATGGATGAGAGAGAACGGGCTTATGCTCTCGAACCTATCTTGCCGCCTGGCATCTTCCGCAAGGCATTCCCCAAAAGCTCAATCTCCTAAAGGCGTGACGTGAAGAGCCGATTTTCTGGTATGATTGATAGGTTTAGAGCATTCTTGGCATCTGGTGTGAGCGAGCGAGATGAGCATTGCGATTTTGATCAGCGTTCACGACGGTATTGTGTTGGCGGCCGATAGCGCCTCAACTCTGGCATTAGCGCACCCGGGTTCGGCGCCTAGCCAGATGAATCCAGTGGTTCTGAGCGTGCATAACAACGCCAACAAGATTGCAAATCTTTACAAAGGATTCCCAATCGGCTGCGTCGCGTTCGGTGCTGGAAGCATTGGAAACGTTTCAATTTCCACGCTTCTCAAGGATTTCAGATCTAAAATAACAAGCGGTCAGGAAACGGCATTCGACATTAATTCGTACACAATGGAAGGGGTCGCAAAGCTACTCACCGATTTCCTGATGGACCACGCGAACAAACTTCCTGGATCCGCTCCAAAACCAAGTCTTGGCATTCTCCTGGGTGGTTATTCGTCCGGCAAGAGCTTGGGAGAGGGATGGATGATTCAAATAGAGAATGGCATCCCCAAGGGCGCGGTACTTCTGCGCAAAGAAGATGAAGTTGGGATCAGCTGGGGTGGAGAGGGCGAGGCCATATTCCGTCTGATCTTGGGCTTCAGCCCGCATTTGCCGAAGGCCCTTGGTTCGGTAATTGCACCCTCGCCATCGCAACTGGAGCTGGACCGACTGGCTGCTCATCTGAAGAAAGCGCTCCACGCGCCGCTCGTTTTCGCGCCGATGCCGATTCAGGACACGATCGACTTGGCTGAGTTCCTCGTTCATACGGCAATCATGTACTCTCGCTTCACCCCGGGCGCTCCATCTGTTGGCGGACCAATCGAGATCGCCGCCATCACAAAGCACGAGGGATTCAAGTGGATTTGCAGGAAACACTATTACAGCAAAGAGTTTAATTTGGAAACGCGCCATGGCGATTCACATTGACAAGACAAGGCTAGAAAATAGCGACGATTCTGCGGCAGGCTGCGCAATCCCTATGCCGGAGTACCAGGTGGCCGAGCCTCAGATTGGCGTTATGGGGATCTCTTTCCCAAGTATTACGCTTTCCAAACGGGCCATGACGGCCGGCATCCTGACCTACGGAAGTACGTTTGGGGAAAGCGGTGTTGCTGAGTCGCTGCAACTGAATGTCATTCTTATATTTCCCGCCCGTGAAGAAGGATCAGAAAACCTAAGCCCGGCGGAACGATATGCTCAGCTTCGAAAGGGGATCGTGGAATCAGGCCTCCCTCTGCTCAATGACGAAGAACTGCGGCAGGAAATTCGAGAACGCAAAGGTGTCAGAACTGAGTTGGAAGCTTGATGCGGACATACGTTGATTCGGGTGTTTTGATCGCGGCAGCTCGGGGCGCCGGTAAGTTAGCGCAACGAGCGCTTGCCATAATCGGGGATACGGCTGCTCGCGAATTCGTCTGCAGTGATTACGTGAAGTTGGAAACGATTCCCAAGCCAATGTACTTCGGCCGAACCGCCGAGGTCAGCTTCTATGAGGCCTATTTCTCGACTACGGTTGCCTGGCAGAATTTCGACGCCGCCGCCATGGAAAGCGCTTTTGAGGAAGCGTGTCGATCAGGACTTTCATCGGTTGACGCCATTCATGTTGTTGTTGCCGCTTTGCATGGGTGTGACGAACTGGTCACCTCCGAGAAACCGACATCTCCGATCAATCGGACCAAATTGATCCGGATCGTCTCCATCGATGCCGAGTGATATCAGTCTCCCCTTCATTCACGCACGAGATCAAGTTTGAAATATTGATTTTGTGGCTGCAGCACATAGCCGTGAGATCATCCGAAAAGTGAATCCTCCAAGCCTGATCCCGTTCCCCCGTGACAGTTGTTGAGATTCCTGCGTACGGGAAAATCCCTCTCGGGCGCCGCAAATCCGCGCCTTCGCCCACCGTGCGGGGCTCAGCGTCTAACCGAATCCGGCGGAGGAGATTCTGACGATTCTCAGGCCATTCCACCTGCCAATCCTGGACGGCCGCCGACGCGGCGCGAGGAAAATCGAGAAATGGCCGCCAGGAGGACCATGGCGTTGACGTGGCAGTGGCTGAGGATTTCCCAGCGAAAGTACAAAGGGTTCCCCGACTCCGACAATTTCCCATCCTGCGTGGGCATTTTGCACCGCTTAAGTGATGGCGTTTTTGAGATGATATCCATCGTCCCATGCCGGCCTATGGTGGCGCGATTACTCTTCCGGGTCCATGATATCTTCGGTGAAGCCGGACGGTGAGGCGATCATGAAATGAAATCCGTCAGGACCGCCGCATTTGCGGCTGAGCTTTTCCATGACAGACCTGATGCGGGCGGGACTGTCATTCGGACCAGAGACGTAGTAGGGCTTACCGTTTTCACCAAACTCGAATTCCCGGGCGCAGTCACCGGAATCGAGGTCGCCAAACAGCTCCTTGGCCGAGTGGTAATCCGGGTCGGGCGAAAATCCCAGATCCGCGGCATAGGCGAGCGCTCCTTCGACCAGCTTCCGCAGGCATTCAGGACGCGCCAGGACAAAATTCTCACTCCCTCGAAATCTCGCCAGGAAATCGCCATACGCAGCTGCATGAAACGTGCGGCAGAAGGCGCTCTTGATCCCCATGCATCCGGTGTCGACGAGGAACACGGCGACGGCGATGGACTCACCCGACTTTCGGGAGAGTATCACGGTGCCTTGCCTCGTGCTCCGAATGGCATCCGAAATCAGGGCCTCGTGGACGGGCCACGTCCGGGCGGAAGGGTGAAAGCCAGAAGTTGCCACGGCTCTCCTCGTTGCTGATGTCCGCACGGCTTTGGCCCGAGCACTGGCTTGAGCCGCCTTCCTGGCAAGCTGTCTTTGCCGCTTCCGCTGATTGAGGGCCATCTCTCTCTCCTCCTTGCAGATCAGCCATGATTCTACGCTTTTCTCGACGCTGCTTCCCGCAGGGATCGCTCAAAGGAACAGCTTGCATGACTCTCCTGACGGGAGTCTGGAAGCACACTCTTTCTACCCTCCCGCGATGTTATGTCCGAAGGCGGCGCTTCAATCTGGAAGCGCGGCCCCTCGCTTTGCCACGGATGCTGCTGCGAAAAACCTTATAGTGCTCCTTTACGCGTTCGACATAGGCGCTGTCGGTGAGCAGGAAGTCCTTGAAAGCTTCCAGGATGGCCGGCGCCATTTTCGATTGCGGGCTGAGGAGGTTCAGCACCGGACCCTGTAATTCGTCCATATCCCTCGGGTCCTTGCTGCCCATCCAGCGCCCGTAAAACGCGCGATCTTCCCAGCCGTAAGCGATGACAGCCAGTGCCTCCTTGCTGTTAGGTGAGATTACATAGAAGAAGGCGCGGCGGCAGTCACAGCCCGGCTCGTCGCAGAACATCTCGAGGAACGCGTATTCGCCGGGAGGAAGCCCGGCGGATGTCTTGTGCAGGATCGTTATGGTTCGCGTCTCGCGCAGTGCGAGCTCGCGGAAGCGCGTATGAAAGGCGGCAAATCCCATCGGCTTTCCTTTCGGATCGGGTTCCCCCGCAATGCGGATGTCTCCTGAGATTATCTGGAGGCGGCTACAGTCTTGGCAACAATGTCCGCAACATGCCCGCTGAATTCCGTGAGTCCTCCCCAGCCGGCCTCGATGGGGTCGCTTGAGCCAGGATCCAAATTCGAAATATCCCGGGTTTCCCGAGTCTTGCGATCAAAGTAAAAGACTTTAATTGTCTTTTGAAGAACGCTGTCAGCGACCGATCTGGTTTGCGGGGTTCTGCGGCTTTCAAATATATCCAGCAGCGATTCCGGATTCGCGCCATGCTCCTTGATGACCCTCAACGCCCACATCACATCCAAAACATGGGGCGAATGCGTGGAAAGGCAGACACGATATCCCCGTGACAGGAGCTCCAGCGCGAGGAGAATGACGGTCGAGATCGCCGAGGGATGAAGGCCCATTTCCACTTCCTCGATGATGACCCATTCAAGCTTGTCCCTTTTCGAGATCTTGGCGGCAGGGAGGAGCCAATACAGCCCCAGCAAAAGCGGCACGAATTCGCGTTGTCCGGCGGACCATGCCATGAACGGGATCGAGGACGACTGTGATGCCTGCTGAAGAATGAGCCTTTTCTGCGCTCCATGTGTGTCGATGCGAAGTTCGAAATCACCGAATACATGTGATTTGAGGAGCCTGCGGTATTCGTTTTTGAGGCGGTTGGTTTGGGGAAAAAGAGCACCGCCCCGGCTGAACTCCTTGTCCATCAGAACGCGAAAGCGCTCGCTGAAATCCCTGACCACGAATGGGTCTTCGGCGCCGTACCCCTGGAAAGGCCGCGGCCACCCATTTGCGAGCGTCAGCACTCTCTGAGCGGGTATATAAAATACGTAATTCTCCTTGGTGCGCCGGTGCCGCCGGACATAGGTGTTCACATCAACCTCTTCACCATCCACATCCATCGAGGATTCAGGGGTCCAGACCGTCTGCATCCCCTCCCCGAGAAAAATGCTCAGGAAAGCTGCCCGGTCCCCTTTCCAATCAAATCCGTGCTTGGTCAATTCGGAATGGATGTAGCCGGTGTCGGCAACAAGCTTTAGCATTTCCAGGAATACTGTTTTCCCGGTCGCCTGCTGTCCCACTAAAACCGTCAAATCGCCGAATTCAATGTCGGCATAACCCATCTGCCCGACGTTTCGCAGGCTCAATCTCTGAATGCTCATGGCATCATCTCCTTCTCACACGTCCTGCCGGACCGCATGCTTCGCAATGAGATCGAGACCCGCCCATGTCCGATCTCAAACAACCGAACCGTCCTCGTCATGCATTCCTAGCAAACGGACGGATTCTACAACCACCAAATTATCTCAAACATCCGAAAAACTGGTTCCGTCGAGTTCCGAGGTTGAGTAGCCTGTCCCCAAAATCCAGATTGTCCTAATGCCGGGGATCGAACTGTCAGTGAATCGTCTCCGGCCCGCCGTCCTCCGGCTCCTCCTCTTCCTCTTGGTCCTCGAACCAGGGCTCGATCCGCTTCGCCTCAGGCGGAGGAGGAGCATAGCGGATCCATCTCGCCAGCTCAGCGACGCTCACGTTCCACTCGTCCATGGCGTTCTTGAATCGCCGAGCGAGCCGGGCAGGCTCCTCAGCGGCGCCCTTCTCGGCGTTGCGGCGATCAGGGTCATCCCAAACTCGGGCACCCGAACGAAACGGAACCCTGCGACCGACACCCCCTTGAGGGAGAGAATTCCTCCGGCATCGAATCTGGCTTCGACTTTGACTTCCTCCAGACTCCCCAGAACGGCAATGAGCCGCCCCTGGCGCTCCTTCCGTTCAGTGAGCAGCTTGTCGAGTTTCTGACTGACGGAGTCGGTCCAGGAACCGAAGAGCTGCGGGTCCGGTATGGTAGTCGTCGACCCGTAGGGAAGGCTGGCCTGGAGTTCAAGATCAACGCGGGTGAATCGCTGCGCAGTTTTGGAGGGTCGCTTTTCCCGGCCGAGCAGTTCTGTAAGCAGGTCTTCCTCGCACGTGTATGAACGAGCAGTATCGAAGGGACTCCAGTCGAAGGCGATCTTCGCCGATACATGAAAGGGTTCAGCATTCGGTGGCGAGGATCGTGAGATGTACACCTTCCAGCGCCGCCCCGTGCCGGACAGCTCGATCGTTTCGATTGGATTGCCGATGCGCTGGAGGAACAGGCCCACATCCTGAAGAGCTTCCTGGAGTTGATCGCGAAATTCGTCGTAGCGCATGTCGGCCTCCTTTGCCAACCATGGAGCAGGTATTAGCGCTTGCTCTCTCGGTCCTTTTAGTGCTTCTGTTCGCTGGCCTGTGAAATGAGGGATACCGGCCAAAGTCCCCCTGGCAGCTTAGCCAGCCCGGATCGCAAGGATCCTGTTTCCTTCACGGAGTCTCTTCGGATCCGGTTTCCCGCTTGCGCCCAGCGTACCGTTGGGCCTAAGATATTGGTGGATTTCGACGATAAGCCTCCCGTGGCTATCCAGGTACCTGACGTATTGCGAGTGTGTACAATACGGGCCTTGCCACGGATCTGGCTGCTTGATATGCCTGTTTGAGAGAGGTTTCGAGCGCAGCGTCCCGGAATCAATGAGTTGGCGGAAACCGCCATCGTTGAATTTGCGGCGTAATCCAGATTTAGAAACGTAGACGATCTCGTCACGAGGATTTTGTGTCATGGGAAAAGACGCCATCCTGGATCAACTGCGTTCATACCTGAACCGAACCTTATCTCTCCGGCAGCTTGAAGATTGGGTACTTCCAAACCTACAATCGATCCTGGACGCTGGTGACCAGGATTCCATAAAACTCATCGATGAAGTCGACGTCCTGCTCATGGAACTGGCTGACGGAGAGCTATCCGAGCTTGAGTTTTTCTGGAGAGTGAACGCCCTGGTTAGCGCCGCGAACACCTTCCATTTCGCATTTCCCGTCTTTTCCATAAAGGACTCGAAAAGAGACAGCCCGGCCATTACATCACCGGCGGAGGGGCAGATCGTCCTGTCGTTTGGATGAGGCATACGACTTCCCACGGGATCCTCGTCAGGCGAAGATCATCGTAATATATGTCGAACCAGTAGACGCCTTCCTGATCGAGCATAACCTGCAATTGGGCAACCAGCTCCGTCCCATTGTTGTCTGCCCCTGCAAGATTAACCGAGATCGTTTGTTCCGACGCTACAGAACGATCGGGCTTCATGAGAGCCACTTTGATTATGTGCTTTCCTCGCGCATGTCCATTCTTGAGGCTCAAGAACAGGGTTGGCGCCGCCGGAATAGGTGGCATAATGTCCGGCACATTTGTTCCGGATGCAGTCTGAACCACCTTGTCGTGAATCCGGATCGCCGATTTTACGCCGTCCTTTTCCTCAAGAATTCGCTCACACAGGAATGCCGCTGTCAGGTACGGGCCATTCTGAAAAATATTCTCCTTGGAAGTTTCCATTAAGTCCTCCTTGTTTCCTGCAATGCCAATGGATCGCCGGGGCCTATTCATTGCGAAATAGGGGATCCTATTTCCCAATAGCAGCGGCAACCTGAATTATCGGC
>Ga0315277_10001822_pt1 | contig 30207 bp, 26 predicted proteins | sample YL17G05_15_MG_FD_203695 | JGI IMG/M metagenome (GOLD analysis project Ga0315277, IMG submission 203695) | Sediment microbial communities from Yellowstone Lake, YNP, Wyoming, USA - YL17G05_15 | ecosystem: Environmental > Aquatic > Freshwater > Lake > Sediment | place: USA: Wyoming | collected...
CGGGCGAAAGCAGCACCACATCTCCAGGCCTGGCTTGCGTGGAAGCCAGGCGCACCGCTTCGGGCAGCGCGCCGGCTCTGACGATCTTGTGCACCCCGGCCGCCTCCGCTGCCTGGGCGATAGCGCCCGCCGCTTCGCCGATCAGGACCAGAGAGGCGCCGCGGCGAGCCGCGGTCTCCGCCAGAGCGCGGTAGTCTTCCACCTTCGCCCGCCCGCCGGCGATCAGCACCACGTGCTCCTCGAACGCCTCCAGCGCCGCCACCGATGCCAGCGGGGTGGTCGCCTGAGAGTCGTTGATGAACAGGATACCGTTCACCGTCCTCACTGTCTCCAATCTGTGTTCGACACCCGGGAAGCGGGAAAGGGTGTACTCGGCGCGGCCCAGATCGGCTTCCACCGCGCTCGCCGCGGCGAGCGCCGCCAGCACGTTGCCGAGGTTATGCCGCCCCCGCAGGCGAACCACGCTCACCGGGCAGACCGGCTGGCCGCGCACGCGCAGCCAGTCGTCGCTGATATCCGCCCCGGCCGTCCCGGCGGCCGAGGTGACGCTGAACGGCATGATCTGTGCGCGGATGAACCCGCGCATCGCCCACGCTTCGGGGTCGTCGCGGTTCACAATGGCGATGTCGTCGGACGTCTGGTTCGCGAAGATGCGGGCCTTCGCCTCCCGGTAGGCGGCCATGGAGGCGTGCCGGTCGAGGTGGTCGGCGAACAGATTCAGCAGCACCGCCACCCAGGGGCGGAACACTTCGGCGGCCTCCAGTTGGAAGCTGCTTACCTCTGCCACCAGCAGGTCGTCCGCCCCGGCCGTCTCGGCCAGCTCGATGAGGGGGATGCCGATGTTGCCGCCGACCAGGGCTGGCTTGCCGGCGTCCTTGAGCAGCTCGCCGAGGAGCGCGGTGGTGGTGGTCTTCCCCTTGGTGCCCGTGATCGCCACGATCGGACAGCGAGCGATCAGGAAGGCAATCTCGATATCGCTGACGACCTTCGCGCCGCGCTCGCGGGCGCGGAGTAGGGGAGGGATGCCGAGCGGCACGCCTGGGCTGGGCACCACCAACTCCGCCTCCTCGATGCCGCGGTAGGCCTCGTCCCCGGTCTGGATGACGACATCGGTGTCATCCAGCCACTCGATCTCAGCCGTCAGCTCGCTCGCCGGCTTGATATCGGACACCGTGACCTTCGCGCCGCGCTGCCAGAGGGCGCGGGCGATCGCCCGGCCGGTGCCATAAGAGCCGAGGCCGATCACATGCACCCGCACGCCGTCAAAGCTGTCATCTAGCTTCGCCTTCAAGCTCTGTACCTCAACAGATACCACGCGGCCACCGCCGCGGCCGCAACCGCCTGCACCAACCAGAACACGTACACCACCTTGCGCTCCGACCAGCCGGACAGCTCGAAGTGGTGGTGGATCGGACTCATCTTGAACACGCGCTTGCCGGTGGTCTTGAAGGAGATCACCTGGATGATGACGGAGAGCATCTCGATGTAGGGAACGAGGCAGAAGCCGATGAGCGCCACCGGCGTATTGAGGCGCGCGGCCATCGCCGCCATTGCCGCGCCAAGCGCGAGCGAACCCACGTCCCCCATGAACAGCCTGGCGGGGTGACGGTTGTACCAGAGGAAACCCAGGCAGGCTCCGGCGACGGAGAGAGCGAGGACCGCCAGGGCGTGGCGGGCGAAGATGAGGGAAAGAGCGGCGAACCCGAGACAGGAGATGACGCACAGGCCCGCCGCCAGTCCGTCCAGTCCGTCGGCGAGGTTGGCGGCGTTGGAGGTCGCCACAATCGCCAGTGTCCAGAACACGGTCCAAAGGGTGAGGTACATCCACCCAGGACGAGGGCCTGTGGCGTCCTCATGGTGAGCCCACTGCCACCAGGCCAGGCCGAACACGAACACGGCCGACACGAGGAACTGCAACACAAGCTTTTGCCGCGCCCGAAGCCCCAGCGAGCGGCCCTTCTTGATCTTTCTCCAGTCGTCGGCCAGACCGATGCCGGCGGCAGCGACGATCACCGCCAGGACGGAGAACATGGGGCGCATACTCCAGGGCGAGGGGGTGGCGACGAGGAAGCGCCACACCCACCAGGCGCCGGCGATGGGGGCCGCGGTCGCTGCGCCGATGATGAGAATGCCGCCCATGGTGGGCGTGCCTTCCTTCTCCAGGTGGCGCTGCGGTCCGTCGTTCCGCACTCGCTGCCCGGCGCCCATGCGGCGGAGCCACGCAATGGTGGGGTTGCCGAAGGCCAGCACGAGGGCTGCGGATACGAGCGGGGTGGCCAGCAGTGCGAGGATGGGAATGCCGCCACTCATCAGCTCGCGCTCCTTGGCTCGAGCAGCAGGGCGACTATCCCCTCCATCTCCATCGCCCGCGAGCCCTTGACCAGCACCACATCGCCTGGCTTCAGCCGCGCCCTGATCGCCGCGCCCGCGGCCGTGTTGTCGGCGGTTGCCTCCACTTCCGTTAGACCTGCCTGGCGCGCACCCATCGCCATCAGACGACCCAACTCGCCCACGGTGACGAGACCGGCGATGCCAGAGGAGGCGGCGATGGCGCCGACCTCGCGATGCCAGTCCTCGGTCATTGCGCCCAGCTCCTTCATATCCCCCAGCACCGCCCACTTGCGCCGGCCAGGGAGGTCGGCGAGGAGTTCGAGAGCAACGCGCATGGAGTCCGGCGCCGCGTTGTAGCAGTCGTTGATGACGGTGAAACCGCCCGGCGCCTTGACGATCTGCCCTCTCATGTCCGCGGTCTCGAAGGCGGCCAGGCCGGGCGCGATCCAGTCCGGGTCCGCGCCCGCCACCATCGCGGCGGCCGCCGCCGCGGCCGCGTTCAGCGCCTGGTGTCTCCCGGCGGCGCGCAGTTCGATGTGCTGCTCCCCCCACCAACCCCTGAGCCGCGCCGTCACCTGCCCTTCCTCATCAAGCTTTACGTCCGCAACCCGCACATCTGCGGCCTCGCCCTGACCGAAGGAGACGACGCGGCCGGGGCTGCGCTCCTTCAGGAACGGGAAGAACTCGTTGTCCGCGTTCAGCACCGCCACACCGTCAGCAGAGAGGGCCGCCAGCAGCTCGGCCTTGGTCTCGGCAATCGCCTCTCTGCTTCCCAGCAGCTCCATGTGCGACACGCCGATGTTGGTGATCACCCCGATCTGGGGTCGCACCATATGTGCGAGGTAAGCGATCTGCCCCCGGCCGCGCATCGCCAGCTCCACCACCGCGGCGCGATGAGAGGCCTCCAGGCTGAGCAGCGCCAGCGGCACCCCGATCTCGTTGTTGAAGTTGCCCGGCGTCTTCGCCGCGCTCCATCCCTGCGAGAGGATGCAAGCAATCATCTCCTTGGTGGTGGTCTTGCCAGTGCTGCCGGTGACCGCGATCACGCTCACCTCCTGGGTTTCGCGGTGCGCCTTGGCGAGCGCGCCCAGGGCGATGAGGGTGTCCGGCACCACGATCTGCGGCCCCGGCGCCTCCCCTGGACGCGCAGGCACCTCCCCCGCCACCAGCGCCGCCCCCGCGCCGCGGGAGAAGGCCTGGGCGACGAAATCATGGCCGTCGAAGCTCTCGCCCTTGAGGGCGACGAAGAGCACGCCGGGGGTGACGGTTCTGCTGTCGGTGGAGACCCCGGTGAATGTCTCTGGCGCCGGGGTGCCAATCAGCCGGCCCTTTGCCGCGGAGAGCACCATGCTCAGCGCTAGCTCAGGCATCCGTCTCCCCCTCGATCTCTCGCAGCACTTCCACCGCCACCTCTCGGTCATCTAAGTGGATGGTGCGGTCGGCGAGGATCTGGTAGTCCTCGTGGCCCTTCCCGGCGATGAGCACGAGGTCTTCGGGTTTCGCCTCGGCGATGGCGATGCGGATGGCGGCGGCTCGGTCGGGCTCCACCAGGCAGCGGTTCTGGACCGAGGGATCAACACCCGCGACGATCTCCTCAATGATGGCCTCGGGCTTCTCGCGGCGGGGGTTATCTGAGGTGATGATGCAGCGGTCGGCGAGTCGGCTGGCGATACCGCCCATCACCGGGCGCTTGCTCCGGTCTCGGTCGCCGCCGCAGCCGAACACCACGATCACCCGCCCGCGACTTAGCTGTCTCGCGGTCTCCAGAGCTCGCTGCAGACCATCGGGGGTGTGGGCGTAGTCCACCACCACCTGCCTGGTTGTGGCGGGTACGCGGTGGAAGCGCCCCCGCACCGGCTCCATTGTCTCCAGAGCCTGCTGGGCAGCCTCGACCGGAATCCCCAACCCGACGGCGGCGGTGATGGCGGCGAGGGCGTTGTAGACATTGAAGCGGCCCAGCAACCGCGTGCGGATGCTAACCCGGTCGTCGGGCAGGACCGCGGTGAAGCTGGTGCCGTCCACACCCAGCGCGATGTCCTCCGCGCGACAGTCGGCGGGTGCGTCCACCGCGTAGGTGAGCGTCCTGCCTGCCGCAGCCTGCGCGATCTCGCCTCCGGCGGCATCGTCAACATTGATCGCGTTCACGCGTTCACGGTTGGCGGGGAAGTACTCCTGGTCGGTGAAGAGGCGCTTCTTGGTCTCCAGGTAGTGGCGCATGTCCGGATGAAAGTCGAGGTGCTCGGGGGTCAGGTTGGTGAACACCGCGGCTGCAAACTCCGTTCCCTCCACCCGATGGAGGGCGATGGCGTGAGAGGAGACTTCCATGGCGGCGTGGCTGCCGCCGGCGTCCACGAGTTCCGAGAGCAATTTCTGGAGATCAATGGCTTCGGGAGTGGTGTGCAACGGCTTGAGCACGCGATCGCCGATCAGGTACTCAACAGTGCCGATAAGCCCGCTCCGCAGGCCGGCGGCGCGGAAGATGGTGTGGAGGATCAGCGCGGCGGTGGTCTTGCCATTGGTGCCGGTGACCCCGGCCAGGATCAGGCTGGCAGACGGATGATCGTAGAAGGCAACGGCGATCGGCGCCATGGCGAGGCGAGTGTCGGGGACAATGGCGATGGGGACACTGGGTGGCGGGCGTAGGCACGCCCGCCCTACAAGGGACTCCACCACCAGGGCGACGGCGCCCTGGTCAAGCGCCTGGGGGATGTAGAGGTGACCGTCGGTCTTCTCACCACGCACGCAAATGAAGGCGGCGCCGGGCGTCACCTCGCGCGAGTCATAGCAGACATCGGTGACCGGGACCTGTGCGTTCCCCTCTATCCGCGCTCCGGCCACCGAGGTGAGCAGAGATGCAAACGGTTTGACTCGCCTGCGACCAGAATCCCGCCCAGCCACTGCCCTTCGCACCCTTTCTCATGGCGCATAGTACCAGAAAACCCTAGTCCTGCCCGCCTGCGGAAGCGACGATCTTGGGCTCCGTCGGGGCGTCCGGCGGCACACGCAGATAGGCGAGCGTCCGCTCGCAGATGGTGGAGAACGCCGGCGCCGCCACCACCCCACCATAGTAGGGCCCCTTCGGCTCGTCAATCACCACGATCACCGCGATTCGCGGATCGCTCACGGGTGCGAAACCGACGAAGGAGCCGGTGTAAAGCCCCGACTTGAAACCGATCCCCGGGACCGCCTTCTGCGCGGTTCCGGTCTTCCCCGCGACGCGGCGTCCCGGGACCTGCGCCCGCTTGCCCGTTCCCTCCGCGACCACCCTCTCCAGCACCAGCCGCATCCGCTCGGCGGTGGCGGGAGCGAGAAGGCGCTCTGCACCGCTTCCCGGCTGTGCAGGCTGGGCACGGTTCAGCAGGTGCGGGTGCACGCGCAGGCCCCCGTTGGCGATGGCGCAGTAGGCGGAGAGGAGCTGTACCGGGGTGACGCTGATGCCCTGGCCGAAGCCGATGTTGGCGAGCTGGATCTGCGGCCAGGTGTCCGGGCGGGAGAGCTGTCCGGGGGACTCCCCGGATAGCTCGATCCCCGTCTTCTCCCCGAACCCGAATCTCTGCACCCACTTGTACGTCCGCTGCGGCCCCAGCGCCAGAGCGACCGTCGCCATGCCCACGTTGCAGGAGTGGACCACTATCTCGTCCAGATTGACCACGCCGTGGGCGGTGTGGTGAGCACAACTAATGGTTCGGTTTCCGACCTTGCGGCTGCTGGTGCAGTTCACCGTCTCGCCGTGGCTCATCACCCCTTCCTCGATGGCGGCGCAGGCGGTGATTGGCTTGAAGGCGGAGCCGGGCTCATAGGGGCTGGCGACGGCATGGCTCACCCAGGTCTGGCTGGGGTAGCGGGTGAATTCATTGGGATCGAAGCTTGGCTGCGTGGCGAGGGCGAGCACCTCTCCGGTGGTCGGATCCATGACGATGGCGGTTCCGCCTTTGGCGTTGACCGCCTCTACCGCTTTCGCCAACTCGTCTTCGGCGATCGCCTGAATGGCGATGTCAATGGTGAGAGTCACGCTTTCGCCCGGCGCCATCTCGTGGGTGACAACGGTGCGGCCGGGAATCTGGTTGCGGGAACGTGGCAGCCGGCCGTCGAGGACCACCAGCATCTCGCCCTCCTCGCCGGCGAGGAGGGTGTTCTGTGCCGCCTCGATGCCGGCCAGGCCGTCTCCCTCCTTGCCCACAAACCCGGTCAGGGCGGCGGCCACAGTTCCGTGCGGGTAGGCCCGTCTCCACTCGGTGTGGACGATCAAGCCGTTGAGCTTGAGATCCCGGACGGCCTTGGCGACCGGCTCGTCCACGGTGTCTCGGAGGACGACGTGGCGGTCTCTGCCGTTGCGAGAGAGCTTGTGGACAAGCTCGTCAGGAGGCATCCGCAGGAGGGGCGCCAGCTTGGCAGCCACCGTCTGGGGATCGTTGATCTCGGTGGGGTCGGCGGCAATAGAGAAGACCTTCAGGTTGAGGGCGAGGGGAGTGCCGTTGCGGTCGTAGATGTTGCCGCGGGGGGCGGGGATGGGCCACTTGCGGCCCTGGGTCTCCTCGGCGAGGTGGCGAAAGTAGTGATGGTGGACGACCTGGATCCAGAACAGACGCACAGCCAACAGCGCGAAGAGCGCCATCGCGATGGCGCTCCACACCGCGCTGCGTCGGGCTAGCTGTCTGCCGTTTGCGGGCTGCATGTCTCCCTCAGCAACAGAAAAGGCCACCGCTTACGGGCGGTGGCCTTCCAACGTGCTCGCCTCAGCCCGGCCCCCGGCGCTGCCCACCATTTCGTGCGCCATGCCGGCGAGCAGGACGCCCAGGCCGCGCTGGTCGGCGTTGGTTCCTTCGCCGGCGACCTGCACTGCGCTCTCGGGGCTAGGGGAGGGGAGGAGTACGTAGTCCACTTCGCGAACAGGATCGGCGAGCTGAAGCTCCAGGCGCTCGGCGGCCTCGATGAGGCGCTGCTTCGACTGGGTGAGGTTGATCTGGTAGCGCAGCAGGGCGTCTTGGGCGCGCAGGTCTTCGATCTCGCGTCTCAGCCGCATCGCCCGGTAGCCGTTCTGAGTGGTGATCGCCGAGGCCATGCCGTAGCACAGCACGCAGAAAAGAGAAAGGGCGGCGAGCACGGTTGCTGCCAGTCCTGCTTCGATACCCCCCGGCCGTCTTCTGGGAGCTCTGCCCGGCTGCCGTTGGGAGGAGGTGGGCAGATCCCGAATCCGGCTTTCTGTGATGACGTGCTGCGATACTTGCGTGCTCACCGCCCTTGTTCCCTTCCGCTATGGTTGTGCCACCTGCGTCCACGCTCGGTTGTCAATGCTGGTGCTGCGTCTCGGAAATAGCTTGATACATGGCCTCAGGCCGACCACCTGGCAATACGAGACGCAACGGCGCCTTGCGCCTGTGCCGCCTCAGGTCGGAGCGACGCTGGACTCTAAAGGCAGTTGCGAGGCGGCACACTAGCAACCGCTCTCTCCCATTTCCAACACTCTCACACTCTTTCCGCCACCCGCAAGGTCGCCGACCTGGCCCGCGGGTTGGCCAGCACCTCGTCTCGGCATGGTTTCACGGCCTTCTTCGTCACCATCCTTACCTTCGGCGCCTCTCCGGACGGGAACGGCGGGCACAGGCTGCCTTCCTTGGCTCGGCGGATTGCCCCCTTGGTTTCACCGCCTTCTAGACTGTGGTACGTGATGACTACGATTCTGCCGCCACTCTTGCTGCGGTGGATGGCTGCGGTGAGTGCTGTGCGAAGCGCTCCGATCTCGTCGTTCACACTGATTCTGAGAGCCATAAAGGACTTCGTGGCTGCGTGAAGGCGTCTCGGACGCGCCCGTGCTGGGATGGCTGCGGTGATGATGGCTGCGAGTTCTGCGGTGGTGTTGATGCGTTGTTGCTGCCTTGCTGCTGCGATCGCTCTTGCGATGCTTCGTGCCCGCCGTTCCCCTCCGTACTCCCAGAGGGTCTTGGCTAGCTCCTCCTCTGGCAGTCGGTTCACCAGGTCGGCCGCGGTGGTGGCATCCTGTGGCGTCATCCTCATATCGAGCGGCCCGTCCAGCCGGAAGCTGAAGCCACGTTGGGGGCTGGTCAACTGCTCCAGGGAAACGCCGCAGTCAATCAGCACTCCGTCCACCGCGTCCACGGCAAGCTGGTCCAGAATCACCTCCAGTCTTGCGTAGTTTTCATTTATCAAGGTAACTCGCCCCAGATGGGCGAGCCGTTCGCCAGCTCTCGCTATCGCCTCGGGGTCCCGGTCAATCCCGATCAGCCAGCCCCCCGGGCTTATCTTCTCAAGGATCGCGGCGGCATGGCCGGCCGATCCGACAGTCGCGTCTACCACCACCTGGCCTGGAGCACAGGCCAGATACTCCAGCACTTCCTCCACCATCACCGGGCGGTGTGTCTCCGGATTCGGGTGCTCATCTCTCATCCCGACGCTACCCGGTGGATGGATGTTCAGATGTCAAGCTCCGCGGCCTGAGCCATGATCCGCTCCGGCGCGAAGTGCTCCGCCTGGAAATCCTGCCAGCGTTCCTTCGACCAGATCTCGATCCGGTTCATCACCCCGCGCACCACCACGTCTTTGTCAATACCGGCATACTGGCGCAGGGGAGAGGGGACGAGTATCCGGCCTTGCTTGTCGAGCCAAGTCTCGACTCCCCCGCTGAAAAAGACGCGAACCATGTCGCCTTTGATGTCAGTGATGCGGACTTGGGCGAGCTTCTCTTCGATCTTCAGCCATTCGCCCCAGGGGAGGAGAAAGAGACAGCCGTACCATCCACGCGTTAGGAACCCGCCGTGGTCCAGGATCTGGCGCCATGCCTTTGGGATGGCCACCCTGGCCCGATCATCAAGTTGGTGCTCGACCTCGCCCCTTAGCATTCGGTCGTCCCAGACCTCTTGTTCTCGCCCCAATGATGGGGTCCGTGCCCACTAGACCCCATGTAGCAACCATCAGACTCCATGATTCTACCACTAGTCCCCATAGTGTCAATAGAGAATATATGTTTGCTTTGGCTTGCGGCTGGGCACGTGCTCGGGAACTATGGTGGGAGTGTGTGCAGAACGGCCAGGGAGGGAATGCTGGAACGCAGAAGCAGGCCGTCAGCCCTCAGAAGCGACGAATGGCGTCCACATAGGTGGAAGGCGGGAGAGTGTTGACGGTCTCCGTGAGCGCCAAGGGGGTTGACTTCAGCGAGGGGCAGGTGGGGGATGAGGTGCGGGTTAGCGAGGCTTTCCTGGCGATCATCCAGCTAGGCAAGGAGTGCCACGACCGCTGCGCCATCTTCCATCAGCTGGGTGACTGTGTGATGCCCAGGGAGGGGGTGTTCGCCAGGGTGCTGCAGGGAGGGGTGATCAGTGCAGGGGACGTGGTTCAGGTGATGCACGCGGAGGGGAACTAGATCCGCTTAGCGCCGCCGCGCGGGTATCATTCCTGTCTGCCCATCGCCACAGACCGGGCCTCCTCCATGCGGGTGATCTAGCGCACGGGGGTAAACATATCAACGCAGAGGTCGCTCGCGCGTGCGGGCAGTGAGGACAGGAGGCGCGGCGATGAGAACCGGTGTCCGGCGTTATCTCAACGACCCAGTGGTGGTCTGGATATCCCTCGCCTTCTACATGTTCGCGTTGTGGCAGGTGGCCAATCACTGGCTGCTGATGAAGACACTGCGCCTGACCATGTTCGAGTACCACTCCATCTCCCTGGCTGTGGAGATCGTGTTCGCGGGGGTGATTGTGTTTCTGGCGGTGCGAGAGCTGGCCCGGAAGAACCGGCAACTGGAGGACCTGGACCGCCAGAAGGAGATGCTCACCCAAGCCCTTATCCACGATCTCCGGCAACCGCTCACCGCGCTGCTCGGAGGACTGGACACCGCCGCCGGCGACTCGGACCTGCCTGAGGTCACCAGGGAGATGCTCGAGATCGCTCGCCAGGGCGGCGCGGACCTTCTGGCGATGGTCAACGACCTGCTCGACACCAGCCGCCTGGAAGCCGGGCATTCAGTGCTTCGCATTGCGCCCACCACTGCCAGAGCGGTGATAGGCAGGGGCGTTGAGGATCTGATCCCCCTGGCGCGGGAGAAGGACATCAAGGTGACGCTGGAGGTACCGGAAGACCTGCCGACCTTCGAAGCCGATGCCGAGCGGCTCAGGAGAGTGGTGATGAACCTGGTGGGGAACTCTATCAAGTTCACGCCGTCCCAGGGGGCCATCACCGTCAAGGCGCACAGCGATGCGGCCCTCCAGCGCCTGGTGGTGAGCGTGTTGGACACCGGGGAGGGGATACCCCCGGAGTTCCGCGACCGCGTTTTCGACAAGTTCTTCATGGTGGAGAATCGCTCCCACAGCGGGCGCCGGTCGAGCGGGCTAGGCTTGACCTTCTGCAAGATGGTTGTCGAAGCCCATGGAGGTGAGATCGGCGTCGAGAGTATGCCTGGAGAAGGCAGCACCTTCACCTTCTCCATCCCGCTGAAGTGGGGGGATGAGCGGCAGTGAGCCGTATTGACGGCCGCGCCGAGCGGGCCACAGAGTGCGTGCCCCGCCAAGCGGTGGGGGAACCATTGTCGCCGTGAGGTGTCAAACGGCGAGACTGGAGCGATCAGCCGCCCCAGATGGCGCTTGTGGCGCGTTTCGGGAACGACGGGACATATCCGGGCAGTCAAGGTCTTGACTCAGATGTGGTAAGGTAGTATGAAGTAGGGGCGTGAGCAGCCCGGTTGTGGCTGCTGGCGATACAGGATGCGAGTGGCCCGGAAAGGGCTATCCCCAACTCAAAGGAGGTGAGGCCGCAGAGGAAACGGGCAGGTGGTGTACCATCACAGACGTAGTTTTCGGCACACACACAGCAAGGCGGCGGTCCAGACAGAGCTGCGGTCCAGTGGGCCCGCAGCCTAGGTCCGCCGCTGCCGAAAGGAAGGTATGAAGATGACGAAGAGAATCTGGACGCTTCCGGTGCTGGCGATAGTGTTGCTTGCGCTCGGAAGCGGGACTGGCTTTGCGATCCCCTCGCTAGGCGGCCCAACGGGTGTGGTGTCCACCCCCACGGCGATGGTCGCCCCGATGGGTGATCTGCAGGGCGCGATCAGCTATCAGTCGCTCCAGGCCTCGGGCCTTGGGATGTACGGAGCCGCGGAGGATCTCACTGCATGGTCGCTTCAGGCTCTCGCGGGCGTCACGGATCAGGCGGAACTATGGGCAGCCTATACCACCGTCCGCGACGGCAATGACGTCCATGCCTATGCCCTCGGCGGCAAGCTGCAGCTCACCAAGGAACCCGCGGATGACGCCACCCTGGCGGTTGGCGCCAGCTGGGGCGTCATGAAGGACCTGACGGTGAGCAGCGCCATGTACGACCCCGATCTGCAGGAGTGGGTCGGCGCGGACGTCGCCACCGACGTCAATGTGAAGACGGCCTACCTGGTCGCCACCAAGGACCTGACCCCGCTGGGCGGTGAAGGCTGGGAGTGGGGCCCGGGCGGCGGCACCAAGATGCTGGGCAGCGTCGGGCTGATCTACATCAGCATTGACCCAGACTTGGGCAGCTCTGAGAGTCTCACCCGACCGTTCCTGAACATGGAGTTCGTGGGTGCAGGTGGGACTACCCTCGGCCTCGAGTATCGCTGGAAGGACAACGACATGGATGACAAGGCCGTCTTCTCGGCGGTGCTGCGCCATCCGATGTCCGACACAGTCACCGCGGAAGTGGGCACCACTAACGCAGGTCCCGGCGGCCTGGGCCTCTCGGACCAGGACTGGTTCGTCCGGCTGGGCATTACGCTGCCGATGGGTGGCGCCTAGCAGCTGAAGCGACTGGTCCGCGGGGGAGGTATCCCCGCGGCGTGTCACTGATCTCCTCTGGGGACGGCGCGAGCCGTCCCCAGATCGCGTGTGGAGGGACGCGCTCAACAGAGCTTGGGCGGTCGTACCCACGGCGGGGGAAAAGGCTCTTGGTCTGCACACGGCGGAACGGCCGCGCCATCCCTCTCCGAGCACTTCCGCCCAGGCGGAAGCCGCTCGGTAGTTTGACATCCCCTCTCCCGATGGCCTATAATCCGGCCGGGTGGCTAGGTTTTCGTTCGGGGAGGACCGCCAGGGCGGCCCTTCGGGCCTAGCCGCTCGAGAGCGATGAACCCATCAGCCGCGTACCCGAGACTTTCCGAGCTGCTCGCCGAGGTGGAGGCGAGCATCGCGCGCGTGTGGGAGGGGAACCGCGGGTTCCTGGCGCAGGCTTCGCGGCGGGCGCTGTCCGGCCGGGGGAAGCGGCTGCGGCCGGCAGTGCTACTGCTGGCGGCGGAGTGCGCGGGAGGGGCGACCGAAGGCAGCATCCGCCTTGCGGCGGTGGCCGAGATCGTGCACAGCGCCTCGCTGGTGCACGATGACGTCGTGGACGATTCCACCTCCCGGCGGGGGCGGCGGTCGGCAAAGGCGCTGTGGGGCAACAAGGTATCTGTGCTGCTGGGCGATTACCTGGTCGCCAAGGCCTTCGATCTGCTTCCCGCGGAGGAACGGCCGCGGCTGGTGGAGGAGATGGCGGGGGTGGCGAAGCGGATGTGCGAGGGGCAGGTGAGGGAGCTGCGGAGAGCGGGGCGTCTGGCGTCGGAGTCGGAGTACCTGGAGGTGGTGCGAGCGAAGACCGGGGCGCTGTTCCGGTTCTGCGCGAGGATGGGGGCGGAGACGGGGGGCGGATCGGCGGAGGTGGTGGAGACTTTGGCTCGCTTCGGAGAGCACTTCGGGATCGCGTTCCAGCTTGCCGACGATATTCTCGACCTGGCCGGGTGCAACGGGAAGTCGGGCAAGCCGGAGGCGCGGGACCTGGGCGAGCGGAAGCTCACGCTGCCGCTGATTCTGGCCGCCTCCGCCGGGGGCCGGCGGGTGCGGGGAGAACTGATGGGGCTGGTGCAGCGCGATCGCATCGGCGCGGCGGAGGTGCGGAGGGCGCGGGAGATCGCGGAGGCCACCCACGCGGTTGACGAAGCCTGGCGGCGGGTGCACAAGTGGCTGGCCTCGGCGCGGGAGCAGTTGGCGCCGCTGCCCGACAGCCGAGCAAGGCAAGCGTTGCTGCTGATGGCAGGAGAGCGCTTTCCTATGCCGGTGATGCCTCTTCCGCGATGAGCGCGCTCCGCAGTCTCGGCCTCGTCATCCTGACCTCCGCGTGTGTGCTGTGCCTGCGCGCGCCGCCGTGCAGTGGGTCCGCCGCGGTAGGAGGCGAGTTCGCGGCGCTCGAGCGCCGGGTGGCTGGCAACCCTGATGAGTGCGAAGCGCGCCAGGCTCTGGCCGAGGCGTACGCGAATCGGGGTCTGGTGGAGGAGGCAGTTGGCCAGTATCTTGCCTTGCTGGTGCGCCACCCGCAGTATGCGGACGCCAGGGAGGCGATCGAGGCCCTGGTTGCAAGGAAGATGCCCGCTTGGTTTCCCCGGGAAGTGGAGCAGGCTCCGCCGTTCTTGATCGCAGTGTTCGAGCTGCCGCTGGCCGACCCTGGCAAGCCGGGCGAAAGGGTCGGGTATCGGGTACTGGTCACGCAGGCGGGGGTGGCGCCACCGGAAGGCCTGGGCAAGGACCGGCTTCACAAGTGGGCGTTCCCCAGCATCGAGTACGGATACGTATGGGAGCCGAAAGCGGAACGCTGGGTGATGAAGGGGCGGACGCACTGGGCTGGAGGTGAGGATAAAGAGCTAGCCAGGAATGCTATCAAGGCTTTTCTCGCCCTCTGGTGCGCGGCGAAAGAGTATCTGGACCGGGATCCGACCCGGCCCTGGGGGCAGCCGATTGATCTGTGGATAAGCGAGCAAGGGGATCCGGGTGCGCGGGCAGTGGGGCGGGACATCTACCTGTACGCGACGAAAACGCCGCGGGCGCCCGCGGAGTGGTGGCGGGAGCTGGCGCACGAATACGGCCACGTGGCCCTGCCGGGGATCGGCGGCTTCACCGACACGGATGACCCGTGGGCGGACGGGGACCTGGGGGAACTGCTGTTCGTGAAGTGGCTTGCTGCCGGCAAGCCTGCCGATTGGCTGCCGTGGTCTTTGCCGGAGGCGGAGACGATCGCCGCGGCGCGCCGCCAGGCGCTGATCGCGGGCGCGGCCGGCGCGGTGGACGCAGCTCGGCTCAATGGCACCGACGCCAGGGCGAGGGACTACTTCCTGGGGCTGGCGCTGGCGGCCGAGGAGGAACACGGCCCCGGGATTCTGGGGGCCGCGCTCGCCAAGTGTCCCCGGGGTCGTCCGGCGCAGTTCGTGGCGGCGCTCAGGAAGTGTGTACAGGAGTCTCGGCCGGATGGCAGAGGCGGGCGCTAGCGCTCACCCCTGCTGGCGACTGCCGGGACTACAGAGCCTCTTGCGCTATGGCTATCCCACCCCTCGGACCCCGAAGCCTGCCCGCCTGCCCGGCCAGGGGCTCCCACAAGGAGGCGACGGGGAGGGGCTCTTTGCCCCCGACGTGTGCGATGTGCTATCATGCCCGAATCCAATTGGAGGTTGTTCAGGTGCTGAAGATAGCCGTGATCCCAGGTGATGGAATCGGCCCCGAGGTGGTGAGGGAGGGGCTGAAGGTGCTGGAGGCGGTGGCGAAGCCCCTCAGGGACCCTGAACGGACCCCTCGGGGTCCTGAAGGGGGGAGCGAGCTGAAGTACGACCTCACCCACTACGACTTCGGCGGCGACCGCTACCTCGCCACCGGCGAGGTGCTGCCCGAGGGCGCGCTGGAGGAGCTGCGGCAGTTCGACGCTATCTACCTGGGAGCGGTGGGACACCCCGAAGTGCCGGCCGGGGTGCTGGAGAAGGGGCTGCTCCTCGCCATCCGGTTCGGCCTGGACCAGTACGTCAACCTGCGGCCGATCAAGCTCTACCCCGGGGTGTGGACGCCCATCAAGGATAAGGGGCCGGAGGAGATTGACTTCGTGGTGGTGCGGGAGAACACCGAGGATATGTATGTCGGCACCGGCGGGTTCGCCCACTATGGCACGCCCGACGAGGTGGCCACCCAGGTGGCGGTGTACACCCGCAAGGGCACGGAGCGGATCATCCGTTATGCCTTCGAGCTCTGCCGCAAGCGGAACCGCAAGCGCAAGCTGACGATGGTGGACAAGTCCAATGTGCTCACCTTCGGCCACGACCTGTGGGTGCGCACGTTCAACGAGGTTGGGGAGGAGTACCCCGATATCGAGAAGGACCACGCCTATGTTGACGCCACCTGCATGTGGATGGTGAAGAACCCGGAGTGGTTCGATGTGATCGTGACCACGAACATGTTCGGCGACATCATCACCGACCTGGGGGCGATGATCCAGGGGGGGATGGGCATCGCCGCCTCCGGGAACATCAACCCCGTCGGCACCTCCATGTTCGAGCCGATCCACGGCTCTGCGCCGAAGTATGCGGGCCTGAACAAGGCGAATCCGCTCGCCGCCATCTGCGCGGTGCAGATGCTGCTCGATCACGTGGGCGAGGCGGAGGCGGCGGCGCGGGTGGAGAGGGCGATCGCCGGCGTGCTGGCGAGTGGGAGGCTCGTGGACTTGTCAGCCGGCAAGTGCCCGCCGACGAGTGAGATCGGCGATATGGTGGCGGAGGAGGTGTGAGGGGTTCGGGGACAGGCCTCACGCGCGAAAGGAGCGCCAGAATGAGTGCGGGCAAGTGTGTGGTTTGCGGCAAGTCCGATCGTAGTCAGGTTGCTGGAGACGTTGTGATTGGACGCCCGGCGAGCTTCAGAGACATGGTGGGGAAGTGTCAGAGCTGTGGAGTGTCTGTGTGTGGAGCTTGTGCGAAGCCCGAGTTCAAGGTCTATGCCAAACCAGAGTATGCCGACGCAGCCTCAAGCTTTGTCGGCGTCGAGCGCCTCAGAGACAGAGATGTGGGCGAGATAATGGACGAGGTCCACAGAAGGTTCGGCGGGGCTGAGCTCGCCGTCTTCTATCACTGTCCGCGCTGCAATGGGCAGATTGGGCCGCCGTGAGAACGCCCAACAAGGGCACCGTGACCGGGAAAGCGCATACGGAACCTAGCTGAACGCGGATGCACTCAGATAGAGAGCAAGGCAGCGGAGGCGCCCTGCTCAACTGGCAGTCATGACATCAGGGTCTGAGGCGAAGGACGAACGCGAACGAGCAGTGACGTGGAGGGCGGTGATCATCGCCCTCCTGCTGTTGGTGCTGCTCGCCCCGGCTGCGTTCTACGGCGAGCTGGTGCATATGGCAACGTATCAGTTCGCCTCGGGCGTGCCGGCGATGGCGCCGCTGGTGGTGGTGCTGCTGCTGACCGCGGCTAACCCGCTGATCGGCCGGGTGATCGGGGGACGGCTGACCCGCCGGGAGCTGCTGAGCATCTACTGCATCGTGCTGGTGGGGGCGCCGCTGGTGTCGCACGGCATTCTCGCCTGGATGCTGCCACACTCGCTGATCCAACACTACCTGGCGCGCGCCCAACCGGAGTGGCAGACGGCGGTTCTGCCCTACCTCCCGAGCTGGTTCTCGCCCAGCGACACCGACGCGGTGGAGGGCTACTTCGTGGGCCGGGCGGCGGTGCCTTGGTCGCTGTGGTGGACGCCGCTTGCTGCCTGGGGATCGTTCATGCTCGCCCTGTTCGTGTCTACGCTGTGCCTGGTGCTGCTGTTCCGGGTGCAGTGGATCTCCCACGAACGGCTGAGCTTCCCTATCGCCCAGGTGCCGCTGGAGATGGTGGGGGAAACAGAAGCCGGCGCGGCCAGGGAGGGCGGTCGCCGGTTCGGACGGCTGCCGATTGGCTGGATGTTCTGGATCGGATTGCTGATCTCGTTCGGGATCGCTTTCATCAGCCGCCTGTCGTCCATCTTCCCGGCGATCCCCGCCATCCCGGTGGGGGAGACGGTGCTGATTGCCTGGCAGAAGGTGGGGCCGCTGGCGGGGCTGGGCGACATCTGGCTGGTGCTGTACCCCTGGATGATTGCAATCGCCTATTTGATTCCCAAGGAGCTATCATTCTCGTGCTGGTTCTTCTGGCTGGTGCGGGTGGGGCTGACGGTGATCGCCATCGCCGCCGGGGCTACTCCCGAGCGCCCGGAGGAGTGGTGGAACAGCACCTTCCCCGCTCCCTACCATCAGGGGGGCGGGGCGGTGATCGCGCTGGGGGCCTGGGCGCTGTGGACGGGACGCAAGCACTTCGGGCGCGCTATCAAGCTGGCGTTCACGCGGCGCGGGCCGGCGGGTGAGGAAGGGGCGCCTCTTGCCTATCGGTGGGTGTTCCTGGGATTCCTGATCTCCTTCGGCTACCTGAACTGGTTCTGCTGGGCGGCCGGCTGTCGTCCGCTCGTCGGGCTGGTGATCGTTGGGTTGATCGTCGCCTACTACATGATGTGGTCACGGATGAGGGCGGAGACGGGGTTGGGGTTCGTGCCGTTCCCGCTGATCGTGAACAGCATGATGGTGGTGCCTTTTGGGAGCAGCGTGTTCCGGCCCGCGGAAATCGTGACCATGATCAACACCCGGTGGTCCTACTTCCCTGGCTTCGGCGAGTCGTTCGAGGTGTGCACGGGCAATGCCCTGGACAGCTTCAAGATCGCGGACTCCGCCCGCCTTCCCTCGCGGCCCCTGCTCGCGGCGATGACGGCGGGCTTCGTAGTGACACTGGTGGTGGGTATCTATGTCGTGCTCACCGGCACGTACCACTACGGCTTCCTCAACATGCGCGCCTCCACCGAGGGCGGGGGCTGGCTGCACGGGCAGTTGCGCGGAGACGGCACCTCCATCTTCAACATGCTCACCAACCCCTCCAAGTCCGATGTCAACGGCATCATAGGCATCGCCGCGGGCATGGTCGTGGCCATCACCCTGGGGGTGATGCGGCTGCGCTTCTGGTGGTGGCCGTTCCACCCCATCGGCTACCTGGCCTCGAACTGCTGGGGAATGCACTGGTACTTCATGCCCTTCTTCATCGGATGGCTCTGCAAGACCCTGGCCATCCGCTACGGGGGCCTGCGCCTCTACCGCACCACCGTTCCGCTGGCCATCGGCCTGATCGTGGGCGACATGGTGAATCAGGCCTTCTGGGTGGTGGCCACCCTGATCGCGGGGCAGAGCTTGTAGTCGCAATCCGCGAGCGCGTCGCCGTGCGCCCCGGCGCGGGCAAATCTTCGCTCCCCCTTCACAGTTCCTTCACAGCGATTCCCGACAATGAAGTCGCCGGGCCGTGTCCCTCCGGCGACACGGCTTGGGTAGGGATCGGGGATGGCGGAAAATGCTCTCACTTGACGTTAGGAAGGCTCTCAGGGAGTTCGAGCTGGCGGTCGCCTTCCAGGCAAGACCGGCGGAGACGCTGGTCATCATCGGCCCCAGCGGGTGCGGAAAGACGACGACGCTGAACATCATCGCGGGGCTGGTGCGGCCGGAGGAGGGGCGGGTGGCGCTGGGGGAGCGGGTGCTGCTGGACCGCGCCGCGGGTGTGGAGGTGCCCGCGGAGCAGCGCAACGTCGGATATGTGTTCCAGGAGTTCGCGCTCTTCCCGCACATGACCGTCGCCGAAAACGTGGCCTATGGGCTGCGGGCGCGCCGCAGGCCGAAGGCGATGATCCCGGGGAAGGTGGCGGAGTCGCTGGCGCTGGCGGGGATCGAGCATCTGCAGCATCGCCGGCCGATGGCGCTCTCTGGCGGGGAGAGGCAGCGAGTGGCGCTGGCGCGGGCGATTGCCTGTGATGCCGAGATCCTGCTCCTGGACGAGCCCCTCGGCTCTCTTGACGCGCAGACCCGCAACCGGGTCCGAGGCGACCTGCAGCGGCTGCTGCGTACGCTGGGCCGCATCGCCATCATGGTCACGCACGATTACATTGACGCGCTCACCTTCGGCGACTGGATCTGCGTGATGGAGCGGGGCCGCCTTCTGCAGACGGGGGACCGCTACGACCTGCTCCGCCATCCTAAATCGAGGTTCGTCGCCGAGTTGACGGGCGTGAACTTCTTCCAGGGGACGATCGGCGCGGCGCGGCGGGACGGCCTCACCGAGATCTGGGTGGGCGACGCCCGGCTGTACACGGCGGCCGACCACCAGGAGATGGGGGACACGCTGCTCACCTTCTTTCCCAGTGATGTCAGTCTCAGCCGGCAAGCCCCCGCCAGCTCGGCGCGCAACATCTTCCAGTCTCGCGTCAGGGAGCTGGTACACCTGGGCGACAAAGTGCGGGTGTCGTTGAACGGCGCGCTGGCGATGTGCGCGGAGATCAGCGCGGCCGCGCTGGATGAGCTGCGAATCGTGGAGGGGGATACCGTGTACGCCTCCGTGAAGGCGACCGCCGTGAAACTCTACCGTTGAAGGGAGCCGTGCTCATGTCGGTGCGCAGGATTGTCATCATCACTTCCATCTGCATTCTGGTGACCGGTGGGTTGCTGTGGGTGGCGCGTGCCGGCAAGCCTGCGGAGAAGCGGCCGATCAGCCTGATGGCCCACGCGGGCGCGGGGATCCGGCCGGCGCTGGACGAGCTGGGCGCGCGGTACGAGAGGAAGACCGGGATCAAGATCGAGTACAACTACAAAGGGTCAGGCTGCCTGCTCGCGGACGTGTGCGCGTCGCAGAAGGGCGATGTGTACATTCCGGGTGAGATCTTCTACATGCAGCAGGCGGTGGATCGGAAGCTGGTGGCCAGGTACCGCGTGGTGACCAGTCTCACCACGGTGCTGATCGTCCGGGCCGGCAATCCCAAGAAGATCAAGGAGGTGACTGATCTCGCCCGCCCCGGCATGCGCGTGGGGATCGGCGATCCGCAGGTGGTGGCCTGTGGGTGCGCGGCGCGGGAGGTGTTCACCAAGGCGGGGGTGTGGGAAAAGGTGCAGAAGAACACCGCCATGGCCGGGCAGAATGTGACCGAGGTGAGCAACGCGGTGAAGCTGGGCCATATCGACGCGGCGATCGTGTGGGACGCGACGGCCGCGCTCTACAACAGCAAGGAGATGATGGCCATCCAGATCCCCTCTCGCTGGCGAGTGGTGGCTGCTGTCCCGGCGGGAGCGATGAAGTTCTCGCACTACCCGGCGGAGGCGGAGAAGTTCGTCTCCTTCCTGGCCAGCGATGAGGCGGCCAAGGTATTCGCCGAGCACGGCTTCTCGACGCCCGTGTCCGCCAAGCAGAGGGGAACGGTGATCGAGGGGAGCAAGTCTTGACGGCATCTACAGCCTCGCGCCCGGTCGGTGGGGATGTAGAGAACAAGCTCTTCTCCGCCTTGCTGGTGAGCTTCCTCATCCTCTTCCTCGCCGGCGCGGCGCTGCTCCTGCTGAGCAATGTCTGGTATCTCTCCGGGGCGCGGGAGATGGTGGGGAAGAGCGGGTGGACGCTGTTCGTGCAGGCGCTGCGGAGCCCGCAGACGCACTTCGCCGTCAGGTTGAGCGTGCTCTCCGCGGCGATCACCGCGGCGCTGTGTATGGTTGTCGCCATCCCCGCGGCTTACAGCCTCTCCCGCTTCCGGTTTCCGTTCTCCGGGGTGGTGGATACGCTGCTGGACCTGCCCATCGTGCTGCCGCCGCCGGTGATCGGAATCAGCCTGCTCCTCTTCTTCAGCACCCCGGCCGGGCATCTGGTGAACGACCTCACGCCCCAGTGGCTGGTCACTGCGATCAACCGCTTTCTCTCCATCGCGCTGGGCCGGGAGATCTACGACGACGGGACCACCTGGGTGTACACGACGCGAGGGATCATCCTCGCCCAGTTCTTCGCGGCCTGCTCGTTCGGGGTGCGCGCGGTGAAGGCGGCTTTCGACACCATCGGGACGCGCCACGAGGAGGTGGCCCGCACCCTGGGCTGCACCCGTCGTCAGGCGTTCTTCAAGGTAGTGCTGCCGATGGCCCGCAACGGGATCGTGGCGGGTGGGGTGATGACCTGGGCGCGCGCCATCGCGGAGTTCGGCCCCATTCTGTTCTTCTGCGGCGCGGTGCAGTGGAAGACCGAGGTGATGCCCATCAGCATGTTCCTGCTGAACTCGGCGGGCAAGGTGGAGCAGGCCACGGCGCTGGTAATCATCATGATTCTCATTTCCGCCCTTACGCTGCTCACCTTCAAGCGGCTGGGGGGCAGGGGATATATGTGGTAGGAGGAGTTCGCAACATGATCAAGCTGAGGCTGTTCTCGAGCCTGCGTGAGCTGGCAGGCCGGAAGGAAGTGGAGGTGGAGGGCGACTCTTTAGTTATCAAGGAGGCGCTCTCCAGGTTTGCGCAGCGCTATGGCGACAAGGCGAAGCAGATCCTGTTCGATCAACAGGGTGAGGTATGGGCCAGCGTGCTGCTGCTGGTGAACGGGGAGGCGGCCGAGCACGGACCGGCGACGAAGGTGAAGGCCGGTGACGTGGTCTCGGTGCTGCTGCCCACCGCAGGAGGATAGCCATTCCGATGTCGGACGCGCCGGTGCAAGTGCGAGGCGTTTCCATCAGGCTCGGCGAGTTCGCCGTGCACGACGCCACGGTGGAAATGCGAGCGGGCGAGTACTTCGTCCTGCTCGGCCCCACGGGCGCGGGAAAGACGGTGCTGCTGGAATGCATCGCCGGCCTGCACCGGCCGGAGCGCGGGGACGTTCTGATCGCGGGCCGGCGGGTGAACGATGTCCCGCCGGAGAGGCGAGGCCTGGGATACCTGCCCCAGGACTACGCGTTGTTCCCGCACCTGAATGTGCGGCGGAACATCGGGTTTGGGATGAAGCTGCAGAGGCGGCCCGCGGCAGAGATCGAGCGCCAGGTGGGTCAGCTTGCGGAGATGCTGGGCATCACCCATCTGCTCCATCGCTCACCCGTGCGGTTGAGCGGGGGCGAACGGCAGCGGGTGGCGCTCGCCCGCGCCCTCGCCATCGGCCCCCGGGTGCTGCTGCTGGACGAGCCGCTGAGCGCGCTGGACGAGCAGACGCGGGAAGGGCTGTGTGTGGAGCTGCGCCGCGTGCACGAGGAGCTGGGCACCACCACCGTCCACGTCTCCCACAACTTCGAGGAGACGCTGATGGTGGCGGACCGCATCGGAATCATCCATCAGGGCCGCGTGCAGCAGGTGGGCACGCCGGAGGAGATCTTCAGGAGGCCGGCCTCCGAATTCGTGGCGCGATTCGTCCGGTCGGACAACATTCTGGCCGGAGAAGCCGTGAGGCGCGACGGCGGGCTGGTGGTGAAGGTGGGGGAGGTGGAATTTCGGGCGGCGGAGGGTCCGGAAGGAAAGGTGTTCCTGACGGTGCGGCCTGAGGAGATCATGGTCTCCAGGCAGGCGCCGGGGTCGGGCCACCTGAATGTGATGTCCGGGCGGGTGTGCCGCGTGGTTGATCGGGGACCGCTGGTGCGGGTGGACATGGAGGGGGCGGTAACCCTGGTCGCCCTCCTCGCCAGGCCTGCGTTCCGAGAGAGCGGGCTGAGGGCAGGCGACACGGTCTTTGCCAGCTTCCCGCCGGCGGTTGCCTACGTGCTGCCGGCGCGGTAGCCGGGAGGGGCGGCGGCCCAGTGGGTCCGCCGCGCAGGGCCGCGTCGGTCATCTGCCACCAAGCCCCTCAGAAGCGCCTTGACACCGCCTGCCGGCCCCTCTATAGTGCGTCGCACACCAAAGCAGGAAGTTGGGAGCGCAGGTCCGCTGCTTCCCAACTTCTTTGGGCGAAACTCAGTAGAGTGGGTTGTATGGGCATGGCGGGGGCCTGTGCGGCTCCGTCAGGGGGATTGCTGGGGGTCAGCCATGGCAGGGATTACCAGGCGGGACGCGAGCTTTCAACCCGAGCTACGGAAGAACATCGTCACACGAGAGTGGGTGATCATCGCCAAAGGCCGGAGCGGGCGGCCCTCCGACCTGGCGCGCGGCAGCGAGCCGCAGGCGCGTCTGCCGGCGGTCGACCCGAATTGCCCCTTCTGCCCGGGCAATGAAGCACAGACTCCTCCGGAGGTGTTCGCTCTTCGCGACGGCGGCCTGCGGAACTCGCCAGGCTGGTCGGTGCGGGTGGTCCCGAACAAGTTCGCGGCGCTGCGGCCGGGCGGGTCCGATGTGCTGCGGTCGGAGGGGATCTACTCTGCCCGGGACGGGTTCGGCGCGCACGAGGTGATCATCGAGTCTCCGGATCACCACAAGGACCTATGGGAGATGGACACCGCCCACGTGGAGGGGGTGATCGAGGCCTACCGGCAGCGCTACCTGGCGTTCGAGGTGGCCGAATCCCTGCGACACGTGCTGATCTTCCGCAACCACGGCGCCAAGGCAGGCACCTCGCTGATCCACCCTCACACCCAGCTCATCGCCGGCCCGGTGCTGCCGCACCAGGTGCAGTTGGAGCTGTCCGGGGCGGCGGACTACTTCGAGTATCTTGGCAAGTGTGTGTTCTGCGCCATCATTGACCACGAGGTGAGGGGCGATGAGCGCATCGTCCTTCAGAGCGATCACTTCGTGGTGATTACCGCCTACGCGGGCCGCTATCCCTTCGAGACCTGGATCCTCCCGAAGCGGCACTCCATCCGGTTCGCCGACATGAGCGAAGAGGAAGCATCCGAGTTCGCCTCCGTGCTCAAGGAGACACTGCGTCGCCTCGCCCTCTGTCTCGGCCTGCCTTCGTACAACTACGCGATCCACAGCGCGCCGGCGGCGGAGTACAATGTCCGCGCCTATCACTGGCACATGGAGATCTACCCCCGCATCACCACTCTGGGAGGGTTCGAGCTGGGCAGTGACATCTACATCAACGTCACCGCTCCCGAGGACGCTGCCGAGTACCTGCGCCAGGCCGCTCCCGTGTGATCGGCTACCCGCGGCTGCTGCGAGTGAACCGCAGTTGGCAGTGGCCGGCGCCCGCACACATCATCACAGGCATCTCAAACTGGTACTCTCCCCCGAACTCGCGGCACCATGTCCGGCCCTCAGTGGGGCAGATGGTCTGGGAGACGCGCAGGGCCAGGTGACGTCTGTCGCTCTTGTCCAAGAGCGCCAGCCACGGGCAGGCGCTCACCGCGAACACTACTTGATCGGAAGCGGTGGAGACCTGGAAGGTGTGGCCGTCAGCGGCAAGCTTGAGAGAGAAGCAGCGCGCCAATTCCTCCGGGCTGTTGCCGTGGGAGTTCGTCAGCTCCCGGGCCTTGCGCGCCTGGATTTTCGCCACCACCTCCCACACCTGGCGATCGGTTTCCAGCGCGCGGTCGAACCCCTCCGCCTTCTCGATCATCATGAACCACAGGCCGTCCACGGCATGATAGGAACGGCGTAGATACTCCACCAGCACGCGCTCGCTGATCTCCATCCCTCTCCGACTCCATTCCGGCAACGGTAGCCCTCAGTCGGCCCTCTTTCGACGAGTCTAAAGCCCTCCCCTCGCGCTCATCGGTGTCCTCCGCCATCCGGGTATCACGATGACATGCCGGCCAACAGCACGCTCGACTGCAGCCCGCGCGCCGGCGAGACGGCCTATGAACAGGGCGATGTTCTCAACAATCGCAAGACGTTCGATGTTGTCTACCGGATGCCGGACGTCACCGCCTACCATCCCTATCGCGGGTTGGACTACGCGAACAGGTAGGCCTGCAGGCGGAGAGGGAGTGCGCAGATAGCCGCCGAAGAACCGTCAGGGGGCCCAAGCTGGGCCCCCTGAGCTTTGCCTACGGAGACGGACGTTGGGGAAGTTGATCCAGACGGACTGGCACATTCATACTGCGCTGTCGGACTGCGGCAGCCCGGAGGCTACGCCCGCGGCCATCGTGCAGGCCGCCAAGGCGGCGGGGCTGAGAGCCATCGGGATCACCGATCACGTGACCTACCCGGAGCAGCGCCAGCGGCCGCTGCTGGCGCGGGGACAGCTCCCCGCCCGTCTCGATGGGCTGGAGGTGTACATCGGGTGTGAGGCGGATACGTTCTCGCCGAGCAGCTTCAGCATTGACCGCGAGTTCGCCGCCCGGCTCGACTACGTGATCATATCCGCCAGCCACCTGTATCTGCCCGAGGTCGAGAAGCCGTCCGGGCTGAACCCGCGCACCATGGCCGAGCTGATCGTGCAGCTCACGCTGGCGGCCATCAACAGCGCCCTCGCCGACATCATCGCCCATCCCTTTGGGGTGCCGGAGAGCCCGTTCACATGGCAGGAGATCGTGGGCGAGGTGAGGAGAGACGAGGTGGTGAGCATCGGCGAGGCCGCCTTGCAGGCAGGCGTGGCGGTCGAGTTGAACCCCCGCTATCTCCGCCAGGCGCCGGATTCGGCGAGTTGGCTGTTCGGGACGCTGCTGGAGACCGGGGTGAAGTTCGCGGTGAACAGCGACGCCCACCATCCCGCGGGGGTGGGGTGCCGCGGCCCGAGATATGCTGCCGAGGAGGAGTTGCGGGCCGAGGGGGTGACCGAGGACTGCCTGTGGAGCATTGAGGACCGGGTCAGCGCAGGGAGGGGGAGGAGCGCATGAAGCGTCCATTGATCCTGCTGTTCGGTGTGGTGATGACCATGAGCACGAACGCATTCGCACAGGAGTTGAGCATTCCTCTCACGGTTCGGGAGTGGGCGGGTATCGCCCGCGATAGTGAGCCGGTGACCGCGGGACTGCCTTTGCTTCCAGGCCAGGTGAACGATATGTCGAACCTGGGGATCAGCAATGGGAAAGGCGAGCGCCAGCCCGCGCAGTTCGCGGCTATCGCCAGATGGCCTGATGGCAGCGTCCGCTGGCTGCTGTGCGACTTCCAGGGTTCGGTGGAGGCCAGTGGCGAGTCCGTCTACACGCTTTCCCGAGCCGAGGGGAAGGCCCCGGACACACCGCTGCGTCTACAGGAAACGGCCGAGCAGTACACCATCACCACTGGGCCCCTGCGGTTTACGGTAAGGAAGCAGGGGTTCGATCTGCTGCATCAGGTCTGGGTGGACCGCAGCGGGGACGGGCAGTTCACAGATGATGAGTTGATGGCGGGCAACGACGCCGACTGTGGCGTCGTCCTGCTCGGGCCTGGCGGCAAGGGCAAGTTCACCTCAGCCTATGGCAAGGTCACCGAGACAGCCATCGAATACCAGGGTCCCATGCGGATCGGCCTGCGCGTGCGCGGCACGCTCGCGGATGCGCGTGGGGCGGCGCATGATCTCACTTACACCGCGCGCATCGAGGCCTTCGCGAACCAGAGCTATGTCCGCATTGCCGTCACCCTGGAGAACCCCAACGCCGGCGGGCGCTACCCCAACATGGACAGCAACTACTGGGGGCTGGGTGCGGAAGGCAACGTGCTCTTTCGGGAGCTCGCGCTGGTCGAGAAGCTGCGACTCGACGAGTTCCCCTACGTTGAGATCGGCGACAAGGGCAAGGTGCTGCTGGAGCGGCTTCCCCTTGTAGACCAAGCTTACGTCTACCAGGACTCCAGCGGGGGCGGGAACTGGTATCACCGAAACCACATGAACCGCGACCTGCGCATCCCTCTGAAGTTCCGCGGCTATGAGGTGGCCCACGAGGGCACGCAGGTGATCCGCGACAATCGCTTCAATGGTTGGCTCGATCTCGCCGACATCCGCTGGGGCTGTGCGGTGGGGGTGCGGGACTTCTGGCAGAACTTCCCGGCCGCCCTGGAGGCGCGGCACGATGGTACCCTCGCGGTGGCGCTGTGGCCGCGCTTCTCCAGCGATGACCATGAGATCATGGCCGGGGAGCAGAAGACCAAGGAGACGCTGTGGTATTTCCGGGCGCATCCGCCATATGCGCGCAATACGATGCAGTTTATCACCAACCCACTGCAAGCGTGGGCGCCTGCGGAGGTGTACCTCGCCTCGGGCGAGTTCGGGCGGCATGTGCCCTATGACGAAGAGCACTACTCCGGCTTCGAGTGGGTGTGCGCGGGAGCGATCCTGAGTGAGCGGCGCAACTTCGCTAGCGACCGCGAGCAGATTGACGAGTACGGCTGGCGCAACTTCGGCGACGTGTGGGCGGCGAACGAGCGCGACCAAACAGGCGGTCCCCGCCAGGGCGAGCTGATGGTCAGTCATTTCAACCTGGAATACGATGAGGGGTGGGGGATGCTGCTCCAGGCAGTGCGGACAGTGGACGCCAAGCCCGAGTTAGCTAACGCCTGGTGGGAGTACGGGCGCCAGGCGCTCTTGCATGAAGCGGATATTGACTTCCACCACTCGACCGTGGAGGCCGGAGAGCGGCCCACCTGGGCCGGCGCGAAGCACACCCACACCGAGCACGGAGTGGAGGCGGAGCGGTCCGGCCACGCGGCGCGGCCGCTGCCACATGTGTACGGGACGCTCCGGTGGCCCTGGGGGCCGGGTGGTGGGCCGGAGTCCGGCCACTGGAACGACCGCGGCATCATGACGGCCTACTACCTGACGGGAAATCGCCGCTTCCTGGACGCGGCGATGGAGATCACCAAGGTCACCGCCTACCGGATCGAGGAGGACGACTACCCGCAGACCTCCAAGCCTGACCGCGAGTCCGGCCACTCCATTCAGATCCTCACCGACGCCTACCTCCTCACCTGGGACCCGCGCTATCGAAAGCTGATTGACAAGGCCGTCGAGGCGGCCCACTTCGACAAGTCCGAGTGGGCGAAGCAATTGCCGGAGGAGATGGAGTTCTGGCAGTTGGCGATCTATCTGCGGGCAATCGGCCGCTATGTTGACCTCGCGGCTTTCGTGGATGGCAAGCCTCCGGCCCGCGCCGTCAGCTCACTGCTTGGCTACGGCCGGGCGATGGTGCACGCGGCCAGGGCACAGGAGGGAAGACGCCGGGGAGGGCAGACCGGTTGGGCGAGCGATGCCATGATGATAGCCGCGCGCTACGTCAGTTCCGATGAGGAGCGCAAGGAACTCCTGCAATACGCCGAGCACGCCTTCGACAACGGCTGGCGCCAGATCGTCGGCGACTCCACGGGCTACGTCTACTGGAACGCCAAGACCACCACCATGAACTTCACGGGCGGGGGAGAGTGGATGTACTACCAGGCACATCCGGAGGAGGTGGCGAAGCCCGGCCCGCCTGGCCGCTCGTAGGGACCGTTCAGCAGTGGCGCCACCTACGGCCATGGCCTCACGGCAAAGGCTCGATTGGCCGCCTCGCTGTTCTTCAGCGATTGCTTGCACTCCGCCTCGTAGTAGGGCCTATTGCGCACGAACATCGCCTCGGAGATGTACCCGTCCTGCCACCGACACCGGGTCAGCTCCTCCACCGGCTTCAGGTAGAGATAGCCCTGCGCCAGGCCCGAGAAGCGCAGCTCAGGGAGCTTCTGGAAGTAGGACGATTCGCGATCCTGCAGCCGGGCGAAGGGGGACCCCACCACACCGAAGCCTACTGGCGCGTTGCCCCGCCGCTCGATCGCCTGCTCCAGGAGAGTGGAGATCGCAGGCGTGTCCCAGGGCGCGTCATGCAAGCGTATCTGGAACACTCGGTCACCATACTTCCGGTGCAGTATGAATCCCATGCGGCCCTTCTGCTTGCCAGCCGCGCTCATGTAGAATCCGGGATAGGAGTGGGCCGCGCCCACCCAGGCGAGGGCCTTCTCGCCCCTCTGCAAGACCTTCTCTAGAGCGCGAACCATGAGTTCATCTCGCACGCTCACAAGCAGGATGTCGTCGAGCACTCTGACGACGCGCAGTCTCTCCCAGGCCGGACCGGGCACGGCGGTGTCGGTGATGCCGGCAAGGGACAGCGACGGACCGTCCCACTTGAGGTCTAGCCCGATGATCCTCATCTTCCTGGCACCCTCAGGGAGGCTCTGGTTCAACTCCCATACGGTCTTGAAGACATCCCAGTACTCCTTGAACCCCCATGCCTCCCAGGGCTCATCCCGCGCGATGTCCATCGCCAACTGGTTATCGAACCGCTCGGAAGTCACCAGCTTCTCAAGCTTGGCGTCGTCCTCGCGTACGCAGGCTTCCATGGCGATGCAGGTGACGCCGGCACGATGGTAGAGGTCGGGGATAATCTTGTTCAGGAAGAGCAATTCCTCTCTCACCCAATGCCTCTCGCCGATGACCGTGAGCTGGTGCTGAGAGGCGACACCGATGACATAGTCGGCAGGATCCTGTCCTTTGCTCTCGACCCATTGTGCGAAAGCAGCGCGGTCGGCAGGATTGACGGCACTCGCCTCCAGGCCGGGAGCCGGTTCGGCGCCGTGATCGGTAGCCGCCGACGGCCGCAACGGAGCGGCCGCTGCCGCATCGCGAATGTGGGACCCGACCTGGTACGCTCTGTGCCCGACCGAGGCCCCGATGATGACGAGGACCAGGACCACCGCCAGCCGCGCCCGTCGCGAAGCGCCACCGCCGCGCACCACACTCGTGCCCGCCAGGTAATCGTGCCATCCGCGCTTTCCGCGCGAGAACGCGACCCAGAGGAACCCGAATGTCAGGAAGGCGCCTGAGATAACCTTGAACACGGTCTCGCGCAGGAACGCCCGCAGCAGCCCCGGCGCGGTGCCACTGCTGGTGCGAACAGAGAGACCGACCGCCTTCTTCCCCAGCGTGCCGCCCCGCAGGCCGATCATGAGCACGGAGTAGACCAGGAAAGTGAGGACGAGGATCAGCTCCAACGGCACATAGGTCCCCACCCGCGCGAAAACCATCACTACCGCCTTGACGACCGCCCACACGATGAACAGGTCAACCAGGGCCGCGGCACATCGAATCCAGAATCCGCCGTAGCGCCGCCGTTGCCCGCCTGCGCGCGGGCGCTCGGACTCGGGACTGCCTTCGGCAACACCCTCATGCTGCGCTTGCTGCGGCACTGCTACACCTCCTGCTGTCACTTGACGGGCATGCACGTCTCTAGGAACTGGCACTCGCTCCCCGACCTCCCGTTCCCCGGGCAAGGGCCTTCTTCCTGTCGGCGACCGTGGTGTGTCGGGCATGACCTCCGGGGCATCTGCGCGCCGGTGGAGGGCGGGTCCGAGCAGTCGTGATTTGCCACGCCAGGGAAACGCGCTGGCGGGGCCCCCGGTCGCGGGCCCCGCAGCACTCATCTGACCCACGGTAAGCGCTACTACACAACAGCCTTCCCT